>ODAK010006951.1_pt1 | contig 11360 bp, 6 predicted proteins | sample 1539591 | NCBI WGS metagenome assembly ODAK01 (sample SAMEA3539303, study PRJEB22396) | soil metagenome | biome: tundra; feature: field; material: soil | place: USA | collected 2010-05 | depth 0.15 m | reverse complement strand
GGTATCGCCCCAGGTCGGCCTTTTCGCCGCCTTGATGCCGGTTTCAAGCTGTGCTGTTATGTGTACGGTAAGCCATCACGATTTGACGGGGATTTCAAGACGGGGATTCATGACGGGGGTTTCATGACGGAGGTGCCGAGACCGGCATGGCTGGCCGAGCTCATAGAGGTCGCCCGCCAGCTATACGAGGCCAGCGGCGGAGACAAGGGGGCTCTCCCGGCCGAACGCCCGGAACGGATCGGGAAGGCGAGCCCTGACGCTGAAGCGGGTCCCGGCTGGTTCTGGCTGGATCTCGGAGGCCAGGTGGTGGAGTCCGATCAGCTAGAGACCGCGGTGCTCGGGCCGGCTGAAGGACCGCAACAGCGCCGGTTCCAGGTCCTGGAATCGGCGCAGGATGGCAGCGTACTGAGGATCAAGGTAGCGTCGTTCGCTCCCTCGGACGGGCTGTTCCTGTGGGTCTCGCGCCGCGGCCGCGCGAGGCTGGACAAGTCCCTGCTCGCAGGCTTATCGCAGATGAGTCGATTCCATCTGATCGATCGCTTCGCCCAGGGCCGTGCCGACCCGGTCCCGGGCGCAGCGCCGTCGGGCAGCCTCAATGCCGATCAGGCCCGCGGACTCGCGGCCTGCCTCGCGCCGGGCGTGCAGCTCGTCTGGGGTCCGCCAGGAACTGGGAAGACGAGGCTGTTAGCGGCCGCGCTGCAGGAGCTGACCGTGCGCGGCAAGAACGTGCTGCTGGTCTCGGGCAGCAACGTGGCCGTCGACAACGCCCTAGCCCAGGCGGCAACGAACCTCGATCCGGCTCCCGGTGTCATCGTCCGGGTCGGAACGCCCCATGTAACCGGCGTCGCGACGGATCCGCGCCCTCTGCCTACAGCGCATGGTGCTCGGCCGTCTGCAGCAACTCGACAGCGCGCGGGCCCACGTGGAGGAATTGATCGCCGATCTGCGCGGCCATCCGGGTGTTGTCCGCCTCGACAGCGCGAAACGTGAACTGGCCGGCTTCGACACCTCCGCCTATCGCGAGGCCCGGCAGCACATCGACAATCGCGACTGGCTCGCCGAGCAGCGCACGCTGATGCGGCAGGTCCAGGAGCGGGCTGCGGCATCAGCGGCGGCACTGAGCGCGGGGCGGGCCCGGCATGACCAGGCAAAGCGCTCCTGGGAGGAATGCGCCGTCGCGCGGCAGCACCTCAACGCGGCCACGGCACTGGAGATGAAGCTCGGCAATGTCGCCCAGGGACGTGACCAGGCGATCGCCGATGTGGTCCGGCTACAGGCCGATCGCGAGCGCCTGGTCGCTGAGTCCGGCGCCCGGACGGGAGGGATCACCGGCCTGAGCCGCCGCCGCGAGCGCAAGCAACTGGCCGACCTCATAGCGGACGTGAACTACCGGCTCGATGCGGCAGAGGCCAGGAGGCGGGAGGCCGAGCGGATCCTGGCGACGTTCTCGGGCCAGCTGACCGCGCAGATCGAGGGTCATATCCACGCCGCCTACCCCATCACCGATGACGAGGTGGCGCAGCGCCGGATCGCCCTCATCTCGGCCGAAAAGCAGGTCAGGCACGCCTGGGATATCCAGCAAGAGTGCGAGCGGCAGACCCAGGAACTCGACGCGCAGATCGCGCTCGGCGAGCGCCAGCACCAGCCGACGGCGGCCGATCTCGACCTGGTGGCGCGGGCGGACGAGCAGGACCTCCCCCGGAAACTGTTCGGGTTGCCGGAGTTGGAACGGCAGGCGAGCCAGGTACTGGCGGAGATCGAACGGCTGGAGCAGCGACACGAGGAACTCGTGAGCCAACTGGCCGAGGAAGGCCGCGCTGTCCGCCGCGAGATCATCCAGCAGGCCACGGTCGTGGCTACGACGCTCACCATGCTGCACGTCACGCCGGAGGTGAACGAGCGCGACTACGACTACGTCCTGGTCGATGAGGCTGCCTCCGCCCGCCTGCCCGAGGTCGTGTACGCGATCAGCCGGGCCACCGATGGGGCGACGCTGCTCGGTGATTTCCTGCAAAACGGCCCCCGGGTCCCCGCTGGCTTCGATGACTCACGTGACCCGGCGATACGGCGGTGGCTTCACCAGGACTGCTTCGCCCTTTTCGGCATCCACGACCGGGCGTCCGCTCAGGCCAGCCCGGGCTGTGTGTCCCTCGCCGAGCAGTACCGTTTCGGGGCCGCCATCAACGACCTCGCCAACACTGTCGCCTACGAAGGCCTGCTCCAGGTGGCCGAGGGGACCGCTGCCGCCGGGGCCAGCCAGGAGATTGTCCTCGTTGACGTCGGCGGCCTCGGTGACGAACTAGCGGCGCCCCGGCCCAGCGCCGGCGGCTCCGCCACCTGGTGGCCCGTCGGTGCGCTCATCTCGGCGGCGCTGGCCGGCGAACACTCTCAGTCCTCGGCGAAACCGGTTGGCGTGGTCACGCCCTACAGGTGCCAGGCAGAACTCATCCGCAGCCAGCTGAGTCATTCGGGAGCGCCGCCGAAGATCGAGGTCGGCACCACGCGGGCGTTCCAGGGCCGTGACTTCGATACCGTGATCTTCGATCTGGCCGAGAACGGTGCGGGCCGGGTGGCGCAGGGCCGTCCCGGCACCGATCGGCACCGCCTCAACGGTCTCCGGATGTTCAATGTCGGGGTCACCCTCGCTCATCGGCGCCTGTACCTGATCGGCAGCGAGGCGCTCGTGCGCAGGAGTGACGGCGGCCCGTTGCACGCCCTCCGCGGGATGGCGGACCAGGGGCGGATGCGCGTCGTCCGCGCGGCCGAGGTGCTTGACCTCCAGGCCGAGCCTGCCGGTGACCCGATTGCGTCAGACGTCTGGAAGGCGCTGCGCGGGCTCGCCACGCTGGCCGATCTGTCCGACGAGCACTATCTGCCCGAGGAGGTGCACCGGCAGATCGATCAGGCGGCCGAGCGGATCTGGGTCTGGAGCCCCTGGGCCGGGCAGCGATCAGCAGAATTCATCCCGCACCTGCGAGCAGCCGCGGACCGTGGCGTGCACGTTCATGTGGTTGCCCTGTCGCCTGGCGAGGCCGATCCGCAGCTCCGGTCCCGTCACGAGGAACTCGGCCGCCTGCTCCCCAACGTGATCTTCCTGCACATGGATCACCAGGAGCTCATCGTGGTTGACCGGAAGCTGATCTTCATTGGCAGCGTGGCCGTGCCCGCCGGTACCCAGGGCGGGCGGCACGAGGTCATGGCGGCGCTGGAAGGCGCGGATATTGCCGAGCGGCTGCTACTGCACGAGCGCGCCGACGTGCTGGCCCACCCGCCCGCGTGCCCGCAGTGCGGAAGCCCGGTCCGCGAGGCAGCGGTGCGCGGCGGCGATGGCCGCGAGCGCTTGCACTGGGTGTGCCGCGCAGCGCGCGACGATCGCGACTGCGGGTGGACCGACCCGTTCCCTGACCTGCCCGGCAGCCGCGACCAGGCCGGCCAGCAACCCTGCTGGGGCAGTGCTCAGGCGGGCTCCGACGTCACTGGTACCGCCGGGTAGTAGGAGCCGATGATGTCGGCCGCTGTAGGCACCGGGGCCGTAGCGACCCGGCTGGCCGAGTCCGGCCGAACTCCTGAGCTCCTTCGCGGCCTGCGGGTCAGACGCCGGCGGGCAGCCCGGCGAGCGCGTCCTCGATTGCCTTGTCGGGCAGATCGAAATCGGTGACCTCGCCTGCCTGGTAGCTGGCATAGGCAGCCAGGTCGAGCAGGCCGTGGCCGCACAACGCGGTCAGGATGACCTTCTCCTCGCCGGTCTCCTTGCAGCGCAGCGCCTCCTCGATGCACGAGGCCAGGGCGTGCGTGGGCTCAGGTGCGGGCAAGATCCCTTCCGTCCTGGCGAAGCGAAGGCCGGCCGCGAAGCACTCCGATTGGGTTTTGGCCACAGCCTCGAACAGGCCCAGCTCGTACATGTGCGACAGCAGCGGTGACATGCCGTGGTAGCGCAGCCCACCCGCATGGATCGGATCTGGCATGAACTCGTGGCCGAGGGTGTGCATCTTGAGCAGGGGAGTGAACCCCGCCGTGTCGCCGAAGTCGTAGGCGTAGACCCCGCGGGTGAACGAGGGGCAGGCGGCCGGCTCGACCGCGCGCAGCACCGGGTTCATCCGGCCGGCCAGTTTCTCCCGCAGGAACGGGAAGACCAGCCCGGAGAAGTTGGACCCGCCGCCGGTGCAGCCGATGATCAGGTCGGGCGTGTCCCCGGCCTCGGCCATCTGCTTGAGCGCCTCCTCGCCGATCACGGTCTGGTGCAGCAGCACATGATTGAGGACGCTGCCGAGCGCGTACCGGGCGGCCGGGTCCCCGCCGGCGACCTCCACCGCCTCGCTGATGGCGATGCCCAGGCTGCCGGGGGAGTCCGGGTCGGCGGCGAGCACCGCACGGCCGGAGGAGGTCACATCGGACGGGCTCGGATGGACCGTCGCCCCGTACGTCTCCATCAGCAGCTTGCGGTACGGCTTCTGGTCGTAGGACGCGCGGACCTGCCACACCTCGCACTGCAGGCCGAACACGGAACTGGCGAACGCCAGGGCGCTGCCCCACTGGCCGGCCCCGGTCTCGGTGGTCAGCCGGGTCACGCCCTCGGCGGCGTTGTAATAGGCCTGCGGGACGGCGGTGTTGGGCTTGTGCGAGCCCGCCGGGCTGCCGCCCTCGTACTTGTAGTAGATCCGGGCGGGCGTGCCGAGGTCCTTCTCCAGCCGCCGGGCCCGGAACAGCGGAGTGGGCCGCCACAGCCGGTATACGTCGAGGACCTCCTCCGGGATGGCGATATGCCGCTCCATGGAGACTTCCTGGCCGATGAGCGCCGCCGGGAACAGGGGCGCGAGATCGTCCGGCCCGACCGGCTGGCGGGTACCCGGGTGCAGCGGGGGCGGGGGCGGGGACGGCAGGTCGGGAATGATGTTGTACCACTCGCGCGGGAGTTCGGACTCTTGGAGCACGTACTTGACCTGACGGCTCATTGGTTCCTCCCGCGGAGCGTGGTGAACAGCAACTAACCAGGAAAAACATATGTACCACGTCGCCGCCAGCTTCTCACCGGCCAGGTGCGCGAGAACTCTTGACAACCGGTCAAGATCACATCAACATCAGTCAACAACGGGCATAGGTGCCCATTTCCCGTCCGCAGCGGCCGGAGGCCGGATGTTGCCAACCCAGCGGCGCCAGGCGATTCTCGCCGAGGTCAGCGAGCGGAGCGCGGTCTCCGCCGAGGACCTGGCCCGGGAGTTCGGCGTGTCGGTCGAGACCATCCGGCGCGACTTGCGTGGGCTCCAGCGGCAAGGCCTGCTGGACCGGGTCTACGGGGGTGCGACCCGCCCGGCGGGGCGGTCCGACGAAGGCAGCTTCGCGGCCCGGAGCACTCGTCACATCGAGGCCAAGAGGGCCATCGCCCGGCTGGCCGCATCCCTCGTCGAACCGGGCGAAACGATCGTCATCGATGTCGGCACCACCGCGCTGGAGGTGGCGCGGGCCCTGCCGGCCTCCTTCGGCGGCCGGGTCCTCACCAACTCCGTGCCGGCCGCGATGGAACTGTCCGCCCGCCGCGACGTGGAGATCCTGCTCTGCGGGGGGCAGATCCGGCATGGCGACGCTGCCTGCTCCGGCGCGCACGCGGAGGCCTTCTTCGCCGAGTTCTACGCCGACCGGGCGTTCCTCGGCTCCGGTGGCGTGCACCCGGACGCGGGCCTCACCGACTACTACCCGGCCGAGGTGGTGGTCCGGCGCACGATCATCGCGCATACCGCCGTCTCCTATGTCCTCGCGGACTCCAGCAAGCTCGGTGCCATCGCTGTGCACCGGGTCTGCCCCCTCGACCGCATCGCCGCGGTTCTCACCGACGACACCCAGCACGCCGGCGCCGGTACGGCGGCGCACCCCGGCGCCGAAGAGGCGCTCGCCTCCGCTGGCGTTTCGCTGCTCCGGGCCCCGGCCACGGAGCCGTCCCCGCTTTCCGCGGCCGGCTGACGGCCTGACAACCGCCCGCCCCCTGGGGCGGGCCGCTGAGGATGTGATGACGGTGGCCACAGTCACCCAGCACGATGATGACTCCCAGTTGGACCGGTACGGCTACAAGCAGCAGTTCGTCCGCTCGCTGCGCCATTTCGAGTCATTCGCGGTGGCGTTCTCGTTTATCTCGATCACGACCGGGATCTTCACCACGTATGGTTTTGCGCTGGCCACCGGCGGCCCGCGGAGCATCTGGACATGGCTCATCGTCGCCGCGGGCCAGGCGCTGGTCGCCCTGGTCTACGGCGCGCTGGCGGCCCGGGTGCCGCTGTCCGGCTACTCCTACCAGTGGGCGTCACGCCTCGCCAACGTGCACGTGGGCTGGTGGCTCGGCTGGATGTCGTTCGCGTTCCTGTCCATCGTCACGGTCTCCGTTGATTACGGGCTGATCCAGGTCGCGTTCCAGCCATTGATCGGCGAGGCGTACACCCCGACCAGCGCCGCCCTGGAGACGCTTGTCGTCCTGGCGCTGCAGGCCGCGCTCATCATCGCCTCGACCAGGATGACCACCCGGGTGAACAACACCGCCGTCGCCACCGAGGTGGTCGGCATCCTCGGGCTCACCGTCCTGCTGGTGGTCGTGGCGGCGCTGCGGTCGAAGGGGCACTGGTCGAACCTCGGCTCGACCGGGGTGGTGCCGCACGCGGGCTACTACGGCTGGCTCGGCCCGTTCATGCTGGCGACACTGCTCGGCGCCTACACGATCGTCGGGTTCGAGTCCGCCAGCAACCTCGCGGAGGAGACCTTCGAGCCGCACCGGACCATCCCGAAGGCGATGATCCGCGCGGTCCTGGCGTCCGGTGTGGTGGGCTTCGTGTTCCTCATCGCGCTCACCTACGCGACCAGTTCGGTGAAGGCCGCCTCGGGGAGCGCGGCACCGGTGGCGTTCATCGTCCAGGACGTGCTCGGCGGGGTGGTGCAGAAGCTCTTCCTGATCTTCGTCTGCGTCTCCATATTCGCCTGCGGCCTGGTCATCATGGTCACCAACGGCAGGCTGATCTGGTCCATGGCGCGCGACCGCCGGCTTCCCGGCTACCAGCTGTGGCGTCAGGTGCCCAGGGCCACCGGCGGCCCGTCCTGGGCGACCATCCTCGCCGCGGTCATCGGGGCGATTATCACGCTGGTGCTGCGCACCCACACCGCCGCGCTGATCACCCTGTTCACCGCGTCCACCATCATGCCGGCCCTGCTGTACGCGGCGACGGTGCTGCTCTACCTGCTGGCCGGGCGGCGGCGCCGGGGCGGCGCGGGCCACTTCTCCCTGGGCCGCTGGGAGATACCCGTCATCGCCGGCGCGCTGATCTGGCTCACCTACGAGCTCATCGTCCTGATCGGCCCCGGCGTGTTCCGCGACGCCCAGTACTACGTGCTCGGCTCGCTCGCCCTCGGCGCGCTCTTCTATCTCGGCCAGTGGCTGCTTGAGCCGGCCGCGATGCGGGCCGAGGAAGGCGCGCACGGGGCCGACGCGCTGGTGGACGGTGACCAGGCGGCGGCCAGTGTGCCGGCTGACGGTACACCAGTTGACGGGGCGCCGGCTGGCGGGGCGCCAGCGAGCGGAGCGCCGGCGGGCGGATGAACATTCTCGCCATTGACCAGGGCACGTCGGCAACGAAGGCGCTCGTCGTCGGGCCCGGCGGTGAGGTGCTCGGGTCCGGTGAGGTGCCGGTCCACCCGCGCAGCGTGCCCGGCCACGGGGTCGAGCAGGATCCGGAGGAGCTCTATGCCTCGGTGATCGGCGCCGGGTCGGCGGCCCTCGCTGCCGCCCGTGCCCCGGCGGACGCGATCGCCCTGGCCAACCAGGGCGAGACGGTGCTCGCCTGGGACCGCCGGACCGGCCGGCCGCTCACCCCGGCGATCGTCTGGCAGGACCGCCGGTCGGCGGCGATCTGCGCGCGGCTCGCCGGATCGGCCGGCCGGCTGGCCGAGATCACCGGCCTGCGCCTCGACCCGTATTTCGCCGCGCCGAAGATGACCTGGGTGCGCGAGAACCTGAGCGCCGATGGCGTGGTCACCACGACCGACTCCTGGCTGCTGGCCCGGCTCGGCGCGGGTTACCTGACCGACGCCAGCACGGCGTCCCGGACGCTGCTGCTCGACCTGGACGCGGGTACGTGGTCGGCGGAGGCGTGTGCGGCGTTCGGGCTGGATCCTGACACCCTCCCCGAGGTGGCCGACTGCGCCGGGATCGTCGGCGAGACCACGGCGTTCGGCCCGCCGCTGCCGGTCGCCGGGATCGCCGTCGACCAGCAAGCGGCGCTGCTGGCCGAGGGGTGCCTTACCGCCGGGGAGGCGAAGTGCACCTACGGGACCGGCGCCTTCCTGCTGGCCACGACGGGGCAGGAGGCAGTGCGGTCGGCCGGTGGGCTGTCCACCTCCGTGGCGTGGCGGCTGGCCGGCCAGAGCACCTACTGTCTCGACGGGCAGGTCTACACGGCAGGTGCGGCGGTCCGCTGGCTGACCGAGATAGGCCTGCTGGCCCGGCCCGCCGACCTGGACGCGGTGGGCGGCTCGGTACCGGACTCGGGCGGCGTGACCTTCCTGCCCGCGCTCGCCGGGCTCGGCGCGCCGCACTGGCGCCCGGACACCCGGGGCGCCTTCCATGGGCTGGGCCTCGGCACCACCCGCGCGCACATGGTGCGCGCGGTGGCCGAGGGCATCGCCGCCTCGGTGGCGCTGCTCGCGGGCTCCGTCGCCGCGGACACCGGCGCCCCGCTGGCCGCGCTGCGGGTGGACGGCGGGCTGACCCGTTCCCGGCTGCTCGTCCAGGCCCAGGCCGACCTGCTGCAGATCCCGGTCCAGGTGTGCCGCTCACCGGACGCCACGGCGCTGGGTGTCGCGGCGCTGGCCCGGCTGGCCATGGGTGATGCGGAAAGCCTGGCTGAGGCCGTGTGGCCGGTGGAGGTGGAAGCGACCGCCGAGCCCGCGATAACCCACGACCAAGCGACCCAACGGCTCCGGCAGTTTGATGCCCTCCTCCACGCGGCTGCGGCGGCGGCGGGATGACAGATCCCGGCGTCGCCGATGTGGTCATCATCGGAGCAGGGGTGGTCGGCACCGCGATCGCCCGCACCATCGCCGGCTACGAGCTGACCTGCGTGCTGGTGGACGCGGCGGGCGATGTCGGCACCGGGACCACCAAGGCGAACACCGCCATCCTGCACACCGGTTTCGACACGGTGCCGGGCAGCCTGGAGAGCCGGCTGCTGCGCCGGGGCAGCGGCCTGCTGCACGACTATGCCCGCCGGGCGGGCATCCCGGTGGAGCGGACCGGGGCCCTCGTCGTCGCGTGGACCGATGAGCAGGAGGCCGCCCTGCCGGGGATCGCGGGCAAGGCCCACCGCAACGGCTGCCTGGACGTCCGCCTGATGGCCACCGCCGACCTGTACCGGGCCGAGCCTGAGCTGGGACCCGGCGCCAGGGGCGCCGTCCAGGTGCCCGGGGAGAGCATCATCTGCCCGTGGACCACGCCGCTCGCGTACGCGACCGAGGCGCTGCGGGAGGGGGTGCGGCTGCGGCTGGGCACCCGGGTCACCGGGGTGCGCAGCGACGTGCGCGGGCACCAGGTGGCCACCACCGGCGGGGCGCTGCGCTGCCATTGGCTGATCAACGCGGCCGGCCTGGAGAGCGACCGCATCGACGCGATGCTGGGCGGCGGCGCGTTCACCATCGCACCGCGCCGCGGTGAGCTCATCGTGTTCGACAAGCTGGCCCGGCCGCTGCTGGGGTCCATCCTGCTGCCGGTCCCCACAGCGCGGACCAAGGGGGTACTCGTCGCGCCGACCGTCTACGGGAACGTGCTGCTGGGGCCGACCGCCGAGGACGTCGCCGACCGCACCGACACAGCCACCACGGCCGCCGGGCTCGCGGGCCTCCTCGCGGCGGGCGGCCAGATACTGCCCGGCCTCGCCGCCGAGGAAATCACCGCCTCCTACGCTGGCCTGCGCGCGGCCACCGAGCACCGCGACTACCAGATCCGGGTGGACGAGCAGCGCCGGTACGCCTGCGTCGCGGGTATCCGGTCCACCGGTCTGTCCGCGTCCCTGGGCATCGCCGAATACGTCGTCGGGCTCCTGGGTGAGGCTGGGCTGCCGCTGCGGGAGCGGGAGACCGCGGGGCCGCCCGCCATGCCGTACATCGGGCAGGCAGGCCTGCGGCCCTACCAGGACACGGCACGGATCGCGGCCGACCCCGACTACGGCGCGATCGTCTGCCACTGCGAGCGGGTGACCCGCGGGGAGATCCGCGACGCGCTGGCCAGCCCACTGCCGCCGGGGGATCTCGATGGCCTGCGCCGCAGGACCCGCGTGCTGAACGGCCGCTGCCAGGGCTTCTACTGCGCGGCCACCGTCTCCCGCTTGTTCGCCGCCGGAAAGCCAGCATGAAGGTCAGGCCGGGGGAAGCGGCATGAAGGCCGACGTGCTGATCGTCGGCGGCGGGCCCGCGGGGCTGGCCGCCGCGGTCGAGCTGCGCCGGGCCGGGGCCGGGCGCGTCCTGGTGGTCGACCGGGAGGCGGCGGCAGGCGGCGTCCCCCGGCATTGCCTGCACACCGGCTATGGCCTGCGCGACCTGCACCGGCTGCTGGACGGCCCGGCCTACGCCCGCCGCTACGCCGACGCGGCGGCAGCCGCCGGCGCCGAGGTGAGGGCAGGAAGCACGGTCACCGGCTGGACCGGACAGCACGTGGTCACCGTCACCAGCGCCCGGGGAGTCGAGACCGTTGAGGCCACCGCGGTGCTGCTGGCCACGGGCTGCCGGGAACGGCCGCGGACGGCCCGGCTCGTCCCCGGTGACCGCCCGCCGGGCGTGATGACCACCGGTGAGTTGCAGCAGCGGGTCTACCTGGGCGGGCAGCGGCTGCCGGGCCGTGCCGTCATCGTCGGGGCGGAGCACGTGAGTTTCTCTGCCCTGGTCACCCTGGCGCACGCGGGAGCCGAGGTGGTCGCCCTGGTCACCGAGCACCCGAAGCACCAGAGTTATCCGGCGTTCCCGGCTGCGGCGCGGCTGCGCTGGCATGTCCCGGTCTGGACATCGACCGCCGTCCGCCGGGTGGCTGGCCAGCACCGGCTGGCCGGCGTCGAGCTGGCGGACACCCGCAGCGGCGCTGCCAGGTTCGTCCCGTGTGACACGCTCGTGTTCACCGGTGACTGGATCCCCGATCACGAGCTGGCGCGGCTGGCCGGGCTGGCTATCGATCCGGGTACCCGCGGCCCCGCGGTAGACACCGCGCTGGAGACGTCGGCGCCGCTCGTCTTCGCGGCCGGGAATCTGGTACACGCGGCCGAGACCGCCGACGTGGCCGCCCTGGGCGGGCGGCACGCCGCCCGGCACATTCTCGCCGCCCTGGCCGGGCCGCCGCCGGCCGC
>ODAK010006950.1_pt1 | contig 11361 bp, 8 predicted proteins | sample 1539591 | NCBI WGS metagenome assembly ODAK01 (sample SAMEA3539303, study PRJEB22396) | soil metagenome | biome: tundra; feature: field; material: soil | place: USA | collected 2010-05 | depth 0.15 m | reverse complement strand
GGCGATCTCCGCGCGCGACTGTCGCGGCGCCAGGGGCGGACTGACCTCGATCTCTTGGCCGTAGAGCGGCATCTTGCCGCTTTATTTACATCAGCCGCGCTTGCTCCTATCCAAGCGCATGCAGTGTCGACAACTCTCCAGTTCACTATGAAGGTCTCCCCGGGGGAAAGCTCCTGACTGGTCCATGCCTCCGGCCGCGTCATCGATCATTCGTTTGGCGAATTCGAAAATATGGAAGTCACTGTTCGTGGGTTGCCGCCGGACACGGGCTTCGGCGTGTTCTCGATCGAGGTTTCAAACGGACCGTTCGGGCTAGAGCATTTTCAAGCGAAGCGGATACCGGGTCGTCAAGAAAATGCGCTAAAACAAAGATCTCGATCTGCTTCCTGATTCCGTGAAATCTGAAAGCGCTCTAGTGACCGCGTGAATCCGGCGAATACGGGGTCCTTTAAATCAAGAACCCGTAAATCAAGAACCCGGACCCTTTCCCGCATAACGCATTCGACGTCCGCCTTGATCGTGACACAGTCAAAGACCAAATCGCTTTTTGGCTGTATCCGTCCATCCTTTATGGAAACGCGGAAAAAATCCGGGTTCTTGATTTCATTCCTTGAACGGAACCCAGGATCGTCTTTCCGTGGAAATGCTCTAGTTATTCGCGCAATCCCGTCAAGGGCAATCAAAGAGCCATGGTCGAATCGGCAACGGTCGTTTCTGGTTCCTCCCCGCCGCCCCGCAAACGCCTGCCGCGAATACTCTTCCTACTCATGGGTGCCGCCTTGCTTGTCGCGATCGCGGCAGCCACGGCGCCTTGGGCCTTTTCGAACGCGGCCTTGCGCGGCGAGGTCGCTTTGCAAATCCGCCGGATGACGGGGCTTGCAACTCTTTCGCAGGGCCGCGCGGTCTTCGTTGTCCTGCCGCAACCCCATGTCAGCATCGACGACGTCAGCTTCACCGACCCTTCCGGCGCCCTTCGCATCGATGCGCGCTATCTCAAGGGGTATGTCCGGCTCGCGCCGCTTTTCGCTGGACGGATCGAGATTGCTTCGGCCATTCTCGGGCAGCCGGACATGCGGATCGATCTCGATGGCCGGCCGATGCCCCCCGACAGCGTGATTGGGCGTGCCGCGGACGCCTTGCCGGCAACCGCCGAGGCGGCATCCGCGGATGAAGAAAGACTTGGTGCCGTGACACTCGTCGATGGCCGCGCGCGCTTGTCGCGCAAGCAAGTTTCGCCGGATGTGACGATTGACGCAATCAATATGACGCTGGACTGGCGTAAACCCGGCGCGGCGGCGATCGTGACAGGGCAGGCCCAGATAGACGGAGAGACCGCCGCGATCGCCGCTTGGATCGCAAGCCCGGCCGGGCTCTTGCGAGGCCAGCAATCCCCTCTGAGCCTGAAGATCGACGCCCCCTCTCTCTCCTTGGCGGCCGAAGGCGGTCTTGCAAGCATGCCGGAATGGCAATTCAGCGGGAATATTCGTGCCGCCACGCCGTCCGCGAGGGCGATTTTGGAACGGGCTGGATATCCGATCCCGCTGCCTGGACCCATCGGTGATTTTGAAGCAAGTTGCGATGCCACCGTCTTGGCGCGGAGCGCGGTTCTTTCGGGCCTGCACTTAAAGTTCGATGGGAATGAATTCGAAGGAACCTTGGCATTTCAGGCGCGCGGCCCGGCCCCGGTCCTCTCCGGTACCTTGGCAACGAACCGCCTTTCGCTCCGGCCGTTCCTTTCCGTCTTTCCACCCGCCGCCGGGCGCGACGGCCAATGGAATCGTGACCCATTTGAGTTGAGCGAATTGGGCTCGGCCGATCTCGATTTGCGAATATCGGCGGCGCATATGCTTTTTTCGCATTATGAGATCGAGGATGCCGCCTTTTCGGTGATGCGCAACAGCCGCCGTCTGGAATTGGCCCTTGCTGGAGGCAAGGCGTATCAAGGAGCGATCAAGGGCCGCGTAACATTCGATATGGGGGGCAATGGCGTCGGCATGCAGGCGGCTGGCGCCATCTCGGGCGCCGACTTCGCGGCTTTATCGTTCGATGCCTTCGGATGGCCGCAGTTTTACGGGTCCTTGACCGGCACGGCCAATCTCGTAAGCCGCGGTGCCAGCATGAGCGAACTCATGCGCAACCTCGATGGGTCGGCGCAAATCGACGTCGCGCAAGGGCAACTCGGGGGAATCGATCTCGAATCCGCCTTGCACCGGATCGACAAAAGCCCGCTTGCGCTTCTCGCCGGCATCCACCGGGGACGGACCGCTTTCGATCGCGCCAGCTTCGGTTTGCGTTTTGCCAAGGGCGTCGCCAGCATCGAGGAAGGCGAGCTCGAAAACCCTAGCCTCTGGCTTGGTTTCGGGGGCAGCGTCGATATTGGCGAACGCGGGCTCGATCTGCACGCAATCGCCAAGGCTTCCGCCGGCGCGGCCGCGCCGGGCAAGGAAGTTCCGGATTTTCGTTTCGATATCATCGGCTCGTGGGACGATCTGGCATTTACGCCAGACGTGCATGGGCTGATCCGCCGCTCCGGCGCGGCGGCGCCGCTGTTTTCGCAACAGCGCGACATGGGCAAGCCTTCTCTCGTCCCCAATGTGGAAACTGGACAGTAACCTCAATTCCTGTTGGGGCGCGGAGGCACCTTGTAACCGCATGCCCGCGTGAAGTTTTCGCGTGTTCAGGGCTTAGCCTTGCCAGACAGGCCAAATCGGGGCAGAATTTGTTTCAGAGCGAAACTCGCTCCATGGCGCTTTAAGATCTCCGGATGCCGCCGTTCGCAAGAATTCTGATAAGCGCGGCGCTTCATAAGCCTATAACGCATAGTCAATTCAAGTTCTGTGGTACATCATAAAAAATAAACAATAAGCAATAAATATACATGGGGAGGGAGCTATGATGTTAACTGTACCTAATATAGTAAGGTCCATGCTGATCACGGCCGGAATTGGGCTATCTCCAGCCGCTCATGCCGCCGGATCCAATCCAGTTACCCAGCAAGCGCAATCGAAACTTACAGCATTGGGCTTCGACCCAGGGTCTCCGGACGGGATTCTGGGCCGCCATACCATCGCTGCCATCAAGGCATTTCAGAAAAAATCCGGGCTGCCAGTGACTGGGATTCTCGATAGCGCCACTCTGGCCAAATTAGATACCGGTGCCCAAGCATCCCAGCCACCCCAAGCCCCCCAGGCTACATCCCAAGTCAACACGGTAAGCGACTGGAGACCGGTTCCGGCGCAGGACGAATTGGATAAGCTAGTTGCCAATCCGGTCAACGATCCCGGTTTCGCCTACACCGACTACCGGCCGAACGCGCCAGCGGCCAATCTCGATCTTCCCGGCGCGGCGATCGTGACCGCCATGAAAACCAGCTCGGATACTTTTGGGAGCGGTCCGCCCGGGACCCCCAATTCCACACCTAAAGCCCACAAAGCCATGACGGATTGTCTAAACACCAAACCGGCACACTGGGCTGACCTTACCCTGCACTATTATTGCCAGATGGCACAACCGAGACAGTGTTTCACGTATGCGCTGCGGGGACAATCGACACCGGGCGGCGTAAAATATTCGAGAACCGAAGCGTATAAAGGGTGTGCGACGGGTACGTTACCGTATTCGCCCTTCTTCGCGTTTGTGACCAAATCACAGCCGCAAATATTTCAGTATGTGATGTTTGGTCAAACCAATGCCTTCAAACCCGAGCAAGAACAAGCCATCATCAATGCTTTCTATGGTGTAACAAATCCGGCGGATCCAAAAGAATGCCGTTTAAAGCGGCCGCGGCGCGCGGAAGATCCGGCCGATGGAACGCACTGTCTGGTGAACAAGACGATGTCGCCACGTTTGGTGGGAAAGGGCACTTAATCCCGGCCTCACGTTTTCGGGGGCAATGAGCGATCCTCATTGCCCGCCTTAATTTCACGTCGCGGAAGCGGTGGCGGAGAACGAATGCGGCGCCTGGCTAATCGGCGCCGCCGCGCCATTGTTTATTTGCAGCACCGAGAGACCGCGTTCGTTGGTGCCGTCCGGGCGGAAACGAAATACCCCATCGGCGCCATTGAAACCGGACGGGTTGGTCAGAACGTTTTGTGAATAACGCTGCGAGCCTTGCGTATGGGCAAGCGCCGCGGCAAGCGACACGGCATCGTAGGCCAGTGTCGCGATACGGGTTGGATCGGAGTGGTATTTGGCGCGGTAGCGCTCCGCGAAGGCGTTGAAGCCGCCATTTTCAGGCGCCGCGAACCACGCCCCTTGCAGCGCGGGGAGCCTCAAAACGCGCGCGTCGTTCCAAAGACCGGTGCCGAGGATCTGCACCTGCTTGCCGTTGATCCCGGCCGAGGCAAGGGCCTGCGACATCGCCTGCATCGCGTCGGCCTGGTCTGGGATGAATAGCGAATCGATTTGGTCGTGAAGCGCGGCGATCTTTTGCACCGCCTCTGGCATCGTCCGCGGCTGGTAATGTTCCATGCTCATGACTCTTATATTGTTGCGCGCGGCCGCCTGCTGGAATTCGGTTTCCGCCACGCGCCCATAGTCATTTTCGGGAATGAGGGCGGCGATCGACTTCTTGCCTTTGGAAGCCGCGAAATCGACGATCCGGTCGACGTAGTTTTCGATCAAAAAGGAAAGCAGAAACAGATCCTGGCCGGCGGTTGACGTATCGGTCGAAAAAGCGATGACCGGTTTGCCCGCCGCACGCGCCACCTTGCCCACTTCGCGCACGCTCGACGCAAACAACGGACCGATGACGAGATCGGCGCCTTCCGAAATGGCGGCCTGGGCCGCCGCGCGGGCGCCGTCCGGGTTGGAGCGGTCATCCTTGACAAGCAGGGTCACATCGTTGCCGCCAGCCTCCAGATAGGCCAGCTCGGCGGCATTGCGGAGCGAGGTCCCGACGACGCTCGGTCCGGACGCTTGCGTCAATGGGACGATGAGCGCGACGCGGGCGGGACCCGAGCCGATTTGTTCGCCCCGGCCGGGCGGCGCGACTTGCGCTTGCGGGGCTGGCGCGGCAATTTCCCCCGCGCCGTGCCCGAGCAAGCCGTTGATCGATCCGCACGCCGCGACCGGCAGGAAAAGCCCAATGACCCATAATGCCCGGACACCACTCGCGCAGCAATCGCGGAGAGACCTTGGAGCCTCTCGCCAGTGGCCTTTCTTGCATGGGGAACGGTTCATTCGGGCGAAGCTCCAATTCGCGTATTTCCGGATTCCCCGATTGGCGCCAAGTGGCGGCCAATCGGGAGTGCATGGAAATCCCAAACCTTTTCAGTCATAAAATGAGAGCCACGGCAATAGTAACGGTATCGGACTTTAGCGTCGGCTTGCGAAAAAAGCGCTACCGTTCTATAAATCGAACAAACGTATGATTTATCGAACTGAGCATTTGGGCACGATGGCCTGGCTTATTCTTGGGGCTGGAAATCATGAACGCGGACAAGAGGGACGGATTGGACCATGCGGGCCGGGCCTTTCCCGGCGGCACCGCCCCGCGCGGCAAGGCATTTTCGCGCGTCAAAGCCCCGGCGAGCGAAAAAGGTCCGGGCGCTTTTACCGCCTTCGGCCTCAAGGCCGAGGCGGAACCCATCCGGCCAGGCCTTCATGTGGTCGCGACGCCCATCGGCAATCTCGGCGATATCTCGTTCCGGGCGCTCGCGACGCTCGCGGCGGCCGACGCCATCGTCGCCGAGGATACACGCGTCACCAAGACATTGCTCGCGCATTATGGAATAGCGACGCCGCTCGTCGCCTATCACGAGCACAATGCCGCGGTCATGCGGCCGCACCTTCTTGCCCGGCTGGCCGGAGGCGCGGCGCTGGCGCTGGTTTCGGATGCCGGCACCCCGCTGATTTCCGATCCGGGCTTCAAACTTGTCAGCGATGCGCTCGCGCAGAATATCGAGGTGGTTTCGGTGCCGGGCGCCTCGGCCGTGCTCGCCGCCTTGGTGGTGGCCGGCCTGCCAACCGACCGGTTCTTCTTTGAAGGATTTTTGCCGCCGAAAAGCGCCGCGCGGCGCGGCCGCATCGCCACGCTTTCGGCCATACCCGGAACCCTGGTGTTCTTCGAGTCGCCCCGCCGGGTCGCGGAAACCTTGCGCGACCTGGCCGCCGTGCTGGGCTCGCGCGAGGCGGCGATCGCCCGCGAACTCACCAAGCATTTCGAAACCGTCCGGCGCGGGCTTTTGCCGGATCTGGCGGCGATTGTCGCGTCCGAGGCGCCACCCAAGGGCGAAATCGTCGTCCTCGTCGGGCCGCCTGGAGCCACGCCGCCGGTGCAAGAGGACATCGATGCGAGGCTCGGCAAGGCGTTGGAGGGCCTTTCGGTCAAGGACGCCGCCGCCGTGGTTTCGGCCGAGACCGGACAGCCGCGCCGAAAAGTCTATGCGCGGGCAATCGAACTTTCCGCCGAACTTTCCGCCCGCGAACGGTGAGCGCGAGACGACTCCATGACCACAAAAAAGCGCATGGCGCGGGGATTCTCGCCGAACATGCCGCCGTCGCGATCTTGCGCCTAAAGGGCTATCGTGTCCTGGCGAGGCGTTACCAGATCAGGGGCGGCGAGATCGATATCGTGGCGCGGCGCGGCGACACGGTGGCCTTTGTCGAAGTGAAGCTGCGGCCGACTCTCGACGAGGCGCGGACCGCGATTGGCTTCGTCAAGCGGCGCCGGATCTCCCGCGCGGCAAGAACCTGGCTTGCCGCGAACCCTTGGGCGGCCCCTTTGACGTGGCGTGGCGACGCCATCTATGTCGCCCCCTGGCGCTGGCCGCGCCATGCGATCGCGGCGATCGAATTGGATCTGGGGTAAGCGCCGTGCGCCTTGTTTCCGTGGAGTCGACGCCGATAAGGATTCCATTCGCGGGTTTATCGCGGTATATTTATGAAATTCTCCTTGATGCGGATTGGGTCGATGGGATGGGGTGACGGCGCCGGCTAATGGCACGTATCGCGGAATCGGCACCGCCAAGGCAAGCACGGTGACCGCGCCGGCCGCGGCTCGGCATGCCATCGCGGCGGATCTTATCGCGGTGCTGGCCGCCGTGACCGCCGGCGATCCCCGCGTCTTGACCATCCAGGATCAATCCGCCCTGCCGTCCGGGCCTTTCGAACTCGCGCATCGCTCCCTGCAGGCGGGGCTGCGCGCCTGGGTCGAACGGCAAACCCGGCTGCCGCTCGGCTATGTCGAACAACTCTATACCTTCGCCGACCGGGATCGCGGCGGCGCCGGACAGCACGTCATTTCGATCAGCTATCTGGGCCTGACCCGCGAGCAGCCGGCCTCGGGCGAGCACGAGGCGAGCTGGCGCGGCTGGTATTCTTATTTTCCCTGGGAGGATCATCGCGCCGGCGCCCCTCCGATGATTGAAGCCGAGCTCTTGCCAAGGCTTCAAGCTTGGGCCAGTGCGCCACAAAATCCGGGCCAGCGGCAGGACCGAGGCCAGCGCGTGGCGGTGACATTCGGCTGTGATGGCCGCGCCTGGAACGAGGAACTTGTCCTCCAGCGCTACGAATTGCTCTATGAAGCAGGTCTCATCCCCGAGGCGGCCCAAGCGGGCCAGCCCGGCGCATTACGCCCAAGCGGCGCGGCTGGCCCGCTCCCCTGCACGGGCCACCCAATGATCCTCGATCACCGCCGGATTCTGGCAACGGGCATCGCGAGGCTCAGAGCCAAAATCAAATATCATCCGGTGGTGTTCGAGCTGATGCCGGAAACCTTTACGTTGCTGCAATTGCAGCGCTGCGTCGAAGCTTTGGCGGGACGGCTCCTGCACAAGCAGAATTTCCGCCGTCTGATCGAACAGCAGAATCTCGTCGAGGAAACCGGGGAAACCACCCCGGATACAGGGGGACGCCCGGCAAAACTGTTCCGGTTCCGCCGCGAGGTACTGACGCAACGCGCGATTTCCGGAACAAAATTGCCCATTGCAAGGGCTTGACAAATCTTATGCTCAATAACAGTATATGTTCTCGTAATGCTCTGTTGGAGTATAAGGCGATGGCGTTGCTGGGACCGGAAACCGCCCGTTCGGAAATCCCCTACGGGGAAACTCTCTACGCAAGAGTGCGCCATGCGATCCCGGCGATCGAGTGGCCGGTCCATGCGCAAGACATCGACGCCATCATGACGCTGAAGCGGACCCGTAACGCGGTGGTGCTTGCGCATAATTATCAGACGCCTGAGATTTTTCATTGCGTCGCCGATTTTGTTGGCGACAGTCTCGCCCTTGCGCGGGAAGCGATGACCGCCGATGCCGATGTGATCGTCTTGGCCGGCGTCCATTTCATGGCCGAGACCGCGAAATTGTTGAACCCGGAAAAAACCGTCCTCATCCCGGACCTTGGCGCTGGCTGTTCGCTCGCCGAATCGATCCGGCCCGAGGATGTGCGGCTGTTGCGGCAAACCTATCCAGGCGTTCCGATCGTCACCTATGTGAATACCTCGGCGGCCGTGAAGGCCTTGTCGGACATTTGCTGCACGTCCGGTAACGCGCGGGCAGTGATCGAGTCGCTCGGTGTCGAGCGAGTCATCATGCTGCCCGACGAGTTCTTGGCCCGCAATGTCGCGGCCGAGACAAACGTCAAGGTCATCGCTTGGTCCGGCCATTGCGAGGTGCATGAACGTTTCAGCGCCGGCGAAGTGCGCCAATTGCGCGAGGATTATCCGGGCGTGATCGTCTTGGCGCATCCGGAATGCCCGCCGGAGGTCGTGGCGGAAGCCGATTTTTCGGGTTCGACCGCCGCCATGTCATCCTATGTGAGCGAGAACCGCCCCGCCCGCGTCGTGCTTTTGACCGAATGCTCGATGAGCGACAATGTCGCGATCCAATATCCTGACCTCGAATTCATCCGGCCCTGCAATCTCTGCCCGCATATGAAAAAGATCACGCTGCGCAATATCAGGCGGGCGCTGGAGACGATGCGGCACGAAGTCCATATCGATCCCGCCATTGCTGCCCCCGCGCGCCGCGCCGTCGAACGCATGCTGGCGGTGAAATGATGGATGCCTCCGGCCCGGCTGGGGCTTGCGTGATCGTGGGCGGCGGCCTCGCGGGCCTGACCGCCGCTCTTTGCCTGGCGCCGGAGCCGGTGATCCTCTTGAGCAAGGCGCCACTCGGGTTTGAAGCGTCGAGTTCGCTGGCGCAAGGCGGGGTCGCCGCGAGCCTTGGCGAGGGCGACGATTTTTCGCTGCATCTCGCCGACACGCTCAAGGCTGGCGACGGACTTTGCGATGAGTCCGTCGCCCGCGCGATCCTCAAAGCCGCGCCAGCCGCTATTGAAGACTTGATCCGGCGCGGCGTGCCATTCGATCGCGATGCCCAAGGCAGACTTATTCTCGGCCTGGAGGCCGCCCATTCGCGCCGCCGGATCGTCCATGCCGGCGGCGATTCGAGCGGCCGCGAGATCATGCGCGCCCTGACGCGCCGCGTGCGCGAAACACCCTCCATCACCTTGATCGAGGGAGCCACGGTCCGCGGGCTGCTCGTCGAGGACAACGCCGTGATAGGGGTTGCCGCCGAAAGCCATCGCGGACCGGTGGTGTTTGCGCCGGATCGCGTCGTTATCGCGACCGGCGGTATCGGTGGCCTGTTTCAATATGGCACAAATCCGGCCGGATCCTGGGGGCAAGGCCTTGCGCTGGCGGCCAAGGCTGGCGCCGCCATGGCGGATCTGGAATTTGTCCAGTTTCATCCGACCGCGTTGGATAGCGCCTCGTTCCCGCTAAAGCTCGTCAGCGAGACCGTGCGGGGCGAGGGTGCCACTCTCATCGACGAGAAGGGGTTCCGCTTCATGGCAAGCGTTCCCGGTGCCGAACTTGCGCCGCGCGATGTGGTCGCGCGCGCCGTTTGGCGGCACATGGCGGCGGGACACCGGGTTTTTCTTGATGCGCGCGGCGTCCTGGGCCTCGATTTTGCGCGCCGCTTTCCGGCGATCACCGGCTTTTGCCAGGCGGCCGGAATCGATCCTGTCACGGAGCCCATTCCCATTCGCCCGGCGGCGCATTATCACATGGGCGGTATCGCCGTGGATCTGGCCGGGCGGACGTCGATCGAGGGTCTCTGGGCTTGCGGCGAGGCGGCCTGCACGGGCCTTCACGGCGCCAACCGCCTCGCCAGCAATTCCCTGCTGGAAGCATCTGTCTGCGGCCGTTTTGTTGCCGAAAGCATCAAGGGGACCATGCCCGGCCGCCGGCGCAAGCCGCCTGCTGGCGCGCGGGCGCGAATTCCCGCCAATCCCGCCGTGGTGCGCAAGATTCTCTCCAACGCCGCCGGCGTTCTGCGCGATCGCGATGGTTTGGCGGCGGCGGCGGCCGAACTGCTGCCGCTTGCGGTGGCGGATGGGGAAGCGAGCGATCCGGCCCTTGTTGGTCTGATGATCGTAATCGCGGCCTTGCGCCGGCGCGAAAGCCGGGGCGCCCATGCGCGAACCGATTTTCCAAGCCACGCCGCGCATGCGCAAAGAAGTATGCTGCGCCTCGGCGAGGCAATTGCATCCGCGCGCGAAATTGTCCCCGAACCAGTCGCCTGAGACGGTGGCCGGGCGATGACGCTTGCACCTCTCGCGCGGATCATGATCGAGCCCCTGGTTCGTGCCGCGCTTCTCGAAGATCTTGGCCGCGCGGGCGATCTCACCACGGACGCAATCGTTCCGGCGGGGTTCCAGGCGCGAACCGTGCTTGTCGCGCGCGAAAACGGCGTCGTCGCCGGGCTCGATTTGGCAAAACTCGCGTTCGAGCTATTGGACCCGCTTATTGTGGTGCGGGTTGAATGCGAGGACGGCGCGACGGTTGCGCCTGGCGATGTCATCGCCAGGGTGAGCGGACCGGCGCGCGGGATTTTAACGGCGGAACGCACCGCCCTCAATTTTCTCGGGCAGCTTAGTGGAATAGCGAGCGCGACGGCGTCCATCGTCGCGGCCGTGCAAGGCACCAAGGCCGAGATCGTCTGCACGCGCAAGACGACGCCTTGTCTTCGCGCGGTCGAAAAATACGCGGTGCGCGCGGGGGGCGGCGCCAATCATCGCTTCGGCCTCGACGATGCCATCCTCATCAAGGACAATCATATCGCGATCGCGGGCGGCGTCGCGCAGGCCCTGCGGCGCGCCCGCGCGGCTGCCGGTCATCTCGTCAAGATCGAAGTCGAAGTCGATACTCTGGACCAACTCAGAGTGGCGCTCGGCGAAGGCGCCGATGCCGTGCTTCTCGACAACATGGGCTTGGCGATGCTCGCCGAGGCTGTCACCATGGCCGATGGCCGGGCGATCACCGAAGCCTCCGGGCGAGTCACGCCCAAGTCGGCGCCAGCCATCGCCGCCACCGGCGTCGATCTCATCTCGATCGGCTGGCTGACGCACAGCGCG
>ODAK010006949.1_pt1 | contig 11361 bp, 11 predicted proteins | sample 1539591 | NCBI WGS metagenome assembly ODAK01 (sample SAMEA3539303, study PRJEB22396) | soil metagenome | biome: tundra; feature: field; material: soil | place: USA | collected 2010-05 | depth 0.15 m | reverse complement strand
CGCGACTACCGGCGTCACCACGTCTACGACCACACTCGCCAGGTCCACGGCAAAGCACCGTACTCCCGGCGGCGACGTCGTAGCGATCCTCACGGGCGGGCTCGCCGGCTGCGGTTTCGGCATCGCCGGGGGAACACCGCCCGTCGTGGTTTCGGGATTTTGTCTTGACGGCCTAGGCGCCGCCTGGTCCGGGGTCCTCAGTGGCGTGTCACGCCGCCTCGGACTTCGCAGCTGGCCCCCGCTTGCCGGGCCGCCCAGTGTTCCAGAAGTCGATCAGGTCGCCGAGCCGGTACCGCCCGTCTGCTCCCGGCGGCGAGAGCTGATCACGGTACTGGGTGACGGTCTTGCGGCTTTTCTCCACAACATCGTCCGCGAAGGCGCTAAGGGTCATCCGGTCGTCGTGATCCCGGTCGGTGACCAGGAGAGGCCGGGTGTTCCAGTAGCTGATCAGGTCGCCGAGCCGGTAGAGCCCGTCTGCCCCGGCCGGCGGGAACCCGTCCTGATCCGCGTGTCTAGTGACGGTCTCGCAGTCCTCGTGTGCGATGTGGTTGGCGAAGTCCCCGAGTGTTACCCGCTCGTCAAGACTGCGCCCGGTCACCGCGACTGTGTCCGTCCGCTGGCCCCAAAGGTCGGGCTGGCTTGCACGGAAGGCATCCAGGGCCGCCTCCTGGTAGACCAGCTCGCCGCGGCCTCCGCCGCGGCGGCCACGTGCGCGAAGCTCCCCGGCCGGGGCCGGAAACCCAGGCCTGGAGCGCCAGGCGTCGCCGATATAACGCGCTGACCGGCCGACTTTCGGTGCGTACTCGCGGAGCGTCAGCTTGCCGGGCGGTAGCGGCCGCTCGAGCAGCGGGTACCTGGCCATCTGGCTGCCTCTCCTTGACGGGTCTGGGGTCTATTATCTCAGCACAGCGCTCGGTTGTTTCGCGGCGCTTCGGCGGCCGGCCTGTGCCGCCCCGTTTCGGGGTTGGCCGGCCGCCCACCTGCGTCTGCGGGTGCAGCCACCGGCGGCCCGTCAGGCGGGCTGGAGTTGGTGTTCGGTGCGCCGCATGGCGGTGATCTCGGAGATGACCGAGGCATAGTAGCCGCGCTGGTGCTTGGCCTCCCACGCGCCTGCAGCGGCCGGGGCGCTCGTCATTGCCGCACGATGTGCGGCCTCGAGCTGATCGGCGGTCATCCCGGACGCCTTCATCTGCTGGGCCCACTCGCCGCCGCGCTTGACGCCAGCCGTGAATGATCCCGGCTGCCACTGCAGCGGGACCCGCCGGCGCGGAAGCTGGCCCTCGGCGGCCTGGCACCGGATCTCTGCGACTATTCGGAGGCATAGGCGCTGATGGCCCCAGGCTCGTCGGAGATGATGAGCCGGGAGAAGTCCGGCTGGGTGATCTCGTTGAGCATGTCCGCCGCCAGCCTGCCGCCTTCTGGTTCTGGGCGATGTAGAGCAGCTTGAGCGGCTCGGCCTCGCCCACCGTCGTAGCCAGCTGGCGCCTCAGCAAAATGACTGCCTCCCGGCAGAACCCGCGCAGCCACTGCTTGGAGGTGAACGACTCGCGCATGACCGCCCGGCTGCTCCCCGGCGGGCGCGACCAGCTAGCAGCGGCCGCCCAGCGCCGCAAGATCAGCCTCTCCGAGCTGCTACGTAGTAGCGCCCTGGACGCGATCGCCTCGGGCCGGACACACGAGCACAGGCCGGCTTCGTGCGGTGAACCAGGCTGACCGGCCCCAGTCCGCATCGCTGCTATCACGCCAGCCGGCCTCTTAGCGCCTGCAGGTCGTCGGCGGCCAGGTCGAGGATGGCGAGTGCGCACTGCGGGCAGTAGTTCTTGGTGCCGCCCGATGCCGCGTCCTTGATGACGAGGCAGGGGGTGCCCTTCTGGATCGAGTGATTCCTGCGGTCCCGGTAGCAGATCCGGCATCGCTGGGCTATCTCGACCGTGCAGGCCCCGAGGACCCTGCGGATCTGCGGCATCAGCTGTTCCTTCCGAGTGCCTCGCGGATCCGGTCCCGGACCGCGTCGCCGAGTTTGTCCAGCTCCTGGTAAGCCGCATCTGTCTCGTCGGCCGTGAGGTCCTCCCGGTTCTTGCCGGTGAACGCCTTGATCTCCTGGTTGAGGAGCTTGGTGACGGCCTCCAGGTTCGGCCCTGGTCCCGTGCGGAGGCCCGCGCGGGCGATATCCCGGCCCGGGCGGCTGAGGCTCAGGTCGGCCAGGATCCGCGCCACGACCGAGCCGGTGCGCTGGGCGAGGCGTTGCCGGGTTGCCTGCCGGCGGCGTTGCGGGGAAACGGGAATCGGGGCGGGGGCTTCGGGTGGTGCGGCGTCTCTGCGCTGGCGGAGCCGACCGCGCAGCACTTCCCGTGACACGAGGTCGCCGAGGGTCAGGCCGCCGGCGACAGGCCGGGACAGCAGCTCGTCCAGGACCCGGTCATCCTCAGGGTCGAGGAACTGCTGGTCGATGAAGCGGCCGATGATCTCGTTGTCGACCAGCTGCGTGTTGTCGAACCTACGGGGGCGCGGGCCGTCCTCACCCCCGCCCTCACCCTCGTTGGCGCTCTGGCCGCGCAGCCACATCTGCAGGAGCGCCTGGTCTTCAAGGTCGAGTTCGCGGAACTCGTCCCACCGGGCCTCGTTGTTCAGGCCGACGTGGCTGACGATATAGCCCTGGTTGTCGGGGTGGTCCGGGTCGTTCTGGACGACGACGCGCATCACGCGGCCGATGAACTGGATATACGGGGCCAGGCTGCTGAATGGCCGGAAGATTGCGGCGATGCTGAGCCGCGGGTGGTCGAAGCCCTCACCGAGCATCTGGACCTGGATGATGCAGTCGAGCTGGCCCAGCCGAAGGCGCTCCAGCACCGCGTCCCGGTCGTCGGGGTCCATGTCGCTGTGGATCTCGGCGGCCTGGTAACCGCACTCCTGGTAGAGGGCACGGACCTGGCGGGCGTGGTCGATCGAGCAGGCGGCCGCGATGATCTGGTGCTTGATGCCGGTCCGGGCCCGCATCGCTTCGCACCGCTGGATGCTGGCCTCCACGATGTGGCGGTTGCATTCCGGCGACAGGGCGACGCCGCGGCGGAACCACTGCTCCTCGCGGAGCACCAGTACCTCGTCCAGGGTGTGCTTGCGGACGTCATCCCGGTAGGTGAAATACAGCTCCTCGGGGGCGATGGAGCGCGACTGGATGTTCTTGATGAAGCCGTTCACCATGGCCCGGGCGAAGGGATATTTGTAGATCACCTCGCCTTGCAGCGGCAGCGCGTCAGACCGGAACGGCGTGGCGGTCATGCTGACGATCTTGGCGTTAGGGAACCGGCGGAACACCTTCTGCCAGCTGGCGGCGGCGGCGTGGTGGCCCTCGTCGACGAGGATCATGTCGAAGAAGTCCGGCGGGAACTGCGGGAGCCACCTGTCAGCCTGGCTGGCGAGCTGCTGGATGTTGGTCACCACGAACTGGCTCTCGATGCAGTCGTGGACATTGGCCGATGGCCCGTCGAGCACGGCCGTCCACGGCCCGGCGGTGAAGTCGGACAGGACCCGGGTCAGGGCCCAGAAGCACTCGCGGCTGGAGATGTCGAGGGCGCCGGTGACCCCCTTGCGGATGGTGAGGTTCGGGGTGATCACCAGGACGCGGCCCTGCGCAATGCCGAACGGCAGGGTCGCGATGATCCCGGTCTTGCCGCACCCGACCGGTATCACGATGATCGCCGGGTCGCTCGATTCCGCGAAGTGCTCGCGGACAGCCCGGTGCGCGTCGCGCTGCGGCTCGCGCAGCAGGTCGTTCGCCTCGATGTTCGCGTTCGCCGTGGTGAATATCTCGCCGTCGCTGGTGGCCGCCTCGGATGCCCGGCGTTATTCCAGCCGGAACGGCTCGAGGTCGGCCCGCCGGTAGTAGCGGTAGCTGCTGCCCGGCCGGCGGACCGCGGTAAGCCGGCCGTCCCGGTCCCACCGGCGGAGCGTCTGGGCCGAGATCCCGATGTACTCGGCCGCCTCACCGACCTGCAGGTAATCCTCGTCGTCGCCCATGGTCACATGTTACAACGCTCACAACCTTGCTCATGCCTTCCAGTCCTCCCAAGGTTGTCAGGCGGCAGGCTGCGGGGTGGCCTGACCCGGGGGTGGGGCGCTGGGCTGGCTGACACAAAAGCGCCGCCGCACGGACCTGCAGCCGCCCCGTCTCGCGGAGTTCTAGCGCAACGTGCGGACGGCGGCGAGTCCCGGCGCCTGCGCGGTCTCGATTGCCGTGCTCAGGTCGGCGATCACCTCGCGTATGTTCGCACGGTGGCCTGCGGGTCGCGGTTTGCTGCCGGAGGGCACGGTTGCCCTCTTCGAGACCCGTGACGCGGGCACGCCACGATGCGATGAGCGGTGACTCGGAATGAGCTTGCCGCACGGTGGCCTGGAAGCTGCGCATGAGATCGACATGCTGGTGGGTGAGCTTCCAGCGCTTGACGCCAGCCTCGGCGGCGAGCTGGACCACCGTCAGCTCGCCGGTCGAGCGCAGCAGGATTCCGGCGAGCAGGCGCTCTATCGCCGCCTGGATTTCTTTCCTTTCCCGGCTGTCAGTCACCTGAACGATCCTCCTTCGCGTGCGGCGGCCGGGTGAGCTCGTGGCGCTCAGCGATCTGCTGGAGCTCCACGCCCGCGTCCAGGTACATCTGCTAGCAGCGCAGGTAGGACGCCGGGGTGTCGCCTTGCAGGACGGGGATGAACGGGCGCGGCCGGTCGCTGTAGTGAGGCCACAGGCTGGTCAGCTCGCGGAAGTTCGCGACGGTCCTGCGCTGGTGCTCGGCCGCGGACAGGCCGGTGCCGACACAGTGGACCCGGCCTGCCCTGCCGCCGTGGATGATGGCGTCCTCGCACATCCAGTCCTGCGGCGCGGCCCACTGCAAGCCGCCGATTACCGCGTCGTAGCGGGCGACGTCCCGGACGTTATCTTCCGCGGGGATCGTCCACCGGCCGTGCTGCGACAGCTCACTGAAGCCTCGGCTGTCCAAAATCCACGGGACCCTGCCGCGCCGGGGCTGCCTGACCTTCCGCAGCGTGCCGTAGGACACGCACAGCGGGAAGCGCACCTGCCCGGACCACAGCCACGACGGGTGGTGGGTCCCGGTGTAGAACGTCACCTCCGGCCCGGGGTCCGGGCGGCCTGGGACATGACGGTCAAGCAGCTCGCCGGCCAGGTCGTGCCGGCCGTGCTGGAGCAGCCGGGCCAGCCAGAAGTGAAGGTCACCGGGCGAGGGCACCAGGTACCAGTCATGGCAGTGCCGCCGGCTGCTGGAGGGCAGGTTTCCGGGCCGAGGGTGCCCGCGGCGAGCATCATCCCGGTCTCGTCCGGGGTGGCCCAGCCGTTATGGCTGGCCGGTCGCGTTGCCGTACAGCATCGTGTGGAACACCGGCCGGGCCGTGCCCGCAGTCAGGCCGGGCACCGGGCCGCCCTTGCAGACCGCGCGGGCCACGGTCAGGGCCGCAGGCCCGGTCATGCCGGTCCCTCCCACAGCGCCTGCTGCGGCGGGCCGGCCTCCGCGGCGGCCCACGCGACGGCGAACCCCCGGCCGGTCTTGTCCTCCGCGCCGGCCGGTGCGGCCACATACAGCCATTCCGCGTCGGGAAAGCCGATTCCGCGGCGGCGGCGCCAGGCCCGCTCGATCCCGCCTTCGCGGACCACAAGGAGCCCTTCGGTGGCCGCGCGCCGGTGCAGCGCCGCCGTCATGTCCGCCCGGCCGCCGAAGTCCAGGATCTGCAGGCAGCGGGAGCCCTTGGCCGGGGCGCGCATGGCGCGCCGCATCTCGTAGAGGTTCGAGTCCATGCCGTCGAGCTGGCGGCGGAACTCCGCGAGGGTGGCTTCCTGCCCGGGCTCGCGGGCGAGCAGTTCCGAGAGCCGCTTGCCGCCGGCCAGGCCCTGACGTGGATTCAGCGACACCGCGAGGTGCTCCATGATCAGGCCCCGGGCGGCCAGCGCTGGTGACTGCTGGTACAGCGGCATCACCCGGTCCCGGCCGTCCCTGCTCTGCAGCGCGAACGGGCACGTTATTGCGAATATCCGATAACGATCATGCAGAGCGCCTGTTGCCCACCACTTCCTGTGGAACTTCGGGTCCGGGATGGGTGGCTGGTCCATCAGGGGATCTGCCGACCCAGCGGTAAACCGTGGCTAGTGCTGCGGCAGGCAACGTTTGCCCGCTTCGATCGCACCCTGCCCGTTTCTGACCGGTAGCAACGTGCGTCAGAAACTGTCGTCTGCGATAGCCCTCGCTCTTTGTCGTCAGCCCGGATGGCCCGGAGCCCGGCGGCCCGGAACGAGAACCATCCGGGCACGGCCGGGGTCCGAAGACTCCGGGCGGAAGAACCGGACGAGGCGAGGACATTGCCCGCCCGGGTCACGTGTTGAATCACTAATAGTAATTAATAAGTTACATATTGCTACAAAGGGGTAGGACTCTCTCAACCAGAGGAGGACACTCCATGAACGCCGCAACCGACCATCCCGAGAGTGCCACGACCTACCCCGGGAGCCCAGGCAGTCCCACTGGCGCTGAACGGAAGCCTCGGCCCCTAACAACCTCAAGATGTTCCTGGCAGCGCTCAGCGTCATCACGCTGGCAGCCGTCGGTCTTGCCGTGACCGGCCTGGTTTCAACCAGTAACAGCAAGTCCAGCGCCAGCCATGAGGCCAACCAGCTATCACTGCAGGTGGCGCACCAGAAGGTCATGCTCACCGCCACCAGCAGACAGCTCGCCGCCGACAGCAGGCAACTCGCTGCCGACAATAAGCAACTTGGCTCTATCCAGACCGACCTAGCCGCTATCGGCCATGCGGATAGCACCACGCGCCTCGGGGTCTGTCTCTCCACCAACGTGGATTCCAGCACCGGCGACCTCCTTAGCGTTAACTGGGCCAGCCCGGTCTTGACTGACAATGTCGCGTCATGCCAGTCGGGCGCGTTCGTGTCTGCGGCTCCGGTGTCCGGTTCCGGAGGCTGATCCGCGCTGAGCTTGACAGGCCCCGAGACCCGGCCACACTGAGCGGCCCAGGCGGCGCGCGGCCCAGCGGACGCCAACCGGTACCCCGGTTCATCCCACACCTAGATGGGTTAAGACAAATGGGACTCAAGAAGTTTGCACTCGCAGCCGCCAAGGTCACGCCAGTCGGCTATGCCGCCAGCAAGATGGCCGACCACGCTCAGGCAAGCCAGCCCGCCGATCCCGCCGCTCCCAAGCCGGACAAGATCAAAACTGTGGCACAACTGCAGTACTCTCCAGGCGGCCTGTCCAATGCGTACGCCGGTACCAAGATCCGGCTCCTGGCCAACGGCACCATCATCCGAAAGGACCACACACGATCACCGCTATCCCCCGGCTATAAAATCTACTCGGTCCGTCGCGGCGCAAAGGCTGTTCTTGACCCGGATCTGACGTCCGGGCTGGACAACCGCAAGCACACCACCGGCGTGACGATCACTCTTGCCGATGGCCGGGTACTGACGTGGCAGTCCACCCAGGACGGGTCTGGGGTCCGGTTCGACCGAAGCCAGGCGCGTGATTTTGTCCAGGCATTCAACGCGATGGCCGCAGGTGCAGCTCCGTCAGTTGCCAGCCCTCGTCCCGCATCCGTAGCCACAGCCGTGCCAGCCGCCGCCGAGCCGTCCGTCGCGCAGAAGCTGACCGAACTGGCCGCGCTCCACACCAGTGGCATCCTGACCGATGACGAGTTTGCTGCCAAGCGTGCCGCCCTGGTCACGCAACTGTGACGCAGATCATACTGCACCTCACGCCGGCAGCCCTATGCACAACCGCCCACACGAAGCACGCACCGTTACCCCTGGACAGCGGCGCGCAGCCATCCGGTTTCTCGGAAGCGAAGGTTTCTGACGCTGCGAGGGGCAGCTTAGAGATGGTTGGCCAGTTGGCTCGGTGCCCCTGCCGGAAAGAGGCAATCGTTGGCTGACGCGGCACTAGCTCCGGTCCGCTACGCAGAGTGAGCACAGCGGATAGTGCATTACGGCGCAGGATGCGGCCTGCCGACTATTTGCGAGGCTAGATGATCAACAGCTTGGCGCTGCGCCGGCACAGATTTTCCCGATATGGATGGCCTGGAACGAAGCGCAGTGCAGCGCCGTCCTCCTCGCTATGCATCCTGATCATGATAGCTGTAGCAATAACCGTCGTCAGCTTTACAAAGGCGCGGGCAGGGCAAGCCTACGCACGGCTTCTGCGCAAATGGTCCGATGCAGGCGGGCGTCGGCCAACGTTCGATATCCAGGTTCTGAGTGCGGTTGTGGAATGGCTACAAGCGGCGGCCAGCTCTTGGCGTCGGGTGGGCTGAGCGCGGCGATGGTGATTGCGGCGTCGGAGGACCGTCTACCCGGGATTATGCGGTGGGATGGGGCGTTGAGTCTTGGGCGGTCATATCGCCCGGGTGTGATCTTGGGGGTGGCCGATGATGGCGGGTAAGAGCGGAAGGGCGCTGACGTGGGCGGGAGGCCTTGTCATGCTGGCAGCCGCGGCAGGGCTCGGGGCATATTTTGCGGTAGCCGGCCTGGACCAGGCCAGCAAGGTGTCCAGCGTGGCGGTGATGTTCATCGGCCTGGCCGGGCTGGTGGTGGCGGCCTACGGGATCGTCCGGGCTCACGGGGACGCCCAGAACCCGTCTGCGGCGGGGCCGGCAGGCGGCCAGAGGGTCGAAGGCTCGACAACTGCCGGAGGGGTCACCCAGGTCAGGGGGGTGAAGGGCGATGTCCGCCTTGGCACGCCACCTCCGCGCTCTCCTTCGGTAGAACGGGGATCGCCTGCTGGCTCTTCCGCTGCACCCGGCCCCTTGCCATCGGGTGCGCTTGAGCCGGCGCCGGCGCCGGCGCCGGGGACGGGCGGCGGGCAGTCGGTCGCTGGCTCACAGGTCGGCGGCGAGGTCAGGCAGGTGGATGACGTCGACGGCGACGTGGACGTGGACCGGTGATGGAGCCGCGCGCGGACGGCACCGAGGTCGGTCCGCCGATGACGAGGGGTGGGGGCGGGGGCCAAGCGGTGACCGGCAGCGTCGTGCTGGGGGAGGTCATCCAGATCCAGCATGTCGGCGGGAACGTCTCGGTGACGCTGAGCAGGCCGACCTACCGGGTGGAGGAGTTCCCTGCGGTCCCGGCTGGGCTGCCGGTGGCGCAGGCTCGGGCGCAGCCGTCGCGGCTGCTGCTGGCCCGCTATGAGCTGGTGCCGTTCACCGGGCGGGCCGGCCTGGTGACGGAGTTGTCGGGCTGGCTGCAGGAGGCCGAAACGGCGTCGGTGCGGCTGATCTACGGCAGCGGGGGGCAGGGCAAGTCCCGGCTGGCGGCCCAGTTCGCCCGCCATCACGCCGCGGGGTGGGCGGTGTGGCAGGCCCGGCAGGCTTTGCCCACTATGCAGCGGCCCGCGCGCCTAGCGGTGCCTGCGGGCGCGGGCGGACTGCTGACCGTAGTCGATTACGCCGACCGGTGGTCGGCCACCTCGCTGCAGGCCCTGATCACAGACCTGCACGTCATGGCCCAGCAGTTGCCCGGCCCGCCGCCGCTGCGGGTGCTGCTGCTGGCCCGGGCCGCGGGGTTTTGGTGGGAGGCCCTAGAGCAGCGACTGGACGCCGACTTTGGCATCCCGGCAGCTGCGGCGGCGCTGCCGCCGCTGGGCGGTGAGATCGACCGGGGCGAGCTGTTCGCCGTGGCCTGGGATCACTTCGCGGCCGCCCTGGGCGTGACTGGGGCTGTTCCTGATGGTGCTGCCGCGGAACCGCCTGCCGAGCAACTGAGCGGGCCGGTGCTGACCGTGCACATGGCGGCCCTGGCCGGGGTGGACGCTTGCCGGCATGGCGAGGCGGCGCCGGGGGATCCGGCCCGGGTGTCGGCGTACCTGCTGAAACGGGAACGCGCGCACTGGCAGCAATGGCACGCCCGCGCCGAGGACCCGCTGCCCACTCCGCCGCAGGTGATGGGCCGGGCGGTCTACGCCGCGACCCTGGCCGGGCCACTGCCGCAGGCCCACGGCATCCAGGCGCTGGCCCGAGCCCAGGTCGCCGCCGCACCCGATCACGCCCGGCAGATCCTGGACGACCACCGCCAGTGCTACCCCGCGGCGAACCCGGCCACCGTACTGGAGCCGCTGTACCCCGACCAGCTCGGCGAAGACTTCCTCGCCCTCACCACCCCCGGACAGCCCCCTAACGCTGCTGCTGATCTCGCCGCGTTCGCCGACGCCTGGGCCGCAGGCGCGATCCCGGCCCTGCTAGCTCCCGTCCCAGAGGAGGAGCAGCCGGCGGCATGGGCGGGCCAGACGGTCACGGTGCTGATCGAGACCGCCCGCCGGTGGCCCCACATCCGCGACGGACAGTTGTACCCGCTGCTGCGCGCCCGCCCGCAGCTGGCCCTGCAGGCCGGGGCCGCGGCCCTGACGGCGCTGACCGGGTTGCCCGACGTCGATGTCACGCTGCTGGAGGCCATCGAAGCCCGCACGCCGACCGACCGCAACGTCCACCTGGACATCGGCATCGCCGCCCTGACCGCCCGCCTGGCCGAGCACCGCCTGGCCGCCACCAGCGACCCCGCCGACCATGCCCGCATCCACGACAACCTCGCTGTCCGCCTGCACCATGCCGGGGTGCACCAGCAAGCCCTGACCGCTACCAGCACCGCCACCCAGACCTGGCGGCGACTGACCGCAACCGACCGGCTTGCCTACCTGCCCGGCCTCGCCGGCTCGGTGACCAATCATGCGCTGTCGCTGGCGGAGGTGGGGCGGCGGGGTGAGGCGGTCCCGGTGTCGGAGGAGGCGGTGGCACTGTACCGGGAGCTGGCGGCGCTGAACCGGGATGCTCACCTGCCCGGCCTGGCCGCCGCGGTGACCAATCACGCGGTACGGCTGGCCGAGGTGGGGCGGCCGGCCGAGGCGGTCCCGGTGTCGGAGGAGGCGGTGGCACTGTACCGGGAGCTGGCGGCGCTGAACCGGGATGCTCACCTGCCCGGCCTGGCCGCCACGGTGACCAATCACGCGCTGTGGCTGGCCGAGGTGGGGCGGCCGGCCGAGGCGGTCCCGGTGTCGGAGGAGGCGGGGGCACTGTACCGGGAGCTGGCAGGGCTGAACCGGGATGCTCACCTGCCCGGCCTGGCCAGCTCAATAAACAATCACGCGCGCGCGCTGGCTCAGGTGGGGCGGCGGGCTGAGGCGGTCCCGGTGTCGGAGGAGGCGGTGGCACTGTACCGGGAGCTGGCGGCGCTGAACCGGGATGCTCACCTGCCCGGCCTGGCCGCCGCGGTGACCAATCACGCGGTACGGCTGGCCGAGGTGGGGCGGCCGGCCGAGGCGGTCCCGGTGTCGGAGGAGGCGGTGGCACTGTACCGGGAGCTGGCGGCGC
>ODAK010006948.1_pt1 | contig 11361 bp, 12 predicted proteins | sample 1539591 | NCBI WGS metagenome assembly ODAK01 (sample SAMEA3539303, study PRJEB22396) | soil metagenome | biome: tundra; feature: field; material: soil | place: USA | collected 2010-05 | depth 0.15 m | reverse complement strand
TATTCACGCTCGCGGGAAAGAAGCTCACCTTGCCGAACGTGATCTCGAATGGATTGAGCGAGCGCAGGTAATGGCGCAGGCCGTCCAGATCGCTGTTGCTGATGCCTGAGCGCACAGTAATGTCCGGTGGCGCCGCGATCCCCTTGCCAGCCAGATCAGCGGGGTCAATCCTGCGCCGAAGTTCAGCCAGGCGTTCAATTGAGTCTGGCCGTCCTCTCGGCGATGGGCGTCAGGCGCGTCAGCGTCGGCAGTGCGCTCTCCCGCGCCGCTCTTGGCGCCTTCCTTCGCGCCGCCCGCGAGATGCTGGAGCACGGTACCTTTGCGTTTGCGGGCGAAGCCGTGAGCTATCGGGAAATCAACGCCATGTTCAAGACGTAATTAGACGTAATGAAGAGGATTGGAATCGTGGGCGGTGCCTGCTATCTATCGTTAACCTTGCCGCCAATCCGCATTCGGCTCAGAATGACTGAGGGGCCAGCCCGCGCACGGCGGAGGCCGAAAGGATTACGATGCCCGCACGCAAAATCGCCGCTTTGCCGGCCGTCGCGTCTTTCGCAGCCTATGGTCAAGCGCTGCTTGACGACGCCACTATCGGGAAACTCGTCAAGGCCGGCGTCGGCGTCGAGACCATCGTTGCGATCATCAAGCAGCCGGGAAAGTACACGCTTTCGTCCGGCGACACGCTCGCGCTCAAGAAGGCCGGCGTTTCGGACAAGAATCGTGGCTGCCATGATGGCACGCGCTGAGGCGCCGCCAGCCGCAGCGAACCAACCACCTTGCTCTTTGCGTTTGGCAAAGGCCAGGCGTTCCCGGAGCGCACCGGAATCACCGTCCATATCGACGGCGAAATCGGATTCGATCCCGCAAGATTCCCGGTAGAATCGCGTTTGCTTCGAATCCTCCAGGCGCCTTGGTCAGCATAGGATACTCGAACAGTGTGAATGCCGCGTTTGAGTTGAAGCCGTAACGCGCAGGCGACCTGTCGCTCGCCGGGCCAGGGTCGGGGGGCCGAGGCCGGGGTTGTGTTTGGGACAGACCAGGAGGTCCTAGCTGAACGATCAAAGCCCAAATGGTTGAATCTAAAGGGATGGCTGATGGCAGGTCGTGCAGCGCCACAGTACGGTACCCTCGAAAATATGTACCGTTTAGCAAGACTCTCAGGCGGCAGTACCCGCGTTCATTGACTTTTATACGACCTCTCCGTCAGCATGAGACTAAGTCATTCGCGCCGGAGTGAGTGATTGAGTATTGCCCAGCAGGTCAAGAGTGGAGGACTCTAAATGAAGTTATTAGTGATAACCGTTTTTCTTATTTTAGTGACTTTGCCGGTGCCAGCCGCCGCCGGCACCCTATCGTTCGATGTCAGCGGAGTGCTTGGCCCGGTGTTGCAGGGCCCCGATCCAATACAGTTGGCGGGAGCCACATTCACGGCGACGGGCGCGATCGATCCGGAGGCCTTGCCTATCGGCATTTCGGGAGACTCGGCCACCTACGACCTCGCCGGGAACCTGCAAATCACAGCGGGCACCTTCACCCTGACCGGATACGACGCCATGCTGACCATGACCGCGCCGCCATCCGGCCCGGATACGCTGTTCTTGGACCTTCGCGTGACCGAGTACGGATTCACGCCGGAGATCGCCGCGTTTTTTAGGCTGCCTTCGGGCACATTGAATGGGACTGAGATTCAGAAGTTCTGGGCGGAGGTGAACCAGCCGGACGGCAGCCTTTCGTTTAGTCTTGTTCCCGACATGGAGGGCACCTTATCCGGAACTGTGGGCATCACCGGCAGCGTTTCCATCGGCGGAACTCCATCGTCCAGCGCTCCGGAACCGGGGACGGCCGGTTTGTTGGCCGCCGGCTTGGTGCTGGCGATTGCCATGAAAATGAGGGTACCCAGTAAGTAATCGGCGTCCGATCTATGCGCGCACGATGCCCTGGCGGATGGCGTAGCGCACCAGGCTGGCGGTTTCGTGCACACCTAGTTTCTCCATGATGCGGCTGCGATGCGAATCGGCGGTCTTGTAGCTGATGCCCAGCAGAGCGGCGATTTCCTTGGTGGAATGGCCGTCGGCTACCAGCGCCAACACCTGCACCTCGCGGGAGGTCAGTGGGCTGACCGCCGTAGCGCGGCCCGGCGCCGGGATTTCCACGCAGGCCCCGAGGTAGCCAAGGAATCCGCCGTCTTTGTCGAACTGCGCCGTCCCCGCGTCGCGAACCCAGCAGTATTGCCCATCGGCGCGCTGCAGGCGGTACTCCATGTCGAACGGCCGGTGCGCGTCGAACGCCCGCCGGTAGGTATCCAGGCAGCGTTGCCGGTCGTCCGGGTGTACACCTTCGACCCAGCCATTGCCCATCTCCTGCGCCATCGTCCGGCCTCGGAATTCGAGCCAGGGCCGATTGAAGAACGTGCACAGCCCGTCGCGGCCGGACGACCAAAGCATGAAAGGGGCCTGGTCGACCAGGAGGCGGAAGCGGTCGTCTTCCGGTCTGGAGTAGTCTGGGGTCGCATAGCTCGACTGCATGTTCTTAATGAAATGTTAATGCCTTTTCGCCGGTGCGTAAATAATGGTAGTACTATTCCCTAGGGTGAACCCCGGCAAATGCGGGTGCTGGGTGCTGGGTCCTGGCCTTCGCATTCCAAACGGTCGAAGAGTCGCCAGCACCCAGAACCCAGAACCTGCTTAGCGACTTGCCGGCACGTGCCGCGGAGTGATACAATAAAAGATGACAATTGTGCCAGCGTTGCCCGCATCCTCCAGAATCTGCACGTCGAATCCTGCCAAGGTCTGGAAAATAAAGGAGTAAACCATAAACTGATGGCTTCCAACAACTATTCCCAAGGCGCTCAGGTAGAGCACGACAAATTCGGCTTGGGAACTGTGCTCACCAGTAATGAGGAGCGCATTGTGATCAAATTTGACGATCACGGCGAAAAGAAGTTTGTGACCCCAATGGTGATGGGGCAGTTGAAAAAGAGCGACCGGCAACCGCCAGCCGAGAAACGCGCATCGCGCGCACGGAAACCCAAGGCCGCACCCGCGCCTGTACACTAGAGACGCCAAAGGAATCGATTTGAACGCCCGAGCAAAACGCTTATTCGAAGAAGCCAAGAAGAAGAATCCCGATTTCAAGATGCCCTCGGAGACCGCTCCCGATACCGAGCTATCCGAGGAAGATCTGGCCCTGATCAAGCAGGGAGTTGGCGACAAAAGCAGCCGGTCCGGCGGTCAGGGTGCCACGGACGGCGGAGCGGGCGATGGCCCGCGCGAGCAGATCGGTTCGGTGGTCACCTACTTCGAAGCCAAAGGTTTCGGCTTTCTGCGTCCGGACGACGGTGGGCGCGACGTGTTCTTCCATGTCTCGCGCCTGGCAGAAGGCGACCCCACTACGCTGAAACCGGGTACCCGGCTGCACTACGAACTCGGTATGGATCGCACGGGCAAGTTGGCCGCCAGCAGCGTGCGCATCGCTCCTCCGGCGGAATGACACGGAGCGTTGGTGGCTAAGTGTTTTGTTTTCTTGGTTTGCTTTAAAGACCCTTACCCTTTCGGGCGCCGGGGAGGTTGCTTCAGGGGTCTTTTATTTAGAGGTTAGTCTCGCTTTGGTGGGAGTTGCCTCCCCGGCTTATTCCAATATTAGAATATCTGGCTCAGAAAAGCAACAGTTTTTTATATTTTTTGGTAGAGTGCGGGTCGGCGCGTGATGAAAAGCACATAGGAGCTACCGAATCACGTAGTGTCCGCCTTCGCCGCTTCTCCGCCCTTCACTTCCACGCCCGCCCAATCCTCCAGCACCTTGATGGTGGCGCAGATATCCTCGTCGCCATGGCCCTTGGCGATGGAGGCTTGAAACATCTGGTGCGTGAGGGCGGTCAGGGGCACGGGGACATGCAGCTCGTTGGCGGAGTCCAGCATCAGGCCGATATCCTTGTGCATCCACTTCACGGAGAAGGCGGGGTCGAAGGCGCGGCGGAGAACCAGCGGGGCTTTGGCGGAAACCAGTCCGGACTTAGCGGCGCTATTGTTGAGGATATCCAGCATCAGGTCGGGGTCCACGCCGGCCTTGGCGGCCAGCACCATGCCTTCGTTGAAACCCTGCAGGAGATTCGAAAGGATCAGGTTCTGGGAGAGTTTGGCGTGCAGGCCCATGCCCGGCCCGCCGCAATAATAGAAGCGCTTGCCCATCACTTCCAGATACGGGCGGACGCGCTCGAAGACTTGGCGGTCGCCGCCGATCATGAACGTGAGGGTGCCGCCCTCAGCCCCGGGCTTGGAGCCGGTGCAGGGAGCGTCGAGAAAGTCCACACCCTGGGCGGCGAGCGCCTGGCCGATCTGGCGGCTGGCGGTGGGCGCGATGGTGCTGATATCGGCCACTACCGTGCCGCGGCGCGCGCCTTCGATGATACCGTCCTTGCCCAGGATCGCCTCGCGCGACATGGCGGTGTCGCCCACGCACAGGAAGATCGCGTCCGCGTTTTCCGCGACTTCCTTCGGCGTGGCGCAGAAGCGGCCTTTGTCCGCCGCGGCCAGTTCGCGCGCTTTCGCCGCGCTGTGCGACCAGAGGGCCACCTCGTGACCGCCCCGCAGAAGATTCCGGGCCATCGGATAGCCCATGATTCCAAGTCCTAAAAAACCCAATTTAGCCATGTCCGCATTGTAAGCCGAGTGCGGCATGTGCGACAATTTGCGTTCGATGAAACCCGCCGTATTGGTCACCAAACGCATATTTCCCGAGGCCATCGCCTATCTGAAAGAGCACGCGGAGCTGGACTACGCCGAGTCGGACGACGGCATGAGCGCGGGGGAACTCGCCGCGCGGATACGCGGCAAACAAGCCGTGGTGAGCCAGCTCATGGACAAATTTTCGCCGGAAGTGCTGGCGAGCCTGGATGGGATCAAGGTGATCGCCAACGTGGCGGTGGGCTATGATAACATCGACGTGCCGGCGGCCACCCGCCTCGGGATTATGGTGACGCATACGCCTGACGTGCTGACGGATACGACGGCCGATTTCGCATTCACGCTGCTGATGGCCGCGGCGCGGCGGGTGGTGGAGGGCCACCATTTCGTGCACTCCGGGCAATGGACGAAGTGGCGCGTGGACCTGCTGGTGGGGCAGGACATCCATCATCGCACGCTGGGGATTTTCGGCATGGGGCGCATCGGGCAGGCGGTGGCGCGGCGGGCGAAGGGCTTTTCGATGCGCATCATTTACCATGATGCGCGGCGGGCGCCGGAGGCGGTGGAGAAAGAACTGGGGCTGGAGCCGGTCAGCGCCGAACAGTTGCTGCGGGAGGCGGATTTTGTGAGCCTGCACGTGCCGCTGATGGCGGAGACGCGCCACATGATCGGCGCGCGCGAGCTGCGCATGATGAAGCCGACGGCCATCCTGGTGAACACGTCGCGCGGGCCGGTGGTGGACGAGCCGGCGCTGGCGGAGGCGCTGGAACAGCGCGTGATTGCGGGGGCCGGCATCGACGTGTTCGAGAACGAGCCGCATGTGCATCCGCTGCTGCTGAAACTGGAGAACGTGGTGCTGACGCCGCACATCGCCAGCGCGTCGGTGGACACGCGGCGCAAGATGTCGATGATGGCGGCGGAAAATGCGGTGGCGGCGATTGAGGGGCGGCGTCCGCCCAATTTGCTGAATCCGGAGGTGTGGGAGAAAGGCGCGGCTTCCGCGTAGGCGGCTGGGGCCTACTTGCTCGCCGTCGCGCCGCCGCCTTCGGTGAAGAAGGTTTCGTTCCGGATCTTCAGATTCAGGCCGCGGGTGACTTCATCCATCCACTGCTTGAAGTGGGCCTGCTTCAGTTCGTTGAGGACCTCTTCCTGGACCTCCGCGAGAGGCTGCGCGGTGACTTCTTCGGCGCGGAACAAATAGAAGCCGTTCGGCTGCTTGACGGGCTGGCTCACTTCACCCGCTTTCAGCGCGAAGATGGCGGTGCGGATGGCGTCCGGAAGGTTATCGGTGCTGCGCAGGGTGCCGAAGTCGCCGTCCTTGGCGGCGGAGGTTGGGTCTTCGGAATTCTCCTTGACCAGTTTCACGAAATCCGCGCCGGCGGCGATGGCGTCCCGCAACTTGGCGGTCTTGGCCTGGGCTTCGGCTTCGGTGAGGTGTTTCGGTTCGTTCGCGCCGGCCGCGGACGGAGCCGCGGAAAAGGGTGTGTAAATCGCCTTGACCTTAACCTGGGTGAAACGCTCTTTGTTCGCATTGTAGAAGCTTTGCGCCTCGGCGGGCGGCACGTTGATAGTGGTCAGCACTTCGTGTAACTGCGCGTTCATGAGCAGGTACATGCGGTTGAAGGCGAGCGCTTCCCGGGTGGGACTTTGCTGGTCGAGCTTGGCTTTTTCGGCCATTTCCGACAGACGATGCATCAAGGCGAACTGCTGCACGAATGCCTTGCGATCGCGCCGCGCGGCCTGTTGCATGTTCGGAGGCATGACCGCCAGGAAGCTCGAGAGTTCGCCCGCGGTGATGTTCCGGCCGTCCTCGAAAGTCGCCACCACGGTGTCCGGCGAAAGAGCGGGTGGAGCGGACGCCGGGGCCGCGGCTGGTGGGGCGGCGGACTGCGCCCACACGGCGGCTGTAAACAGGGAAAACAGGAAGAATTTCATGAGGTTGGTAGTTCTTATTTTAACGCAAAACCGCTCCCTTACGGTCGCGGCTCAGTTGTCTCGGTGTACAGGCCCATGCGGCGCTTTACCAGGTCCACCGTGGAGTTGGCGATGGGGCTGACGCGCGCCGCGCCTTCCCGCAGGATGCCGGGAATGTAACCCGAATCGGCCATGATCTCCCGATATCGCTGCTGGAACGGCTCCAATTGGGAGATGGTCATCTCGGCCACCTGCTTCTTCAATTCTCCGTAACGCATGCCGCTGAAGTGCGCGCGCATCTGGTCGCCGGTCCAGCCAGCGAAAGCCTGAAAAATATTGAGCAGGTTGGTCACGCCGTCGCCCATTTTCTTAACGTCTTCAAAATCCACCGCCGGATTGGAATCGGTGGTGGCGCGCATGACGATCTTGCGGATGCGGTCCGGTGGATCGAGCAGGGCCACGGCGTGGTTCGCGCCGGCGGCCGATTTGCTCATCTTGGTGGTGGGATCGTCGAGGCCCATGATGCGCGCGCCCACGCCGGGGAGGCTGGTGGCGGGCATGACGAACGTTTCGCCGTAGAGCGAATTGAAGCGCTGGGCGATGTCGCGGGTCAGTTCCAGGTGCTGCGCCTGGTCCTCGCCGACCGGCACGGCGGCGGCCTGGTAGAGCAGAATATCGGCGGCCATCAGGCATGGGTATTGCAGCAGGCCGTCGCCGACGGATTCCTGTTTGGCGGCCTTGGCCTTGTACTGCGTCATGCGCTCGAGCCAGCCCACGGGGGTGACGCAGGTGAGCATCCAGGCCAGCTCGGCATGCGCCGGCACGGCGGATTGCACCATGATGCTGGACTGGCGCGGGTCGATGCCGGCCGCCAGATACAGCGCCGCGATCTCGACGATTTTGGCGCGCAGCTCGGCGGGGTCCTGGTAGACGGTCACCGCGTGCAGATCCACGATGCAGAAGATGCACTCGTAATCCGCTTGCACGCGCACCCAGTTTTTCAACGCGCCCAGATAGTTCCCGATGTGTAGGTTGCCGGACGGCTGCATGCCGGAGAAGACTCGTGCTCTCATGGTAGGTGGGTTCGAAGGAGTAATTTTTATCCTAAGCGATTTCGAGATTACCGTGGAGAAGCTGGTGTACGGCGGCGAGGGACTGGGGCGGCTGGAGGGCCGCGCGGTGCTGGCGCCGTTCGTGCTGCCGGGCGAGCGCGCGCGGGTGCGGGGTGTTTCCGAGAAGCCCGGCCTGGTGCGGGCCGGATTGCTGGAAGTGCTGGCCGCCGCGCCGGAGCGGGTGGCGCCGCCGTGCCCGTATTTCATGCGCTGCGGCGGCTGCCACTATCAGCATGCGCCGTACGAGATGCAGCTTGCGCTCAAGCGCGGCATCCTGGAAGACCAGTTGCGGCGCATCGGGAAGATCGCGCCGTCGGCGGAGATCTGCGTGCTGGCGGGCGAACCTTGGGGCTATCGCAATCGCGTGCAATTGCATATCGCGAACGGCGCGCTGGGATACAGGGAAGCGCAATCGCACAAGCTTTGCCCGATCGAGCGTTGCCCGATCGGATCGCCCGCGATTAACGGGGCCATCGCGATTTTGCGCGAGATGCTGAGCGATCCGCGCTGGCCGCGGTTTCTACGGACGATCGAGCTGTTCACCAACGAAACGGAAATGCAACTCAATGTTCTGGAGACGGCGCACCCGATAGCGCGCCGGTTCTTCGATTGGTGCGCGGAACGCATTCCGGGCCTGGTTTCGGGCGCGCTCGACTATCACGCCGCCGGCCATGTGTGGCGCGTAAGCTACGGCTCGTTCTTTCAGGTGAACCGGTTCCTGATCGAAAAGCTGGTGGAGACGGCGCTGGACGGCGCGGAAGGGCAGACCGCGCTGGATCTCTATGCGGGCGTGGGACTGTTCTCGCTGGCGCTGGCGCAGCGCTTCGCGTCGGTGACGGCGGTGGAATCGGGAGCGCGGGCGGCGGGCGATCTGCGATTCAACGCGGAGCGGGCGGGGCTCGAGTTGCGCGTGGAACAGACGGATGCCGAAGCTTGGTTGGAACAGTTGGAGACCGCTCCGGACTTCGTGCTGCTGGATCCGCCGCGGGCCGGGATCGGCAGGCGCATGGTCGAGCGGCTGGCGCGACTACGCCCGCCGCGGCTGGCGATCGTCTCCTGCGACCCGGCTACTCTGGCGCGCGACCTGGCGGGACTGACGGGGGCCGGATACCGGATCGAGCGGTTGACGTTGGTGGATCTGTTTCCGCAGACTTATCATCTGGAGACGGTGGCGCGGCTGGCGATATAGCTGGAAGCGCCGCGCTTGAGAGGCCGCGACGAGCATCCGAATTCGAAAACCGGATGCTCGCCTGAGCGCCCGCTTAGTACTCCAGTCACAAGTTCGCTAACGTGTTGCAGCGACGTGGGGCAGCGCCGTGCGCTGCGGCGACCCCCCGGCCAGGCGGCGTGAGACGCCGCAGCAGCGCGAGGCGCTGCCCCACACTCTCACTGCCCGAATACGTGACCGTACTTAGGAAATCGTGTACTTAGCTAAAGCTCTTCCTCAATGTCGCCACCGAGATGTGCGGCCATCCCAAGTTCACATAGACAGGGGGCGTTTGATGGAGCCGATGGAATATGGGGAAGTCCAGCACCACCATTTGCGCGTATTGCAGTTGCATGAAAGAGTGGCCGTTATGCTTATGCGTCACCTTTTCGATCCAGAACGTCGCATAGACGACCGCCGTCTGGGCATTCTCTTGTAGCTGCGTTTGGCCCCCAACAACGGGGCTCTCACCACCGAGAAACTGAATATTCTCGATGCCTCCGCCAAACTGCGGCACTGCGACCTGCACCGCCGGACCGGCTGCCCCGGAGTTGGCGTTTTTCAGAAAGTTGAGCGGCGTCGTGGTGGCGATGTTGAGGGCGGTCCCCTCAAACGTATAGCCGGCGGCCACGAGTAGCTCGACTTCTTTTTGGAGAAGCAGAATCGGATCGTTGACGACGTCCTGCATAGCAACACCGTGGATGTCCGCAGGCAGCGCCGGCTCCGGTGGGGTGGTGTCAAACGGCGTTCGCGTGTTGAGCACGAAAGGCGGATTAACGGGGCCTGGGAGGATGGGGCCGATCGGAACGCCAAGGTCGTATTGGGGAAACGGAGGAGCCGGAACGGTCGGGGCGGTGAGCTTTTCCGACGATCCGGCGGCATTGAAGACGACCCCCGGGGCGGTGGGCGGGACGCCGAAGGGCGTGCTGTTGAACGACGGGAAGAGCGAGAAACTGTATTGAGTTCCAGGAACCGTCAGCACAGGGGGACCAGTGAAAGGCTCGGCAATACCCGCGGCTAACAACGAATTGCCGTGAGGGATGGTGCCCATCCGAGCCACGAGTTGCGCTGGCGCGGGTGCGGTTTCCGGCGGAAACGCGGTGGCGGGTTGCGTGACCCAGATGCCCGGCTCGATATGCAGCGCCCCGTCGGCGGCGGCATCGGAAATCTGCTGTAGATACGTTAAACCGAACAGTTCGATGTCATCCTGCCCGAAACCACGATTCGGGATGGATGACCCGATCGGGTCGAACTTCAAGGTTTCGCGGGTTTGATTGAGCTGCAGGTAGAGGTCCGTCTTATCGTGGAAGTCGGGCCTGGCGATCAGGTTGAACCCCTTTCCCTTCCATGTTCCGGCAAGGTCTTGAAGAAGACCCAATTGCCTTAGGACTGTCTGGTTATCCGGGGTTATTCTGATATCGGATATTCTTTTGCTTGTCTCGTCGCTCATAGCTTTGCTCCTTTTTGTCCGGCTTACTAACCGGCGTCGCAGATAGCGTTGCAAACGGACTTGCCCGCGAGTTCCTGCTCGATAGATAAGTGACCAAACTTGCGAAAACGTTTCAATCTCTCCGGAAAAAGATGTTCGGTGCGCGAGCGGAGCCGACGATTCGACCTTCCGCGATCCCTGCCAGCGCAATGTGCCCGCTCACGATTCCAGTCCGCTGACGCGCTGCGCAGGCAGGCGTTGTCCCAATACAGCCGCCACTCATTGGAGGTTTTCAATCGCGGTCCTTCCGGTTTGAAGTGAGGCCCCGGACGTGCTACAAATTGTCGGATGGACAAGAGAGGCACGATGCCCGGCCCGACGACAGAACCAGAGGACCTAGGCAGTCTTTACCGTCGCGCCTTCAAAGACTACGGCAGCCGGGCGCTTTGGAACATGTGGCCCATTGAGGACCTACCCCTGCCGACGCATTGGCGATTACAAAAGCGTTGAGAACGTACGGCGGCATGGACGGGCGGCGCTTGGCGGAACACATTGAAAGACTGTCGGCAGCCGCCGAAGCCGACGCCACGTCCTAATCACGCCCTGACCGGGGCAGGGCTTAAGCTGTCATGGGGGAGAATTCAAAGTGGCAAGCGGCAAGCGGAGGTGAACGGTCCCGGCGAGACCATGCAGCTTGAATGGGTCGCCGACAGCGCCTTTCGATTCTTCCCCGCTCAACGGGATGAGCTTTTCGGTTATGTGCTCTACCCCGTGGACCTTGCGAGCCGGCTAAAAGCCGGCTGCGGGCAGGATTGCCCGGCAGGATTGCCCGCCCCACAAGCCGGTTGTCAATTGTTAGCTGGGACAGGACATTAGCGGCGGGCGAATCGCCGCAGGCGGAAGATTTCCGCCAGCGCAATGTACACGTTCACGATTCCCAGGCCGCTGACGGCGCCGCGCACGTAGGCGTTGTCCCAATACAAGCGCCACTCCGGGGCGAGCGAAAAGAAGAAGCTG
>ODAK010006947.1_pt1 | contig 11362 bp, 11 predicted proteins | sample 1539591 | NCBI WGS metagenome assembly ODAK01 (sample SAMEA3539303, study PRJEB22396) | soil metagenome | biome: tundra; feature: field; material: soil | place: USA | collected 2010-05 | depth 0.15 m | reverse complement strand
CTATGTCGAGCCGTATGCCGCACTCGTCGAGCCGGCCACGGCGAAGCAGAGCTATCGCTTCGTTGACCGCGAAGGCGACCTCATCGCCATCCGCTCCGACTTCACGCCGATGCTGGCCCGCGCGCTCGCACCGTCGATCGCGCCCGAGGAGTTGCCGCTTCGCCTCTTCTACCGCGGCGACGTCATTCGCGTCGAAGCATCCCGGCTTGGCGCGAACCGCGAGTTGTTCCAGATCGGAGCCGAGATCGTCGGCGATGACTCGATCGATACCGACGTGGCCATGTTGCGCCTGGCCGCCGATCTCGTTCGCGCGCCGGGCGACGAGCCGACGATCGTGTACAACGACGTCTCGATCGCTGCCGCGCTGATCGCGCAGGCGGGCGCCGTGCGCGAAGCACTCGCGGCAAAGCGGATGACGGCCGGAGTCCCTGCCGCGCTGCAGACGATCGTCGCGAAACTGATCTCCGGCGAAGCAGCGCTGAGCGATGTCGCACCGTTCGCACCCGAGGCTGCGGCGCGGCTTTCGGCGATCGAGGAAGCGGTGACCGGCGACGCAGCCTTCACGCTGCATCTCGACGACATCGAAGACAGCGGCTACTACACCGGGCTTCGTTTTCGTGTCTACGCCGGCGGCGCGCGCACGAAGGTTGCGCAGGGCGGACGGTACGACAACCTTTACGAACGCTTCGGCCAGCGCGCCGCTGCTATCGGTTTCACATTCACCATCGACGATCTGGATTGAACGACATGCGCATCGCGATACCGAAAGGCCGCCTCCAGGAGAGAGCGCTCAGCGTCTTTGCCGATGCCGGATACGACATCCCGTCGGAGAGCGATCTGAAGACGCGCAAGCTCGTCTTCGACCGCGGCGGCATCGAATGGATCTTCGTCAAGGACGGCGACGTGCCGGTCTACGTCGAGCACGGCGCCGCTGACGCCGGCATCGCAGGGCTCGATCAGATTCTCGAGCATGAGTGCACCGCCTACCAACCGGTCGAGTTTCCGTTCGGCCACTGCCGGATGATGCTGATCGCGGCGCCGGGAGCGCCGCCGCTGACGAAAGTTGCCACGAAGTACCCGCGCATCACGCGCCAGTTTCTCGGCCTGCGCGCCGTGCACGCCGAGATCGTTCCGCTGAGCGGTTCGGTCGAGCTGGCCGCGGTGCTGAATCTCACCTCGCACGTCGTCGATCTCGTCGAGACGGGCGAGACCGTACGCATCCACAAACTGGAGATGCAGGAAGTCGTGGCCGAGATCTCGCCGCGGCTGATCGTCGGAAAGAACTTCTATCGGACCGAGCCAAAGATGGTTCGGGAGCTGATCGCGAGAATTGAGGAGGCAGCCAAGGTGTCATCCTGAGCCGGCGAAGCACGGTCGAAGGACCCCCCGCCCATGTGCAGGAAGGGAGGGGGTCCTTCGACCGTCCTTCGGCACTTCGTGTCCTTCGGCGGCTCAGGATGACAGCGAAAATCAAATGCGAGTCTTCACTACAAACACACCCGAATCCGATGAGGCGTTGCGCGCGATTCTCGAGCGCCGCAGCGCCACGAACGAGAACGCGCTGCGCGTGGCCGACGAGATGATCGCCGGCGTTCGTAGCCGCGGCGACGCCTATGTCGCCGAGGTGATCGCGAAATTTGACGGCGTCACGCTCGAACCCGATGCGATCAGGATCGCGCCGCGCGACGTCACGATCTCCGCCGAGATGAAGAACGCCATCGACCTCGCTATCGATCGCGTCGAAGCCTTTCACCGGCCGCAGCTTCCGAATTCCTATCGCCTCGGCAACCTTGAGCATCGCGTCCGTCCGATCCGCCGCGCCGGCGTCTATGTGCCCGGCGGCCGCGCGGTCTATCTATCGACGCTGATCATGACCGCTGTTCCCGCACACATCGCCGGCGTCGAAGAGATCGTCTGCATCACCACATCATCTGCTGCCGACCGTGATGAGCTTCACTACGTCTGCAACCGGCTCGGCGTCCGCGAGATCTACCGCTGCGGCGGGGCGGCCGGTGTCGCCGCGGCAGCGATCGGCACGCAGTCGCTCGCTCGCGTCGACAAGATCGTCGGGCCAGGCAATGCCTACGTCACCGTCGCGAAGATGAGGCTCATCGGCGAAGTCGGAATCGATATGACCGCCGGTCCGACCGAGTTGATCGTCATCGCCGACGACAGCGCCGACGCGCGGTTCGTCATCGCCGACCTTCTCGCGCAGGCTGAGCATGGCGCCGACTCGGAGGTCGTGCTCTTGACGACGTCGCAGTCGCTGGCCGCACAGATGCCCGAGCGTGCGCTCTCGTTCGTCGTCAAATCGATGGATGAAGCGATCGCCCTCACGGACCTCATCGCGCCGGAGCATCTGTCGATTCACGCACGCGATGCCGCATCGATCGGCGCACGCGTGCAGAACTGTGGCGCCATCTTTTGCGGTCCGTTCGCGCCGCCGGCCGCAGGCGATTACGTCGCCGGCACGAATCACGTTCTGCCCACCGCGGGCAGTGCCCGCTTTTTCTCACCCCTCGGCGTTTACGACTTCGTCAAGCGCTCGAACGTCATCTCGATCACCGCCGAGGAGTTGGCCGAGGTGAGCGAGGCCGGCGAACGGATCGCGACATTCGAAGGGCTGCCCGCCCACGCCGCATCGATGGCCATCAGGAGGACCGCATGTCTCGCGACGTCGTAGCTGCCATGACCGCCTACACGCTGGAGCTGCGTGAAGCGGCGATCAAGCTGAATCAGAACGCGAGCCCGACCGACTTTCCGCAGGCGCTCAAAGAAAAAGTTCTCGCGGAAATGGCCACGCGGCACTGGAACATCTATCCCGACTTCGAGTCGATGATGCTCCGTGGCGCGCTGGCGAAGACGCACGGATACGACACGGCGAACGTGCTCGTCGGGAACGGCTCGAATGAATTGCTCGCAGCGACGATCCCGACGTTCATCGGCCCGGGCACGCCGGTCGTTTTTCCGAAGCCGACGTTTGCGCTGTACGAGAAGCTCGTCGCGGTCGCCGGAGGCATCGCTCTGCCGATCGCCGTCGATCCGCCCACGGGACTGCTGCCGCTTGACGAGATGCTCCACGCCATCGATCGCTGCGACAACGCCGTCGTCATCGTTTGTTCACCCAACAATCCGACCGGCGGCGTGCTGCCCGAGGGAGGCATCGATTCGCTGCTCGCCACCGGCTCGACGGTTCTTTTCGACCGCGCGTACGGCGATTTCGCCGAAGACGCAATGCCTCCGCTGCATGACCGGCTCGTAACGTTTTCCACGTTCTCGAAAGCGTGGGGACTGGCCGGACTGCGCGTCGGCTGGCTGGCTTCGACCGCTTCGACCTGCCGCGAGATCCGCAAAGTGAAACTCCCCTACTCGCTCAACATCATCAGCGAGGCCGTGGCCGCGACGGCGCTCGAACATGGCGAGATCCGCACGCGCAACGTCGCTGCCACGATCGCCGAGCGCGAACGGATGTTCGCAGCGATGCAAGAAATCGAAGGCGTGACACCGTTTCCCTCGCGATCGAATTTCATCGCCTTCACCACGCAGCGCAACGTCAAGGACGTCTTCAACGCGCTCCACGCAGGCGGCATCCTAATTCGCGACGTCAGCGCCGCGGTGCCGAATGCGCTACGCGTCTCGGTCGGCACGCCGGCAGAGAACGATGCGTTTCTGGCAGCGCTGAAACAAATCATGAAGGCCTGAGGAGCACGCAATGCGACAAGCAACCATCACGCGCACAACGAAAGAGACCAACGTCTCCGTCACGCTCGACCTCGACGGCGACGGCACCCATTCGAAGATCGAGACGCCGGTCGGATTTCTCTCGCACATGCTCGACGTCATCGCGCGCCACGGCCGCATCGATCTCGACATCGTCTCCACCGGTGATACGCACATCGACTATCACCACACGGTCGAAGACACCGCTCTCGTCCTCGGCGAAGCCTTCGCTCAAGCCCTCGGCGACAAGCGCGGCATCCGCCGCTTCGGCCACGCGTATGTGCCGCTGGACGAGGCACTGGCGCGCGTCGTCGTCGATTTCGCCGGCCGGCCGTTTCTTGTCTTCGACGTTCCTTTCGACCGCGAAATGCTCCTCATCCACAAAGATTTTCCCTTCGCGCTCGTCGAGGAGTTCTTCAAGTCATTCGCGAACAAGTGCGCCTGCAACATCCACGTCGATCTCATCCGCGGCCGCAACGGACACCACGCCGCCGAGTCGATCTTCAAAGCGTTCGCGATCGCGCTGCGCGAAGCAAAGAGCGTGGTGGGAACGGACATCCCGAGCACGAAGGGAGTCATTTAGGCTCGCGTCGCCCGATTACACGCAGCGGGCGAGACGCCCGCGGTCCCAGCCCTGGGAGCGCGGGCGTCCCGCCCGCTGTTGCAATCAAACGAAACCGACCCACTAACCCCGCTCATGATCACGACCCTTATCGATTCACCGGTGGCGAACGTCGCGAACATCGCGCGTGCTCTCCGCACGGTCGGCGCTGACTTGCAGGTTACGCGCGATCCCGACGCGATCGCGTGCGCGGAGAAACTCGTCCTTCCCGGCGTCGGCTCGTTCATCGCTGCGATGCGCTGGCTGGAGGAGAACCGCATCGACAGCGCGATTCGCGGAGCCGTTGCAAACGGCGCATCGCTGCTCGGCATCTGTGTCGGACACCAGCTTCTCTTCGATGTTTCGCACGAGATGGGAACGATGGCCGGACTCGGACTGGTGCGGGGTGAAGTACACAAATTCGAGGGCTCGCTTCCCGTTCCGCAGATTGGATGGAATCGTGTTCAGTGCGCCGAGGGCGGAGGCGGAACGCTTTTCGAAGGCGTCGAGAACGGCGTGTTCTACTTCGTCAATTCGTACGCTGCTTCGAATGCGCCGGACGAGATTGCGCGCGCCGATTACGGCGGTTCGTTCACCGCGGCGGTGCAGCGCGATCGAATCTTCGGCGTCCAGTTTCATCCTGAAAAATCATCCGCGGCAGGCCTGCGCGTCCTGAGGAACTTCGTCTCATGGACGTAATCCCCTCGCTCGATCTCCTCGGCGGGCAAGTCGTCCGCCTGCTGCACGGCGACTTTGCGAAGGTCACGGCCTACGGCGACCCGGAGTCCGTTCTCGATTCGCTCGACGTGCCGCGCGAATCACGCCTGCACCTCGTCGATCTCGAAGCGTCGCGCAGCGGACGTCCCGTTGAACTGGAGACCGTGCGACGACTCGCGAAGCACGACTTGCGCGTTCAGGTCGGCGGCGGCATTCGCTCGCTCGCTGACGCGCGTGCATGGATCGATGCTGGCGCGGCGAAGGTCGTGATCGGCACCGTCGCGGCCGACTCACCCGCCGTCCTGCGCGAGATCGTCGAAGCTCTCGGCGCCGAGCGCGTCATCGCCGCGATCGATGTCCGCGACGGCATCGTCCGCGTCAACGGATGGGAAAGCGACGCGCGGTCCACGCTGGCCGAGGTGCTCGCGCGCGTCGAAGCGCTCGGGATCGGCGAAGCGCTGATCACCGACATCAACAAAGACGGCGCCATGCGCGGTCCCTCGTTCGCGCTCTACCGCTCGCTGCAAACGAAACTGCGCATCATCGCTTCCGGCGGCGTCTCAACCCTCGGCGATGTGGTCTCGCTGAGCCGCATCCGCAGCGTCGGCGCGTGCGTCATCGGACGCGCGCTGCTCGATCGCCGCATCCAACTGGCGGAGGCGCTGGCGCGCGTAGCGACGCCGAACGCGATTCCGGAGCGCATCATCCCCTGTCTCGACGTTCGCGACGGGCGCGTCGTCAAAGGCGTGAACTTCGTCGATATCCGCGATGCCGGCGATCCGGTCGAATGCGCGGCGCGCTACGAAGCGGAAGGCGCTGACGAGCTCGTGATCCTCGACATCTCGGCCACCGACGCCAACCGCACGACCGCGCTTGAGACCGTGCACCGCGTCTCCGAGTCGCTCTTCATTCCGCTCACGGTCGGCGGCGGCGTACGGACGATCGAAGACTTTCGCGCGCTGCTTCGCGCCGGCGCGGACCGCGTGGCCATCAACACCGCCGCGCTACGCAATCCGCAGCTCATCGCCGATTGCGCCGCCGAGTTTGGCGTGCAGGCCGTCGTTCTCTCGTGCGATGCCAAACGCGTCGGCGATCACTTCGAAGCGATGGTTCGCAGCGGCAAGGAATCGTCGGGCGTCGATGCCGTCGCGTGGTGCAGGCAGGCCGAGGAGCTGGGAACGGGCGAGATCCTGCTGACGTCGGTCGACCGCGACGGCACGAACGCCGGATACGACATCGAGCTGTTGCGCGCCGTAACCAGCGTTGTCCGCATCAGCGTCATCGCCTCAGGCGGCGCCGGTGCGCTCGAACATTTCCGCGACGCCATCGAAGCCGGCGGCGCCCGCGCTGTGCTCGCAGCGTCGCTCTTTCACGATCGACGGCTGGCGATTGGCGATGTGAAGGATTACCTGGCGCATCAGGGGATTCCGGTGAGGGAGTCGGGGTTCGGGGGTCGGGAGTCGGAGATGGAAGGTTTGGCAACTCGCGAGGAGCATTCATGAACGATCTGAAATTCGACGCCAACGGCCTTATCCCGGCAGTCATCCAGGACGCGCGAACGGGCGAGCTTCTGACGCTCGCGTACATGAATCAGGAGTCGCTCGATCGCACGCGCGCGAGTGGCGAGACGTGGCTGTGGAGCCGTTCGCGCAACGAGCTGTGGCACAAAGGGGCGACCTCCGGCAACACGCAGCGCGTCGTCGCTGTCACGGAGGATTGCGACGGCGACGCGCTCGTCGTCAGCGTCATCCCAAACGGCCCGGCGTGCCACACCGGCGCGCAATCGTGCTTCGTAGGCACGCCGCCGCGCACGCTCGACCGGCTCATGAACGTGCTGCGCGAGCGCCGCGAGAAACGTCCCGAAGGCTCCTACACCGCGAAGCTCTTCAGCGGAGGACGCGCCCGCATCGTCAAGAAAATCGGCGAAGAAGCCACCGAAGTCGTCATCGCCGCCCTCAGCGAAACGCGCGGCCGCATGGTCAGCGAGATCGCCGACCTCATCTTCCACGTCACCGTCCTGATGGCCGACGAAGGCATCGACTGGAGCGAGATCGAAGGAGATTTGGCGAAGAGGGAGAAGTGACGCCTTCTTCACGTCTTCGCGTCTTCGCGTCTTCGCGACTTCGCGACTTCGCGACTTCGCGACTTCGCGTGAGTATCTGTGTCACGCGAAGCCGCGAAGGGCGCGAGGAAGAAAGCGTTCTATCACGAAGAGATTTACCGACTGACGATCACCGACGGCCTGACGCAGGTCGCCAACAAACGCCACTTCGTCAGTCCGCCGCGACGAGCTCCTGGCCCGCTACGGCGGCGAAGAATTCGCCGCCGTCCTCCCCGAAACGACCATCGAATCTGCCGCCCTCTTCGCCGAGCTCATCCGCGTCGAGGTGGAATCCGCCACCTTCGACTACGACGAAGAACCCCTACAAATCACCATCAGCCTCGGCGCCACCGCCCTGGAACCCTCCGACATGCTCGAAACGCTCGTCACAAGGGCGGATGCGAATCAATACAAGGCAAAGCAAGAGGGGCGGAATCGGGTGGTGACGGGGCCCACGATCGATGACTCCGCCAAGCCCGTTCGATTGCGAAACACCTAGCGCGCCGCCGCCGCAGATCGTTTGAGGATGACCAAGCCACGACCACAATTCACACTTGGCATTGCGTACGCATCGAGGAGCTCCTTGGCCAAGCGACGATTCGCCGTCACGACGCAACCCAACCACACCATACCTAGAGTGAGCCAATCATTCGACCAGCGTGTGTTAGCATCAGATCCAGCAGGAGCAGTCGCACCTTCCGCCGAAAACGATGTTATTTTTGAACATTTCCGAACATGGTTGCTGAAACGGATCTAGACGCCCCAGACTCCATCGCGATGGCAGGGTTGCTTGATTACACACTTGTAATTGAAGTTGGCTGGCTGGCGATGCTCAATCCCAAAAACCTTCGTACAGTCGGTAGCCTGCCTCACCTCGTATCGCTGATGCGACTTGTAGAGAGCGTCGTATTGCACGATAGCCTAATCACAACGGCGGGTCTGACGATCGACGAAGCGCGCTCCATTCAGCCAGTGGTCTCAGAAGGAATTATTAAGCGAGCCGATCCTCCACTATCGCAAGCCTACCATGCTGCCATGAGTGCTGCCCGCGCACTCTTTCCTCGAAAGCTCGACGACGTTATGACCTCTCAAGATAGCCCTCACCAGACATTCGTCCATAATATTCATTCCGTGGCACTTTCACAGGGGTTAGGTATCCCCTTGATTTCGTCCGTCTCATCCGAAGTTGAGTGCGTTTTGATTCGCCGAGCACTAACAACCGAAACTGCTGCCACCGTCCTCGAATCTACCTACGGTGAACCGCTTTCCGAAGTACGCCCAGTTCTCGACCGTATCTTGAACTTGCAGGGTTTCGGCGGAATGATCGTCTCGCCTATCTCACTCGACTGGCTCAAGACGGTTGTAGAACGCGATGTCCAGTCGCTTTCCGACATGTTGACCGTCGCGCTAGAGCTGAGGCGTCGCTTCGCAAAGGTGCGCTCGTACCTCGCGGAATTGTCGGCGACTCTTTGCGATCCAATAGGATCTGTCGGTTCCTACAATAGAGCAACTAAAAAGATTTCCGAGCTCAAACGCGCACTTCTCGATATTGCAGAGCCTGGAGGCGACCGAGTTTTCTTGTTGCGTGCTCCAGACGTGACAAGTCTCGTGCCGTCGATTGGTGGGCTCGTCAAAGCGACGAGCGGCGTTGCGGCGATTCTACGTGAAGTTGGAGGTAAGCAAGCGTCATGGTTGGCCCGACGCCTTAGATACAGGCCGGCATTTCAACTGTTCGCCAGCTTTGACAGATTCGTCAACGGGCGTGGAATTGGCACCGTGATCAATCAATTCTTCATGCATCAGCTACACAAGTCTCAGCTCGGCTGGTTGACCAGCCGCGCATACGAACTCAAAAACATATCGCGTCTTAAACTTCTCTCTGACGATGAAGACCCCCATTGGGTAATCGGATCTGGATAGCGACTTGAAAGAAGAAGCCGAGGGCCACACCTTCGCTCGTTGGCCTCCTGAAAATCATTGAGAGGCCAGTTACTTGTGACGGGCTACCAGCCGCGTCGCTGCCGCTCATCGGCTATTCGCACTTTGGAGCAAGGAAACCGAAGCTTTGGCCGTCCGACATTCCTCTCGCACGGTCTCACGAGGTATCCTTACTTCCCCCGACTACAACAACAAGTCCGAGGGGGTTGTCGCCACCGGGTTTGTGGTCGGGAAGCTGCGTAACTGGCGGGCCGCCGAACCAGCCCTCAGAGAAATAAGCGGTTCTCGCGCGAGCCAACACACGTTCGGCCAGCTGTGCATCCGTTTTCGTTTCGTCCCAGAACCTGCGGATCGCTGCCTCCACCGCATGACCCAACGCGTCGACACTCACCGTTACCGGCATCAAGGTCTCAGACATATGAACCTGAACGAGCCATTTCTGGCCTTCTGCTACCTTTCGTGAATACCAAACCTTCCGCGCTTCCAGCTTACGATGCTTCTTTGATTCACCCGTCATGCTATGCAGAAGACCGCACCGAGCTCCGTAGAGATCCAATGCGTTTACACCTATTGCTCCTTCCGGTTTCATGTATAGGTCAATCCACTGTATGAAGTCTTGTCCGGTAACGTCCTCATGCGAAGGATCGCGCCACAGCCACGCCATCGCGTCAATCAGCGAGTAGAGGAGGATGACGCCAGCCTCCCAACACTCGTTATCCAAACACAGTTTGCTCGCCCTCAGCATGTTGCCGGCCTTCAGCTCAAACTGCCCTTCTGCTTCCTTTTGAATGCTGTCGTCCAAGATCTGTCCTCTTCGACACTATCCTCGTGCTAACCCACGTGCTTTCGCACCACCTATTGCGCGACCGCCGCCGAAAACGTCACGTCATCCTGAAACGTGACGTTATTGCCGATGTCGCTGAACTTGTGCGGGGATTCCATGAAGTGGTGGCCGGCGATGATCTTGCCGTCGTCGGTCTTTGTCTCGAACGTGTCGAGGCCGCTCAGGCGCATCGGTTGCTGTGCGGTGGTGAAGGCGGAATCGTAGATGTCGTTGGACATCGCGCGCTTGCCTGGATGGCCCATCGGATCATCGGCGAGGATCAGCTCCATCGCGTGCAGTTTGCCGGCATTGGCCAGTGCCTCGCGTTTGCTTCCGCTGGCTAACTCCTCAACGCTGAGCGGCACGTCGGAGAGGATGACGCGGATCTCCACCTTCTTCTTGTCCCAACGGCTCGGCCCTGCGGACGCGTAGACGTGCGTGAGCTTGATGGTCTTCCCGTTGATCACCATCTTTCCGGTCACGTTTCCCTGCTCGGCGGCAGAGGCGACGGTTGATGAGAGAGCGATGGCGAGCAGCACGACGGACGAGATCTTCATCGCGGTCATTGTATGCCCCTGGGTCCCGTCCTTTGGATCGTCGCTCTGGTCGGGATCGTATTCTCACTGAGCCTTCCGATCTGCCTCGCTCCTGCCAAAGCGGCCATACTAGCGATATGAAAAGGGCCGTGTCGATTCCTGATGATGCGTTCGGGAAAGTGGAGCGCCTGGCGCGGCGCGACGAGGGTCGCCTGGCCCGGCTGGAACGAACGGGTGTCATCCGGCGTGCGCGCCGCGGCCGGATGGAGGAGGTCCTGCGCGTCCCGCCGCCCACCCCCGAACCAGGCGGCGATATCGTCGCGGCCGTTCTCGATGAGCGCAGGAGCGGCCGTTGAGGTTCTGGGACAGCTCGGCTGTGCCGCGCGCGGCCGGCGATGATCTCTCTATCGTCGGCAAGTGTCCACCTGTTTTGTGCGAAATGAGTTGGTCCTCTCGCCACCCTGCCGGTCGAGACCAGCGATCTCGCCGCTGACCCTTACCGCCGCTCCAACACGACCCGCACATCCTTGACATCGCCCTCTGGTGGCAGCGAAACGCCGCCGAACCTCCCCTGCACCGAGGGGGTCAGCTCGAGGCCGGGGATCCGGACGTAGAGCTCTGCGCCTCCCGGGGGAACGCCTTCGAACGAGAACGTGCCATCGGGGCGTACTTCGACGCGTTGGGAATCGCTGTCGACAGTAAGACTGAGCATGATCTGCGTGTGCGGCGGGATCGTCGCGCCCTCGGGGACGACGACCGTTCCTGCGATCCGGCGGCCCGGCTGAACCGCGAGGGTGCCGGCGTCCGTCGTCGTTTTATCGCCAGCGACGTTCACGATCTTCCGCACGGCCGCGCCGCCGGAGAGGCCTCCCATCGCTGCGTAAACGGCGTAGGTCTGGTTCGGCCCGATGTTCGTCATGAGAAAG
>ODAK010006946.1_pt1 | contig 11362 bp, 4 predicted proteins | sample 1539591 | NCBI WGS metagenome assembly ODAK01 (sample SAMEA3539303, study PRJEB22396) | soil metagenome | biome: tundra; feature: field; material: soil | place: USA | collected 2010-05 | depth 0.15 m | reverse complement strand
GTGATCGCAAAGGGAACGATCAGGATTCCCGCCAGTATCGTGGCCGCGCCGCAACCGACCGCATAATAGCGCGCGGCACTGGGACGATGCCAGCGACTCAGGATCTCGGCAAAAATCGCTTGCAGGACCAACAGGCCGCATATTCGTAACGCGGCGACTGGTTGTTCGGCCATCGCATCGAGATCGATGTTCCAGCCGAGCACGCAAAGCGCGGCGAGATAGATCTGCACCGGGATGTGCAGCATGGAAACACGCAGAATCCAGGCCGTCGCCAGCAGCGTGCCGATGTTGAGCAGGCCGCTCAGCCAGCGCAACGGCGGATCGTTGATCGCCACGGCAAACCCGCCGAACATCACGCACAGGCCGAGCAGCGCCAGCCCGGTCCCGAGCGTTCGCCATAGACCATTCGATTCGGCCGGCTGCGGCGTCAGCTTTTGCTGCATCAACGTCCCGGCGATCAAGATCGGAATGCCGAGCAACGTCAACGCCGGCGACAAGGGCGGCAACACCGCCGCCATGTCGTTCGCAACGTAAACGAAGACGCAGAGCGTGACGCCGTACGCAAAGGTGAGGCTCCCCAGCGCGATCAGCAGCGCGGCCAGCCGGCCGATGCTCCAGACCGCGACGCCGTGCAGGCGATACAGAATCCAACCGATCGCTCCGACCTGTGCCAGGACCGCCATCAGACTCAATGCGTAGAGGAAAAACCCGTGGTCCAACCAGCGCGGCGCGAGCAATTGCGCCGTCGCACTAACGAGCATGGCGATCGTCACCAGCCAGGCGCTTGGCAGCGGCAGATCGAGCGGCGCTTCGATCAAGATGCGCGACGACCGATACAGGAACCAGCCGAACACCGCCAGTCCCGCGAACCCCGCGACGTAATCCAGCATGACCGGCTCATCGACCGACAGACCCGCAAGCACCGCGAAATTCAGCGGCACCAAGAGCGTACCGATCAGCAGCAAGCCACGGCTTGTCGATTCTAGCTTCCAGTGGTGCAGGGTATAAAGGCCCGCGGCGAAGAGAGCGCAGGTGATGGCGCCGAGGATCAGAAACGGGAAGAACGGAATCTCGGCGAGCTTCTGCCAAAGACTGATGACGAGTGCGATCGAACAGCCGACGATGAGCGTGCCGCCGATCAATTCGCCCCAGAGGATATTGCTTTCCTCCATGAAGACGGCGATCCACTCCGCGAAACTCCGTCGCGGCGTCGCCGGCACGACGGGCACGATCGGCACAGGCGGCGCGACAGGTTCCACGACGGCCGCCACCATCGACGCCGCCGCGACAGGTCGAACCGGCGGCGGTCTGTTCGGCGTGACTTCCGGGATCGGCTCCACCACCGGAATAGGCAGGATGCTGGGCGAGGAATCTTCGCTCGTCGAGCTCGGCTGGCGTCCGCGGGGCCGCAACAAGCCTTGTTGACGCGTCTCGATGCATTGGTAAATTTCCTTACATGTTTCCGACGGCAAGCTCCCGTCTTCCTGAAACTCCTGAACCGTGCGCATGACCACGTCAAGTTCGCGCAACTCGTGCGCTGTTTCGCTATCGGGATCGAGGCCGCACTCGGGGCAGCGGCCGTCCGTAGGCAATAAACGCACGCCGCAGCCAACGCAGACGCGCGAAGTGCGCCGGCGTGATCCGCCTGAAGGCCGTTGCGGCGAACGCCCGAGAATCGAGGCGACCATCACCCACAGTCCATGCCCGACAACGGCCACCACGGCGAGGATCATGAAGAGCGCGACGAAGAAACACAACAGTCCGCCGAGATCGTCGAACACAGTGACACCCGCTGAGAGAGAATTGCTGCGCTGACTGGACGACTAAGTTAGTAGTCGCAAACTTACTGCATTATACACTCCGAACCCGAGGGGAAGTCAATGATAAATTGGAAGATTTGTGCGGAATGTGTCGTTTAGCAAGGCAAGCCGACCCGCGTAAGCGGGCGGGGGAATGACTTCCTGATCTCGTGCGCTGGCTCCGCCCGAGTATGCATTACCTGGCAGGGTCTGCCTGCCGAGCGAATTTATCTGAGGTTCAGCGAGGCAGATCCTCGCGGGAAGTGCGTTCCCAGGCGGGAGCCTGGGAACGAGAAATCAGAAAATTTCCAGCGGCCTCGACATAGGTGCCTTTAATGTCGCCATCGCCCTCCTGCTAATTCGTTGCTTTGGGCGGAGGCGGCGGTTCTGGCTGTTGCGGTTCGGGCCGCGGCGGGCCAATCAAATCGGTGGCCGGGACCATGCCCGGAATCGGCGTCATCCTTTTCTGGGGCACAAACGAACCATCCTGAATGTTGGCCAAATCCGGCCGTTGGAATTCCGGCGCCAGCGATTCGTAGTTCGTGGATCCTGCGTGGCATCGTCCCCAGTATTTGTTGGTTCTCGTGTTGTAGTAGTAATAGTAATTACTGCGCCCATAGCGGTCACGCGGATAGTAATAGCAGTAATGATACTGGTAATCAGCCTCGGGACTCGGCCGGTAATAGTAATTGTATTTGTAATAATCCTTGTGATACCACGGTCCATAATAGCCGTGGTTCGCGTTGCCGTAACCCCGAATATAGTACGGGTTGCCATAAGCTGCCGAAATGACAAAGAGCAGCAGCAGTGACACAACGCATTTCTTCAAGGTGGACATAACTCACTCCTTGCGCCATCTCGTTACGACCTGATCTTTGACGCATCTTGAATGGGTCGAGCATCGTTGTCAAGAGAATAATCGACAAAATCGACGAATTTTCAATTGGCAAACCCTCGCCTACTTTTCCTATGCGCTCGCTCGCAGCGGATTTGGCTCCTGGCCAGCGGCTTGCGGGCGTTCGTCCGTGCTTGGCAGCAAAATGGTCCACTCGGTCCCCTGCCCTTTGCGACTGTCCACCTCGATGCAGCCGCCGCTTTGCCGAACGATGCCGTACGCGGTCGCCAGCGTCAGGTCCCCCTTTTGGCCTTCGCGCGTCGGCTGGTACGGCTCAAAGACATGGGCGACCGTTTCGTCGTCCATGCCGTCACTGGTGTCCTGAAGCTGCATTTGGATGTAAGGCCCGGGCGCCATGTCGGCGTGCGTCAGATCCTTCTTGCTCAGTTCGACGCGGCTGGTGTGGATTGTCATCGTGCCGCCCTGCGGCATGTGCTGCCGGGCGTGAGTCAGCACGTGCATGAGCGCCTGTTCCAGCGGATGCGGATCGGTTTTGACCCACAACTCCTGATTCGCGTAATCCCATTGCAGCTTCACGTTCTGGCCGAGCGTTTCGCGAATCTTCGGCTCCAGCGCGGAAAGTTGGCGATTCACATCGACGGGGGTCATCTGCAACAGATGATTTCGGCTGAACGCCAGCAGCCGTTGCGACAACTCCGTGCCGTGGCTCGCCGCCTGCTTGATCTCGTCCACATAGGTCTGGGCCAGATGATCCTTCGGCAAACTCTCGTGCAGCACGTCGGCGTTGCCAAGAACGACGGAAAGGATCTTATTGAAATCGCTGGCGATGCCGTTGGCGAGGCGCCGCATCGATTCCTTGCCTGCTTTCAGATTGTCCGCATGGCGCTCGTGGGATTCGTGCAGATCGTGCAGGCGTTCCTGGTGATCGCGCAGATCGGCTTCGAGCTCCTCGCGCTGCTGGTCGCGTTCTTGCAGCTGCCTCGTCAGGTGCTGATGATGGCCGTCCTTCTCGCGCAAGCTCGCTTCGAGCTCCCCGTGGCGTCGATCGCGTTCTTGCAACTGGCTGGTCAGGTGTTGATGATGGCCGTCTTTCTCGCGCATGGCCGCTTCCATTTCCTTCATGCGCTCCTCGTGGTCGCGCAGGCGTTTCTCCAGATGTTTGGAATGTTTCTCGCGCTCGCGCAAGGTCGATTCGTGCGACCGCTTGTGTTCCTCGTGTTCATCAAGGGTTTTCTGCCAGAGCTGTTTTTCCTCGTGATGATCGCGAAGTTGCGATTCCAACTCTTTGTGCTTGGTGACGTCGCGGAAGTGGAACTGGACGGCGTCGATGCTATTCGGGTGATCGCGCAGGACCTGGGCGTAGACCTCCAGGACCCGGCCGCCTTCGAGGTTCATTTCCCAGCATGTATCGGTCGGCGACGCGGCGGCGCGCTGGAAATCGTCCCAGCCGGATCGCACCTGCGTCTCCATGTGGGCGGCGATCGTCTGCCAGGTGTGGGCCGACATCGTCTCGTCCGAGAGCTTCCACATCTGCACGAACGCAGGGTTCCATGAAAGAACCTGGCTTTGTGCCGAAAGGATGAGGGCCCCGTCGCTGCTGGCGTCCTTGTGCGTGCCGAGCAGCCAGCGGTGATGGTCCAGTTCTCCGGCGGTTTGTTGTCCGCTCGTCCGCAGAGCGTGTAGTTCTTTTTCGGCTTCGGCCAGACGCTGTTCGGCCGCTTTCTGACGCTGGATCGGGAAGGCGATCCCGAGGATCTTTTGCGTGCCGTCCGCATTGTTAGGCGTCGCCCGGTGGTAGGCGAGGAACCACTGATCCTTGCCATCGGCGTCGCGCAAGCGGAATTCGTCCTCGCTGACTTGGCCGTTGGTGCGCGCGGCCAGCGTGCGGAAAATCTTGGCGTCGTCTTCGGCGTTGAGGAGCGACATCAGGAAATCCGGCGTCGGCGCTATGCCGGCCTGCGTGTAGCCGAGTTGCTGCATCGGCAGGTTATTGACGGACGAAAACGAACGCGTGGCTGGATCATAGAGGTACGCCAGCGCGGGGAGATTCTGGATCGCCACCGGGTCCGGTTGATGCGCGGCCTGGGGCGCCTTCGCAATCTCCGTCGATTCGCGGAGATCGTGGAAACGAACGACCGCGGTCTTCTCGTCGTCGTGCTCCTGGCACTGCATCTCGACGTCGTGCCAGATGCCGTAGTCGGCGCTCAGCCGGCATTTCGTCGTACTGAGAACATCGTAGGTCTGGAGCGCGAGCTGAACACGCGGGCGGTCTTTCGCGTCAATCAGTTCAAACAGGTTGCGGCCTGGCAGATCATCCAGCACAAAGTGGAACGTGGTCTGCCAGGCGGGATTGACGTACTGGATATTCATGGCCGGATCGAGCACGGCGACGGGGTCGGGCTGATGCTCGACCAGCGAACGGAAATGGGCCTCGGCGCCGGCGAGACGATTCTGAATCTTGACGCGACGGCGCAATTCGCGATCGAACACGAGCCAAAGCATCATGCAACCCAGGAGCAGAAACACGCCGGACAATGCCGATGAGCCGATCGCCTGCCAGCGAGCCCGGTACGCCTTGGCCAGGTCGGCTTCGTTGCGGACAATTTCGGTGCGCAACGTCTCGGCCTGCTGCACCGCCTTGTCGCTCGTTTGCATGAAGTCGGTGCGCCACTTGATGCGTTGCTCGAAGGAATTATCGGCGAACAACAGCACGAACAGCTTATCCATCTGCTGCACCTGATCGTCGATGCGCACGAGTTCTTTGTTCCAATCCGGCTTCGTTCGGAGTTCGGCGAGCAGTTGATCGTGCAAGCGTGCGTAGCGATCGTGGTTCACCTGCCAGGCATTTCGCTCGACCGGCACATTGGCCATCGGCAGCACCTGCGCGAATTGCCGTAGGCTGTCTTCGAGCTTGACGAGTTGTTGGTCGTATTCCCGGTGCTGCTGCTGTTCGGTCAGCAGACGTTCGGAATCGATCAAGAGGGCGGCGATCCAGCCGAAGAAGCAAGCGCTCAAGACGACGGACGCGACGATCCAGCCTTTTGGCAGCGACTCGCCGTCGCGCAATCGCTGCCGCAGGAGATAGCCAAGCAGCGCAAAAAAGAGGAGCATGTCGAGCCCGCCGAGCGCCAGCAGCACCAGGTTGGGCGTGTCCGAAGCAGGTTGAAAAGTGTGATGAATGAGCCAGGCGCCGAAGCCGACGCCCAGGGCAGCCAAGCCTTCGGCCAACGGGAAATGAATTGAGGACCGAGTCATATCCTGTACTCGCAAGAGGCCCGCGCAAGGCGCGGACCGGGGTTCCGTCCATGGAAAGTCCCAACGCTAAGGGCGGATTCTAACACAACTGACGTTTGGCGAGCAAGATAGACAAGGAAAGCGATTTTTTTTCATCCGAGCCTGAAGCGTAAGCGAAGAGATCAAAAAACCACGCATCGCACGAATCACACGAATGGGAGAATAGGAGAGAGTGAATAAGGAAGGCAGAAACCAGGACGAGAAAATGGGGAGTGTTCCTACCTTCCTACCTTCCTCATTTTCCACCGCTCACAGCCATTCTCTTTTCCCATTCGTGTTATTCGTGAGATTCGTGGTTTTTTGATCTCTTCGCTTACGCTTCAGGCTCGGACGAAGTAAACAGTGACCGCGCTGACGACGACCACGCCCACCACCGCGACCGGGAGCCACCAGCGTTGCCACCAAGATTGGCGTGGAACATCAAGTTCGGACACGGGTTTGTCGGGCGACTGCTTGGCCTTCTTAGCGGACCGCAAGCCCGCGGCGGCCTTTTGAAACTCGGGCCATTTGCCGAGCGGTTTGAATTTCCCCTGGGCGGAGCGAGCGGCCTCTGTATTCGGGGGCACCGTCCCCTTCTGTAGGCGCAACAACAAATCAGACGTCGCCGCCTTCGATTTGCACAAATTGCCCCGCTGATCCCGATAGCGTAGATACCAGATCGCCTGTTCTTTTGCCTGTTTATCGTCAATAACCTGTTTCAACTGCATGTCGGGCTGCGTCGGCTGAATCGGAGCTGTCAGGCGCTGGCGAACGATGGGATCTTGCAAGGCCAAGTCCATCGTGATGAAGCTGGGAATTGGCGCCGCCAACTCCGAACGTTCCAGGTCCACGATGATCTCGCTGACCGTTTGATAACGGTCGTCCGGATCGCGCGCGAGCATCTTCGCCAAGATGTCTTCCAGCAGGTCAGGGATCTCCGGGTTGATCGCGCGAGCCGGGGCGTAGACGCCGACGCCTTTCTTTTCGACGATTTCAAGCGAGGAGTCGCCCGGGAATGGCACCTCGCCGGTGACCAGATGAAAGAGGGTCGCCCCGAGCGCGTAGATGTCGCTGCGTTCGTCGGCCATCTTCGCGTTCATCGCCTGTTCGTAGGGCATGTAATAGGGCGTGCCGATCCCCTGGCTGGTGTTGGTCAAATTGGCGGAATCGTCGCGGCGTTTGGCCAAACCGAGATCGGACAGCTTCGCCAAACCTGAAGCGGTTAACAGAATGTTGCCCGGCTTGATGTCGCGGTGGACAATCTGATTCTTGTGGGCATATTCCAAGGCACGCGCAATGTCGAGGATGATGTGGACCGCATCGCCGATCTTGAGCTTGCCGGACTGTTCCAGCAATTCATGAACGTTCGGGCCATCGACAAACTCCAGGACGATGTAATGCAAGCCGCTGGGTTCGTCCTGACCGGCATCGAAACTGCGAACGATGTTGGGATGCGCGAGGGCGACCCCGTGCTGTCCTTCCAGTTGAAAGCGCTTCAAGATATTTTGTTTCGGCGCTTGCTCGGCGGCGAGCACCTTGACGGCAACCTGCCGATTGTCCTTGGCATCGAAAGCGAGATAAACGGCGCCCATCCCCCCCTGCCCCAGGCGGCGCAGGATTCGATACGGCCCCATCTGCGTCGGCTCACCGCTGGGTGGTTTGCCGTTGACCGGCGGCGGATCCAGCTTCGTCGGACGCGGACTCGCCGGCTCGCCGTCGAGCGGTTGCGGGACGACGAAAATCTCCGTGGGCGCGTCGCCGAATCGCAAGCTCTTCGCCTGTGCCGACGTGATGACATGGGCCTCTTGCAAGGCTTGCAGAAAATCCGAGGGTTGGCCATCGCCGCGATGTTCGTGCACGGCGCGCAGAATCCTCTCGACCTCGGCGGGATCGACGGCAAACCACGCAATGGCGAGCCGTCCAATCCGGCGATCGGCCTCTGCCGCACTCGGCTTTTTGTCAGAGGACGTCGGCACGTTCAAACTACCTAATACTACAGCGCTACGCGATTCCAAAACATCTTGGCAGTAAAGTACTTATGGAATCCAAGATACGCGGGCATAATTCAGTGTACATTTGAATAAGCAGCATCGATCCGTCTTTTAAGCCAAAGAGTTATGGTTTTGAACAAATGTTAAGTAAGCGCTGTAGAACTAATAAAGGACTTTCCACCACTCTATCGCGAGTCGCGGTGTTTCGCAATTTGTTTTCCCGAGCGATTGCCAAACATGACGCGGCGTCGATATCATCGACATTGCCCCTCGTCACCGCCGCCGGAGACGCCGCATGGCCAATTCATCCCTGTATCCGCCCGGCCCCGCCGAGGTTCCGGACGATTTCACGACGCCTTCCGCCCAGTACAAAACGCAAACCGTGCTGGTGCTGCTGGCGCTGGCCCTTTTCTTCCTGCTCTACTTCGGATTGATGTTTTTCTGCGTCATCTATGTCTTGTGGACGATCTTCTGGTGCCCCGTCCGTCCCCCCATTCTGAAGTTGGTCGCAATGGCCTTGACGTTGCCGGCCGGCATGTTGTTCATTTACATGCTTAAGAATCTGTTCAAGTTCGAGCGTGCCCAGAAAGAGTTTCTCATCGAGATCTTCGCGGACGAGCATCCTAAATTGTTCCAGTTTATCCGCCGCGTGTGCGAGGACGCCGGCGCTTCATTCCCCAAACATGTGTACGTCGAATACAACGTCAACGCCGCGGCCAAGCCGGACACGACCTCGATTCTGCACCTCTTCATCCCGACGGGCAAGAGTCTCATCATCGGCCTCGGTTTGGTCAACTGTCTGAACCTGACGGAATTCAAATCGGTCATCGCGCATGAGTTCGGCCATTTCACCCAGAGGGGGATGAAGATCGGCGCCTTCGTCTACATGGCTTTCGAGATCTTCGACCGCATGGTGAACGGCGAAGACCTGTTCGACCGCTTCGTCCGGCGCTGGTCGCAACAACATCCGATCGTCGCCTGGCCGGCCTATCTGGGACGCGCGATTCTCTGGGTTTTGCGCAAGGTTCTTGTGATGCTGTCGTATGCCGTCGCCTATTTCTTCTACGCTCATCGCCGGCAGATGGAATTCCACGCCGACCAGGTCGCCACCAGCCTGGCGGGCAGCGATGCGGTCGTGCATTCTTTGTATCGCATGGTTTTCGCCGGCGAATGCTTCGATCAGGCCGTGGACGACCTGCGCGTGGCGATGGCCCATCACCTCTACACGAGCGACCTGTTCTATCATCAAAGTGCCGCGGGCCGGTTTATTCGCGCCAAGAGCAGGGACCCTGAACTTGGCGAACCGCCGCCCTTGCCGGACGATCCCCATGAAACAACGCAGGTCTTCGAGGACGACGCCGACAAGATCGCGACGTTATGGAGCACCCATCCGTCCCATTACGACCTGGAGCAAAATGCCAAGGGCAACTACATCCGTTCGGTCTTCGATGAGCGCTCTCCCTGGCTGTTGTTCGACGATGTCGAGGAATTGCGCGAGCGGGTGACGTACAAGTTCTATCGCTTTTATTTCAAGATCCCGAAGGACGTCATCCTGGCCGACCCAGCGGAAGTCCAGGGCTTCATCGACGACGAACACGCCGACCGTATGTACGACCCCAAGTATCACGGTCTTTACGACAATCGCAGTCTGATGCTTGAGAACATCACCGACCTCGCCCGCGATGGCTCGAAGCGACCCTGGAGCATTATCGAGTTAGGACACGCGCACGCCACGCTCTACAACGCCGAGGTCAAGCACTACTCGCAGCTTTACTACAAACGGATCGAGGAGTTCAATCGGTTGACGGCGGTCCAGAACGGCTGGTTCTCTCCCAAAAATGACGAGCTCGAGTTCCGCGCCGAAATCTACGAAATTGCCGATGCGAAACGGCTACTCAAGAAGGTCAATAAAGAGCTCGAAAGGGACAACGATTGGCTCGGCGAGATCGACCGCAAGGTCTTCATGACCTACTTCCAGATGGCGTTGCACATCAACCAGGAGGTCGCCGACGAACTCTATCGCCGCTATGATTTCCACCTTGAGCTGCAAAACATATGGGACGAATTGCAAAAGCAGAACGGCCCGGTCCAGGGGGCCATCACTTTCTTGAACTCGCAAACGTCGGACCAGATGAACCAGGGCCATTTTCAAGAGTTGCTCGACATCTTCCGCGAGGCCCACAAGACAATGAAGGGGATGCTGAGGACCTCCGAAGACATGCTCTTGCCGGCATTGAAGAATCTACCCGTCGGCCAACCTTTGCAGCCTTTTCTCCTCGAAAAAAACCTGGTGGACGGCCTGAGCCAGTATGAACATCGCATCAGAGACCGCTGGATCATCCGCTTGCTCGATCAGTTCAACGAAATGAAAGCGAAAGCGGACCGCATCCATTACAAGAGCTTGGCGGGCATCCTGGCGTTGCAAGAGCGGATCGGGGCCGAGTGCGTGCGTCGCTGGGCGAAGTTGCCGGCGGTGCGGCCCGTTTAGCCGGCGAGCTTGCTCGCCGCGAAGCGCGGCGTCAACGGCGAGCAAGCTCGCCGGCTAAACCATCCGCAATTTTTTGGAACCTTTTCCGCCCCCCTTTCGTCGAAAGGGGGTTAATAAGGTAAAAAGAGTCAGGTGGCCTCTTGACACCACCGACAAAAACGGCAAAACTAACACAGTCATCCAGATTGTTTACTCTGGGTGGGGCATAACCTAAGAAAGCGGGTGTTCAATGTCGGATGGGATGAATCGTCGACACTTCATGAAGCACGTGGCGGCTTACTCGGCCATGGCGGTCCCGGGCATTGAATTTGTCCGGACCATCAAGGCGAACGCACAAGCACTGCGTCGCAACAACAAGAGCGTCATCGTGTTATGGATGGGCGGCGGCCCGGCTTCCATCGACATTTGGGATCTGAAACCCGGTCGCCCCACCGGCGGCGAATTCCGCGACACCGGTATCAACTCGCGCGCTCCGGGCGTCCGCATCTCCGAACACATGCCCAAGGTGGCCGAACAGCTGCACAACCTCGCGATTATCCGCTCGCTTTCAACTTCGGAAGGCGATCACATGCGTGGCCGCCAGCTGATGCACACCTCGTACACACCGAACCCCGCGATCGCGTTCCCGTCCATCGGAGCGGTCGCCGCGAAGCTGGTTCCTGAAACCCCCGGCTACACCGATATTTCCTTGCCGAACTACATCGGTGTCGGCGGTGCCGCGGACGGCCCCGGTTTCCTCGGCATGAACTACGCTCCGTTCACCGTCCAAAACCCGGGCACTCCTCCGGAAAACATTCGTCCCCCGCAATCGCTCGGCAGCGGTGACGATTTGGCCGACCGCGTTCAACGCCGTCGCCGCCTGTTCTACGAATTGGAAGATCAATTCATGTACAGCCGCGTGCCGCACCTCGGCAGCGCGACCATGAGCCGCGATGACCGCCTCAAGGAACGCGCC
>ODAK010006945.1_pt1 | contig 11364 bp, 9 predicted proteins | sample 1539591 | NCBI WGS metagenome assembly ODAK01 (sample SAMEA3539303, study PRJEB22396) | soil metagenome | biome: tundra; feature: field; material: soil | place: USA | collected 2010-05 | depth 0.15 m | reverse complement strand
TCTACATGGCCGCACTTGAGCTCGGCGGCACCATCACCGGAGAGCACGGTATCGGTGTCTTGAAGCGCGACTGGTTGCCGGCAGAGATCGGCGAGGTCGGCATGGACGTGCAACGCGCGATAAAGGCCACCTTCGACCCACTCGGCATTCTCAACCCAGGCAAGGCCATTTAGCCGGGGCACCCCCCACGCCGACCTGCGGCCTCTCGCGACCTCGCAGTCCCGGGTGTCGCTGACGCACCCGTTCTAGGTGCACTGCGGGCTGCGAGGGACTACAGGGTGTCGATGGCCCGGCGTGCCTCGGCGTTCAGGACACCCCAGGAGATCAGCTCTTCGGTCAGCAGGCTCGGCGACTCGTCGTAGATGACCGCGAGGGATCGCAGATCGTCCTGGCGAATGGAGAGCACCCGCCCGTTGTAGTCACCGCGCTGGCTTTGGATGGTCGCTGCGTAGCGAGCTAGCGGGCGGGCCTTCTCAGGCGGGACGTCGGCCAGCTGCTCGAGGTCGATGACCAGGCGCGGCGGCGGCTCGCTCGCGCCGCTCGGGGCGGCGTCGGGCAGTAGCTCGCCGACCGGGACGCCGTAGAACTCGGCCAGCTCGGCCAGCCGCTGGACGGTCACTGCACGGTCACCGCGCTCGTAGGAACCCACCACGACCGCCTTCCAACGGCCCCGTGACTTCTCCTCGACACCGTGCAAAGACAGCCCCTGCTGGGTGCGGATGGCGCGCAATCGGGCGCCAAGCGCCTTCGCATAGTCGTTCAAGGTGACCTCATCGGTTGCGCGATCGGGTGAGTTCGTTCACATCGTCGTTTCACTTCATCGAGCCGGGACCAAGCTCACGCCTGGTCACTCCCGGGCGCCGGTTTCACCAGTGGCTACTCCGGGGGATGCCCCCGAAAGGGACATAGTGACCTGAAATTCCCGAAGTCAGAGCCGCGCTCGTTACGCATTGTGACGGTAGGCCTATCGTCACTCTGCGTCAAGCAGGTCTGCTAGGTTGGCCTCGCTCGACATCCTTTAAGGCCCGTCCGGTGAGGCGGGGAAGGAGGTCCCGGCGATGACGGCTGCCCACCAGCACCAGCGCCAGAACGACCAGCACGACCCGAGGGATCAACGCGGCCAGAACGACCAGCCCGCAATGCCTCGCGAGGTGCTCGACGCACCCGATATGAGCCGCGCGCTAACCCGCATCGCGCATGAAATCCTCGAACGTACCCACGGTGGCGCCGACGTCCTGCTCCTCGGCATTCCCACCCGCGGTGTAGGGCTGGCGCGTCGGCTGGCGGAACGCATGAGCGCCGTCGAGAACCGGGTGGTCCCCGTGGGCTCCCTCGATATCACGATGTACCGCGATGACCTGCGGATTCGGCCACCTCGCCCGCTTGCCCGCACCGAGGTTCCCGGGCACGGTGTCGGCGGGATGCTCGTGGTACTCGTCGACGACGTCTTGTTCTCCGGGCGGACCGTCCGAGCTGCGCTCGATGCGCTCGGTGAGCTCGGGCGACCGCGGGCGGTCCAGCTGGCGGTACTCATCGACCGCGGCCATCGGGAGTTGCCGATCAAGGCCGACTACGTCGGCAAGAACCTGCCGACGTCGGTGCGCGAGCAGGTGACGGTGCTGATCGAAGAGCTCGACGGGCGGGACGCCGTGTTGCTCGGCGCTGCTTCCTCCTCAGGGCCTGCTTCCTCTTCAGGGCCCGCTTCCTCTTCAGGGCAGGGCGGTGATGCCCGATGACCCGGCACCTGCTCTCAGCCGCCGATTTGAGTCGTGATGACGCGGTGCTCATTCTCGACACCGCCACGGAGCTGGCCCGGCTATCAGACCGGCCCATCAAGAAGTTGCCCACGCTTCGCGGGCGCACGATCGTCAACCTCTTCTTCGAAGACTCGACCCGCACCCGCAGCTCGTTCGAGGCCGCCGCCAAGCGACTGTCCGCCGACGTGATCAACTTTTCGGCGAAAGGGTCGAGCGTCTCCAAGGGCGAAAGCCTGAAGGACACCGCGTTAACTCTCGAGGCGATGGGCGCCGATGGGGTGGTCATCCGGCACGAAGCCAGTGGCGCCCCGCATCGACTGGCTGGCTGGATCAAGGGAAGCGTCGTGAATGCGGGCGACGGCACGCACGAGCACCCGACGCAGGCGCTCCTCGATGCGTTCACGATGCGCCGCCATCTCGGCAATCTCGACGGGCGCCGGGTCGCGATCGTCGGCGACGTCCTGCACAGCAGGGTGGCGCGCTCCAATGTCTTGCTGCTGCGCACACTCGGCGCCGATGTCACGGTCGTTGCGCCACCGACGCTGTTGCCGGTGGGGATCGACGGGTGGTCATGCGCGTACTCCTACGACCTCGATGCCGTGCTGCCCAAGACCGATGTCGTCATGATGTTGCGCGTTCAGCGCGAGCGAATGAACGCTTCATATTTTCCGAACGCGCGCGAGTACAGCCGTCGCTATGGTCTCGATGCGGCACGCATGGCGGTGCTGCCCGACCACGCGATCGTCATGCATCCAGGCCCGATGAACCGCGGCATGGAAATTGCGGCCGAGGTCGCCGACTCGGCACGTTCGGTGATCGTCGAGCAGGTGACGAACGGCGTGAGCGTGCGGATGGCGGTCCTGTACCTCCTCCTCGGCGGCAGCGAATCGGCGATCGGCGTGGAGCCATTGCCGGACGAACTGACGGAAACCGAAGGGGGAGCCGCGTGAGTAGCTGGCTGCTCAAGGGCGCCCGCATTCCCGAGCGCGCCGAGCCGGTGGACGTGCTGCTCGACGACGGCGTGGTCGCGGCAATCGAATCCGGCTTGTCGCACCGCGGCGCGAGCGTCCTTGAGGCTGACGGACTGATGGCGCTCCCCGGCCTCGTCGATCTGCATACCCACCTGCGCGAGCCGGGTCGCGAGGACGCCGAAACGGTCGAGACCGGCACGCTGGCGGCTGCCCTCGGCGGCTACACAGCGGTTCACGCCATGGCCAACACCGATCCGGTCGCCGACTCCGCCGGGGTCGTCGAGCAGGTATGGCTGGCCGGGCGCGACGCCGGCCACTGCGACGTGCATCCGGTGGGTGCGGTCAGCGTCGGCTTACGCGGCGAGCAACTTGCTGAGCTCGGCGCGATGGCCGATTCACACGCCAGGGTGCGGGTGTTCTCCGACGACGGGAATTGCGTGTCCGACGCGCTGCTCATGCGCCGTGCGCTCGAGTACGTCAAGGCGTTCGACGGCGTCGTCGCGCAGCATGCGCAGGAGCCCCGGCTGACTGAGGACGCTCAGATGAACGAGAGCGAGTTGTCCGGGGTGCTCGGTCTTCGGGGTTGGCCCGCCGTTGCCGAAGAGGCGATCATCGCGCGCGACATCTTGCTCACCGAACACGTCGGCTCGCGGCTGCATATCTGCCACATCTCGACCGCCGGGTCCGTCGAACTCGTGCGCTGGGCAAAGGCGCGCGGGTTCAACGTCACTGCAGAGGTGACACCGCACCACCTGCTGCTCACCGACGAGCTCGCCGCGACGTATGACCCGCTGTACAAAGTCAATCCGCCGCTGCGCAGCCGTGACGACGTCGAGGCCGTGCGCGAAGGACTGGCCGACGGCACGATCGACGCGGTCGCGACCGATCACGCGCCGCACGCGCTGGAAGACAAGGAAACCGAATGGCAAGCCGCGGCTTCCGGCATGCTCGGGCTCGAGACAGCGCTCTCGGTCGTGGCGCTGGCGATGGTTGAGACCGGCCTGCTCGACTGGGCAGGAGTGTGCGACCGGATGTCGACGCGACCCGCGCGCATCGGCCGGCTGGCTGGCCAAGGACAGCCCATCGTCGTCGGCGCGCCTGCGAACCTGGTGCTGATCGACCCGGCCGCACGTCGCATCGTCGACCCGCGCGCACTCGCGTCCAAGTCCCGCAATACCCCCTACGCCGGTCGGGAGCTGCCCGTGCGCATCGTCCATACCTTCTTGCGCGCGAGTCCTACCGTTCTCGACGGGAAGCCGGCATGACTGCGCTGCCAGCACCACGGCGTCCCGCCGGCACCACGTCACCACGGCGTCCCGCCGTACTAATTCTTGAAGACGGTCGCGCGTTTCACGGCGAGTCATACGGCGCGGACGGCGAGACGTTCGGCGAAGCCGTATTCGCGACCGGCATGACCGGCTACCAGGAGACGCTCACCGATCCGAGTTACCACAAGCAGGTTGTGGTGATGACCGCCCCGCATATCGGCAACACCGGGGTCAACGACGAAGACGGCGAGTCGTCGCGAATCTGGGTCAGCGGCTACGTGGTCCGCGATCCGGCCCGTGTGCCGTCGAACTGGCGGTCTCGCCGGACTCTTGATGACGAACTCGCTGCGCAAGGAGTTGTGGGTATCAGTGGCATCGACACGCGCGCGCTCACTCGCCATCTGCGCGAGCGGGGCGCAATGCGGGTCGGCATCTCGTCGACCGGCACGGCTGGCGAGACACTGCTTGACCGGGTGCGTGCAACGGACCGGATGGAGGGCGCCGACCTGGCGGGCCAGGTGTCGACGCGGGAGCCGTATGTCGTGCCCGCGATTGGCACGAGGCGCTTCACCGTCGTCGCGATCGACCTCGGCATCAAGGCGATGACCCCGCATCGCATGGCACAGCGCGGCATGGAGGTGCACGTCCTACCGGCCGCGTCGGGCATCGACGACGTGGCGGCGATCAATCCCGATGGAGTCTTCTTTTCCAACGGCCCAGGGGATCCGGCCGCATCGGTTGGTCCCGTGCGGTTACTCGAGGACGTTCTTGCTCGACGGCTGCCGTTCTTCGGGATCTGCTTCGGCAATCAACTGCTCGGCCGTGCCCTCGGGTTCGGCACTTACAAGCTGAGCTACGGGCATCGGGGCATCAACCTGCCGGTCATCGACCGCGCAACCGGCAAAGTCGAAGTGACGGCACACAATCACGGATTTGCAGTCGACGCACCCCTGACAGGTGACGCGGCGACGCCGTTCGGCCGCGCGCGCGTTAGCCACGTGTGTCTGAACGACGAGGTCGTCGAGGGTCTTGAGTGTCTTGATACGCCGGCGTTCTCTGTGCAGTACCACCCTGAGGCCGCCGCCGGTCCGCATGATGCCGCGTATCTGTTTGATCGTTTCGGCGAGCTAATGAGCGCGGGCCGCTGATGCCGAAACGGGAAGACCTGAGTTCAGTACTCGTCATCGGCTCCGGGCCGATCGTGATCGGACAGGCGTGCGAGTTCGACTACTCGGGAACCCAGGCCTGCAGGGTCCTTCGGGCCGAAGGCCTGCGGGTCTCGCTGGTCAACTCCAACCCGGCCACGATCATGACCGATCCCGAGTTCGCCGACGCGACCTACGTCGAGCCGATCACTCCTGAGTTCGTCGAGATGATCATCGCGAAGGAACGGCCCGATGCGCTGCTCGCGACGCTCGGCGGTCAGACGGCGCTGAACACAGCAGTGGCCCTGCACGAGGCCGGTGTATTGGAGAAGTACAACGTCGAACTCATCGGCGCGAACATCGACGCCATTCAGGCGGGGGAGAACCGGCAGCGGTTCAAGGAGATCGTCGCGTCCGTCGGCGCCGAATCCGCCCGCTCGGTGATCTGCCATAGCGTTGCCGACTGTCTCGGTGCGGTCGACGAACTCCGGTACCCGGTCGTCGTCCGGCCCTCGTTCACCATGGGTGGCGCCGGATCCGGCATCGCGTACGACGAGAGCGACTTGCTGCGCATTGCCGGCGCCGGTCTGCAGGCGAGCCCGACCACCGAGGTACTGCTCGAAGAGTCGATCATCGGATGGAAGGAGTACGAGCTCGAGCTGATGCGGGACCGCCACGACAACGTGGTGGTCGTGTGCTCGATCGAGAACCTTGACCCGATGGGCGTGCACACCGGCGACTCGATCACCGTCGCGCCGGCGCTGACCTTGACCGATCGCGAATACCAGCGCTTGCGCGATATCGCGATCGCGGTACTGCGGGCGGTCGGGGTCGACACCGGCGGCTGCAACATCCAGTTCGCCGTGCAACCGGAGACGGGTCGCGTCATCGTCGTAGAGATGAACCCGCGGGTGTCGCGTTCGTCTGCGTTGGCGAGCAAGGCCACCGGATTCCCGATCGCCAAGATCGCCGCAAAGCTGGCGCTTGGCTACACCCTCGACGAGATCCCCAACGACATCACCAGGAAGACGCCGGCCAGCTTCGAGCCGAGCATCGACTACGTGGTCGTGAAGGTGCCGCGGTTCGCGTTCGAGAAGTTTCCGGGCGCCGATGACACGTTGACGACCACGATGAAGAGCGTCGGCGAAGCGATGTCGATCGGCCGCAACTTCACCGAGGCCCTGCAGAAGGCACTGCGATCTCTGGAGCAGACCGGTTCGTCATTTCGGTGGGACGGCGAGATCGGCGACCGCCATGAACTGATCGAGCAGGCTCGGCGTCCGACCGACGGCCGCATCGTCACGATCCAGCAGGCCATCCGCGCAGGCGCAACCGTTGAAGAGTTGCACGAGGCCACAGGCATTGACCGGTGGTTCCTCGATCAGATCCTGCTGCTCGACGAGGTCGCGGAAGTGGTCGCACAGGCGGAGTCACTCGACTTTGCAACCCTTCATCTGGCCAAGCGGCACGGCTTCTCCGATGCGCAGATCGCTCGCGTCAGGGGACTGTCTGAGGCCACCGTGCGTGGCATCCGCCATGACCTCAACCTGCGACCCGTCTACAAGACGGTCGACACCTGCGCCGCCGAATTCGCCGCCAGCACCCCTTACCACTACTCGAGCTATGACGACGAGACCGAGGTGGTGCCACGCACCAAGCCTGCGGTCCTCATCCTCGGATCGGGACCGAACCGCATCGGCCAGGGTGTCGAGTTCGATTACTCGTGCGTCCACGCAAGTTTCGCCTTGCGTGCGGCCGGGTTCGAGACAGTGATGATCAACTGCAATCCCGAGACAGTGTCGACCGACTACGACACCAGCGACCGGCTGTACTTCGAACCACTGACGCTCGAGGACGTGCTCGAGGTCGTACACGCCGAAGCACAGGCCGGTCCGATCGTCGGAGTCATCGTTCAACTCGGCGGCCAGACGCCGCTGCGACTTGCGCAGCCACTGAAGGACGCCGGTGTGCCGATCGTCGGCACGAGTCCCGAGGCGATTCACCTGGCCGAGGATCGTGGCGCATTCGCCCAGGTGCTGGCCCGGGCCAACCTGCCGGCACCTCGCCACGGCACGGCAACCTCGTTCGACGAGGCGAAGGCGATCGCCGACGAGATCGGGTACCCGGTGCTTGTGAGACCGAGCTACGTACTGGGCGGCCGCGGTATGGAAATCGTCTACGGCGAGGAGATGCTGGAGTCCTACATCGGCCGGGCCACGCAGGCCAGTCCTGAGCACCCGGTGCTGGTCGACCGCTTTCTCGACGACGCCGTCGAGATCGACGTCGACGCATTGTTTGACGGCAACGAGCTGTATCTCGCTGGCGTCATGGAACACATCGAGGAGGCCGGCATCCATTCGGGCGACTCTGCATGCGTGCTACCGCCGATCACGCTGGGCAGTGCCGAGATCCGCCGGATCCGCGATTCGACGCTGGCGATCGCGCAGGGCGTCGGTGTGCTCGGTCTCCTCAACGTGCAATATGCGCTGACGTCCAACGTGCTCTACGTGCTTGAGGCCAACCCTCGGGCGAGCCGCACGGTGCCGTTCGTTTCGAAGGCTACCGCGGTCCCGGTTGCGAAAGCAGCAGCGCGCATCATGACCGGCACCACCATCGCGCAGCTTCGTGTCGAAGGGATCCTGCCGCCGCGTGGCGACGGTGCGGATCTGCCGCCCGATGCCTCGATCTCGGTCAAGGAAGCAGTCTTGCCGTTCGGCCGATTCCGCGGGGTCGACACGGTCCTCGGGCCTGAGATGAAGTCAACGGGTGAGGTTATGGGCATCGATAGCGGATTCGGCATTGCGTTCGCGAAGTCGCAGGCCGCCGCCTACGGGTCGCTGCCGACGAAGGGCAAGGCCTTCGTGTCCGTGGCCAACCGCGACAAGCGCGCGATCATCTTCCCGGTGAAGCGACTCGCCGACTTGGGCTTTGAGATCCTGGCGACGCAGGGCACTGCCGAGGTGTTGCGCCGCAACGGGGTGACGTCGACGGTCGTCCGCAAGCACAGTGACGGCGCCGGTCCAGATGGTGAGCCCACGATCGTGCAGCAGATTCTGGCCGGCGATGTCGACATGATCGTGAACACCCCGTGGGGGGTGGGTCCGCGGGTCGACGGCTACGAAATCCGCACCGCGGCCGTGCTGCGCGGCGTCCCGTGCATGACGACGGTGCAGGGGCTCGCGGCATGCGTACAAGGCATCGAGGCGCTGATGCGCGGCGACATATCGGTGCGCTCGCTCCAGGAGCACGCCGCCGTTCTTGAGGCCGATCGCGCCAACGGTGGGGGAGCGTGACAAGGTGACTCCCGGCCGCCTGACGACAGGCCGCCACGCAGGCGAGGAGACCGCGACATGCCGGTGCAGGTAAACGGCGAGGTGCTCTCGCTACGCAGGATCGGCGCCTACCACGCCATGACTGTCGTGGCGCCTGGCGTGGCGGAGGTCGCCAAACCAGGGCAGTTCGTGACGGTCGCCGTCGGCGGCCCCGACACCGCCATGTTGATGCGCCGGGCCTTCTCGATCCACCAGATCCACGAGCGCGGCGTCTACGGCGGCACCGTCGAGTTCGTCTTTTCCATTGAGGGCCGTGGCACGGCCTGGCTGGCGAGCAGGCAAGCGCACGAACGAATCGACATCGTCGGTCCCCTTGGCCGACCGTTCTCGCTGCCCCGCGAGCCAGCGACCTGCGTGCTGGTCGGCGGCGGGTATGGCACCGCACCGCTCTTCCCCCTCGCCGATGCGTTGCGCGCCCGGGGGTGTCGCGTCGACTTCGTGATGGGCGCGGCCAGGGAGGAGCGATTGTTCGGCGCGCTTGACGCGAAGCGGATCTCCGCGACGCTGACGGTCACGACGGATGACGGGTCGGTTGGCCACCACGGCCGAGTGTCCGACGTCCTGCCCGATGTTCTTGCGTCGAGCAAGGCCGACGTTGTCTACGCCTGTGGCCCGATGGGCATGCTGCGCGCCGTCAGCCAGGTCGCTGCGGCGGCCGGCCTGCCGTGTCAGATCGCCGTCGAGGAGTTGATGGCCTGCGGCATCGGCGTCTGCATGACCTGCGTCCTGCCGGTGATCGGTGACGACGGGGTTACCCGGATGGTCCGCTCGTGCGTCGACGGGCCGGTGTTCCACGGTGATCGGGTGCGTTTCGATGACGTCGGGACCATCCCCGCTGACGTGCACGGTGCTCCAGTGCCCGCAGCCGCGAAAGTGGCGTCGCGCGCACCGACCCCGCGCAAGGCCCGCGCCGAGGTGACCCGATGACCCTGACCGTTCGCACGGCGACGCCGGTGACCAAGGTTGCGAGCACGGTCGACATGGCAACGACGCTGGGCCGGTTCGCGCTACCTAACCCGGTGTTGACAGCGTCCGGCTGTGCCGCGGCGGGACAGGAGCTCGCGCAGTTCTTCGACGTCGCTGAACTTGGTGCCGTCGTGACGAAGTCCATCATGATGAACGTGCGGTCGGGTCGTGCTACTCCACGGATGGCCGAGACGCCAAGTGGCATGTTGAACTCGATCGGATTGCAAGGCCCCGGGATCGAGATCTTCATCGAGCGCGACCTTCCTTGGTTGATCGAGCAGGGTGCGCGCGCGGTCGTGTCGATCGCGGGCAGCACCCTCGATGAGTATGCGAAGTTGGCGATGCGGTTACGTGAGGCCAGCGGCATCTCGATGCTCGAGGTCAACATCTCGTGCCCGAACGTCGAGGACCGTGGCCAAGTGTTTGCGTGCGACGCCAGATCGGCCGCCGAGGTGATGCAGGCCGTACGCCGGGCGACGCGCGCGGAAATCCCGGTGTTCGCCAAGCTGTCTCCCGACGTCACCGACATCGTCTCGATTGCGCGCGCATGCGTCACTGCCGGAGCCGACGGGCTGTCGATGACGAACACGTTGCTCGGGATGGTCATCGACACCGATACGTTGCGGCCGGTGCTGGCCGGAGTCACCGGCGGGCTGTCAGGTCCGGCGATTCGCCCGGTCGCCCTTCGTTGCGTCTGGCAGGTTCACGCCGCGATGCCCGAAGTGCCGATCCTGGGCATGGGCGGTATCCGCAGTGGTCTCGACGCCCTGCAGTTCATCCTTGCCGGCGCGCGTGCCGTGTCTGTGGGCACCGAGATCTTCCACGATCCGACGGCCCCCGTGCGCATCCTCGCCGAACTCGAAGAGGCCCTGGCGGAGCGCGGCATCAAGCGTTTGGTGGACGCCGTGGGGCTGGCGCACGGTGAACGCGAGAGCGTCTCATGACAGGTACCGCACCAATCGCCGTCGCGCTCGATGCGCGCGACCTCGAGACGGCGAGCGCATGGGCGAGTGCGGTCGAGCCTCATGTGAGCACCCTCAAGATCGGCCTCGAACTCTTCTGCCGCTACGGTCCTGACGCGATCGCCAGCGTGCGCGGGGGCAGTCGCATCGATCTTTTCCTCGACCTGAAGTTGAACGACATTCCCAACACCGTGGCAGGTGCGGTTCGCTCGGTGGCGCGAGTTCGACCGGCTTACCTCACAGTGCACGCGCTCGGCGGCCGCGCGATGATCGAAGCGGCAGCGAAAGAGTTGCCCGACGGTGTCATTACGGCGGTCACCATTTTGACCAGCCTGAACGACGCCGACCTTGCGGAATTCGGTATCGCCGGCAGTTTGCAGGACGCCGTGCGCAGGCTTGCGCTCATGGCGGTCTCCGCCGGTGCCCGCGCAATCGTTTGTTCAGCGCGCGAAGTGGCTGCGGTGCGGGCCGAGGTTGGGCCCGGTATCAAGCTGATCACGCCGGGGGTGCGGTCGGCCGGTGAGGACGCACAGGATCAGGCGCGAGTCGGCACACCCGAACAGGCGCTCGCCGACGGTGCCGATCTCTTGGTGATCGGCCGGCAGATCACCGGCGCCGCTGACCCGGGTGCGGCGGCTGCATCATTGGCCGCGGCGTTGCGCCGCTTCTCGCGCAGCGCGACATAGTCCCCTGCTTCTCGCTCCGCGCGACAAAGTCCCGTCTTTTTCTCGCTCCGCGCGACACGGATGTCGTTGTCGCTCCGCTCGATGCATTGCTTTTGGTGAGGCCCGCGTTTTGCTTTTAGTGAGGCCCGCGTTGCCCGAGCCCACCCGTTGTCGCTAGGTTGCGAACTCGTCGGAGCAGGAACACCGCGTCGACGCCCATTCGGTCCACTGCGGCCTCGCGCCGCCGCCCGTTCGAGGTGACCTTCGTGGCACTCCCGATCCTGACGCCTGAGCAGCG
>ODAK010006944.1_pt1 | contig 11364 bp, 11 predicted proteins | sample 1539591 | NCBI WGS metagenome assembly ODAK01 (sample SAMEA3539303, study PRJEB22396) | soil metagenome | biome: tundra; feature: field; material: soil | place: USA | collected 2010-05 | depth 0.15 m | reverse complement strand
CGTTCGCCGACGCGGGCTTCCTGACCTATTCCGAAGGCTGCAACGACGATGTCAATAAGGCGGTCTGGACCGCGCTCGGCTGGAATCCGCAGGCGAGTGTGATCGAAGTGCTGCGCGATTACGGCCGGTACTTTATCGGTCCCGACATGGCGGATGGCTTCGCGCAGGGCCTGCTCGCGCTGGAGCGCAATTGGCGCGGTCCGCTGCTCGGGAACTCGGCGGTGGATGTAACGCTCGCGCAGTTCCAGGACCTGGAGCGCAGGGCGTCGCCGCAACAGAAATTGAACTGGCGCTTCCAGCAGGCGTTGTACCGCGCCTACTATGACGCCTACCTGCGGGCCCGGCTGATAGATGAAAGCGCGCGCGAGCGCCGTGCGATGGAGTTGCTCGCGACTGCTCGCGCCGGGAGCGTGCTACCGGCGCTTACGGCGGCGGAGACGGCCCTCTCGGTCGACCCCAGCGCCCGCGCGGGCGGCGCGCTTCGGGCGCGCGTCTTCGAACTGGCCGAAGCCCTGTTCCAAAGCGTGCACATGCAGCTCAGCGTGCCGCGCTATGCCGCGATCGACGCCGGGCGCGGGGCCAATCTGGATCTGATCGACCGGCCCATCACCAACGCCGAGTGGCTCCAAAAGCGTTTTGCCGAGATCCGCGCGCTAGCGAGCGACGCCGCGCGCCGCGGCGCCATCGATGAGGTTTTGAACTGGACCAACCCCGGACCGGGCGGGTTCTACGACGATCTGGGCGACCCGGCGAATCGTCCGCACCTGGAGCCTGGCGTTGGGTTCGAAAACGATCCCGCGTTCTTCCATACGGTGCGGACGGGTTTCGGTTCGCGGAGGAACACGCCGTGGCGCGTCTCCTGGTACCGGCATGCCGAAGCGCTGTATGGCAATTCGATCCGGCTGCGCTACACGGGCCTGGACCCCTCGGCCCGCTACAAAGTACGCTTCACGCAGGCCGGCGACGGCACCCCGCGCGCCACTCGCCTGGTGGCCTGGGGCAAGTTCGAAATCCACCCCATGCGGAAGAAGGATCTCGAAGTGAGACCGGTGGAATTCGAGATTCCGGCGGAAGCAACCGCCGGCGGCAGCCTGCTGCTGGAGTGGCAGGCGAACCCCGAAGAGTCCGGCAACGGGCGCTTTGTGCAGGTTTCCGAAGTTTGGCTGATCAGGGTGAAGTGACAAGGAGATATTGGTATGAACCGACGTACTTTTCTGGCCGGCGCGAGCGCGGCGCCACTAATGTCGGCCACACCGCAGACAGCGGACGAAGCGGGGTTTACCAGCCTCTTCGATGGCCGGTCGCTGGATGGCTGGACTGTGCAGGACGGTCCGGAGGCGGCCTTCTACGTGAACGACGGCGCCATCGTCGTCCATGAGAGCGCGGGGTACCCCGCGTGGCTGCGCTCCGCGCGGCGCTACGAGAACTTCGATTTCCACGGCGAGTTTTTCGTCAAGGGATGGACCAACTCCGGCATCTATCTGCACGCGCCCGAGCATGGGCGGAACATGTGGTGCGGCATGATGATCAACATCTTTCACCAGGTGGATGCCACGCCCGCGCCGGAATCCATGGGCTCCGTCTTTCCCGTGGTGGCGCCCCTCAAGGTTAACGTGAAAAACCAGGGGGAATGGAACTCCTTCCGGATCCTGATGGATTGGCCGCGGCTGCGCGTGTGGACCAACCAGGAGCCGGTGCAGGATCTCGACCTGGAGACCGTGCCGGAGTTGCGCCACCGCCTGCGCAGCGGGTATCTGGGGCTGGAATCGCTGTCCTACCCGATCCGCTTCCGCAACCTGCGAGTCCGCGAACTGCCGTCGAAAGTCGTGTGGACACCGCTTTATGAGACACCACGGGACTTCGCCAAATGGCACATCTCCGATGGCAAGCCGGTGTTCGAGGCGCTGGGCGGCGTGCTCCACAGCGACGGGGTCGGCCACCTGGCCACGCAGGAAAAATTTCGCGATTTCGAGTTGCAGATGTACGTCCGGCACGCCTGGCATCACAATGGGGGCGTCCTGTTTCGCACCGCCGGACAGGGATCGCGGGGCCGCCATTATGAGATCCAGTTGCACGACGTGGAAGGCGCGCACTATCCCACGGGGTCGCTCTATTCCTTCCAACGCGGGCTCTATCCGCGCATCGAAGCCGGGCAGTGGTGGCTGCTGCAACTGCGCGTCAAAGACAACACGTGCCTGACCCGGATCAACGGCGAGACCGTGATGGAATACGACCGGCTGGAGAACCTGGAAGAAGGGCCCATCGAACTCCAGGCTCACGACGCCGGGCGATGGACGGAGTACAAACACATCCTCGTCCGCCGAATCTGATGGGGCGCAAACCAGGAGCGGACATGGCAACCATCCTAGCGATCCACGCGCATCCCGACGATGTGGAGATCCTGGCCGGCGGTACGCTGGCACTGCTGGCCGGCCTCGGCCACTCCATCGCCATCGCCACATTTACCCCGGGCGACTGCGGCTCGCGCGAAATGGGCCCCGAGGAAATCGCGGCCGTGCGCCGGCAGGAAGCGGCCCATGCGGCGGCGCTGATTGGCGCGCGGTATCTCTGCCTGGAGATGCGCGACCTGGCGATTTTCCCCGACGATGCGTCGCGGCGCCGGGTCACCGAAACCTTGCGCCAAGTCCGTCCGGACCTCGTGTTGACGGCGGCGCCGGTGGATTACCATTGCGACCACGAAGCCGCCAGCGCCTTGGTGCGCGACGCCTGCTTCGGCGCGCCGGCGCCGAATTACGATACGCGCATGGAAGCGCCGGCGCCGCCACTCGACCGGATCCCGCATCTCTATTTCATGGACCCGGTCGAAGGCAGGGATCGCGACGGCCGGCTGGTGGCGCCGGATCTCGTCGTCGATATCGCGCCGGCCTTCGCCCGTAAGCGCGCCATGCTGGCGGAGCACGCGAGCCAGCGAGTCTGGCTGCGGCAACATCACGGGACGGACGACTACCTGGACGAAATGGAACGCTGGACCCGAGAGCGCGGCGAGCTCGTGGGCCTGTCCTACGGCGAAGGCTTCCGCCACTATCAGTGTCACCCGTACCCGCGGAGTTGCCTGATGGAGGAACTACTCGGGACGGCGGTGGTGAAATACGGGAAGGCCGATTCTTAGGCCGCGGGCGGCATGTTGAGCCGCTTTTCCACTTCCAGGATGCGCGACTCGACCGTAGTCAGGCGTTGCCGGAGCGCAATGTCCGCTTGCTCGCCATCCTTCAGTTTTACGTCCGTGGTCTGGGTATAGCTGTAGAACGCCTGCAGAAGCCTCGCTTCGAAGTGGCGGATCGCCTCCTTGAGGTCGTCGTGCCGTGCCCGCATTTCGCTCCGAAGTTGCTCGAAACTTCCTTGCAGATCGCCTTTTGTCGCTGGTGCGTTTGAATCGTCCATGCCGCTCCCTTCATCATACGAGAAAAAGTTGCGGCCGTGCACACGAAGTCACCGCCCCGTTAAGCTGGCGCGGCCATCGCAGAGCCACTCCTACCAAGTAAAGCTGGCAGAAGTATTTGTCAACAAGTGGAATAATTAAATGTCCAATCGCACCCGCGATTTGGGCGAGAAACGTGCAGAACACACCAATAGCGTGCCACCTGCGCAGCACGCTCATTTTGCCCCTTTTTGCCCCTTCAGCCCCTCCCCGTTGCCCGGCGGCTACTCTGCGCTCCCTTCCGTATCCCCCTGCCACCTCAGTTGAAATCCCGATGATTGTGCCGACTGCCAAGCCGCCTTCACATGGGAGAATTTCTCTCGGACTTCCTCTGTTGCTTCCGCGGTTTCTGGCCTGATTGACAACAGTGTGGTCTCCATATCGCCCCGGGCCTGCATGACGAACACTATGTAGCCCTTTTCCGTGCCCGATACCGGCATCACCGGGTCACCTGCACGCCCGTCTTCGTGTTTGAGGCCGTTAAGATAACATCCCGATTCAAAACAGCGTCATTGAGCGCTGAAGCTACTTCTTGCACCCCCGAAACTCCCCAGATGTGCCCCCAAACATTCACCGTGACGTGCGGACCGCCCGCGGCCGCCCCGCCAGCCGCCCCGCCACTCGCCCCAGCACCCGCCCCAGCCGCGCTCCCGCTCCCCGCGCCACTTGCCCCCGCCGCGCCAGCCTGCGATGGCGCCACGCCCCTCCCAGCCACCGCCGCGGCCGCCCCAACGCTCCCCCAGATCGCCGCCGCCGTGAACGCCGCGTCCGCTCCCGGATAATCGTGAGCAGCCAACGCCATGAACCCCATGGCCGTGGACCGGATCGCGTACACGATCGATTCCTGCGCCACAGTCGCCATCGTGCTCGCCAACACCGCCTTCATCGCCGCGCCGACCGATTCCTTGTAGATGATCGCGTGCATGATGCTCGCCCCCATCCCCTGCGAAAGCTGGGCGAACGCCTGCTGGCCCTGCTCCTTCAGACTCTCCAGCGACACCTTCACCATCATCCGTGCCCGATTCGTGCTGTCCGCCCATTCGTCCGACAGGTCCTCGTTCCCCTTGATCGCCTGCGCGAAATCCTTCCCAAACACGCCCTTCCATCCCTGCGAATTGTGCAGCGCCTGCAGGTCCTGCCCCTCTTTCACCAACAGCCCCGCCCGGATCGCCGAGTACCGCGCCGAGATCGCCGTCCGCTGCGCATCGCTCGTCGCCGCCGCCAGCGCCTTCTTTTCCTCCGCCGCCGTGAACTTCTCCACGTCCACCTGGTACTGCTCCTGTATACGCTGCTCCGCCGTCTGGTGGCTCCTCCGGATCTTCTCCAATTGCTGCCCCAGGCCCGCCATCTCCGTGTCGAACGCCGCCTGCTGCGTTCGCGCGATTCTCTCCAGCCCCGCCGTGCGCTCCCTCTCAATCTGCGCGTCGTATTCACCCTCATACGTCGCCTTCTTCGCGTATTCCCTGCGCTGCGCGTCCATCTCAGCGTTCCACGCCGCCGCCTCCCCCGCCGCCGTCTTCTCCCCCTGCGCCGCGATCCTCTTCTCCAGGTCCGCCGTCGCCGCCTCGTGCGCCGCCGCCTTCTCCCGCTCCAGCTTGGCGTGGCCGGCCAGCCACTTCACGAGCAACTTCTCCTGGTTCTCCCCCTCCAGCGACCCTTCCCGCTGATAGACCTCCGCCTGCTTATTGATCTCCCGGTCCCAAGCCGCCGATTTCACCGCGTACGTCTGCTCCGCCTGCGCCGCCGTCTCATCGTCCAGCTTCTCGCCGGCCGCCTGATTCTTCGCGATCACCAGCTTGTCGTAATGCGCGATCAGCGCCCCCACCGCATCGTTCCATTGCGCCAGCGCCGCCGCCTGCGCCTTGGCATCCTCCGGGCTCAGCTTCCCCGATTTCAAGAGCTCTTCGTATTTCTTGGTGGCCTTCTCCACCGCGATCCCGATCTTCTCCAGTTCCTGCGCCTGCTTTTGGTCGATCGATGTCAGATCTTCCGTCCGCTCTTTCACCTTCTCCAACAGATCCGTCAGGCCCGTCCATTCTTCCTTCGCCGCCTTCACCGGCGCGACCAGGTCGTTCCCAGTCTCGTTGCCGAACTTGCTCAGACTCTTGGCCAGCTCCTCGATCTTCAGCTTCAGCGCGTCCGCTTCCTGCCGTCCGTACGCCCCGGCCTTCACAATCTTCGACAGCCCCAACGTGACGTAGTCCACCCAGGTGGTGTTTTTGAAAGAGTCGCGTATGCCCAGCGCCAGCCCCAGTACGTCGGCCGTGACCGCGGTCAACACCGGCAGCACGTCCTTGCCGACCGTCATCACGAAGCCCTGCAGCTCCGCCTTCATCAGGTGGATCGAAGCCTTGTACCCCTCGTTCGCCTCCACGTCCTTGGTGCCGATCACCAGCCCCAGCTTCTCCGCCTCGAGGCCCATCTCGCGCAGCCCGGCCGAGCCCTGGCTCAACATCTGCACCAGCCGCGCGCCGCCGCGCAAAAACAACTCCCGCGCCTCCGCCGTTGCCAGCACTCGCGACCCCAACTCATGGAAGCGGTCCGACATAATCATGACCAGCCCCATCAGGTCCTTCTCGCCCGCCTTGACCTGCTCCTGGGTGATGTTCAACGCCCGGAATGCCGCCCCGTGCGTCTCCCAATCTTGCGTCGCCTTGACCACCCCCACCGTTAACCTGGTCAACCCGCTCACCAGCGATTCGTAACTGGTGTGCGTCGCGTCCGCCGCATACTTCAGCCGTGACATGTTCTCGACCGAGATCCCCGTAGTCCGCGAACCCTTGGCGATCTCGTCCACGTAGCTGGAGTACTTGTGCGCCGCCTCCACCGCGAACCCGGCCACCGCCACCAGCCCCGCCCCCAACAAAGCCCCGCCGGCGATCATCGCCCCCTGCACCGTCGTGATCTCGCCCAGTATCTTCGTAGACCACGCGTCGAACTCCGCCCCGATCCCCGCCAGGTCCTTCCCCAGCAGCCCGCGGAACCGCTGTATATTGCCCTCCGCATCGGAGCTGTCCGCCCCGATCGAGAACAACAAATTCGCGCTGGAATCTAAAGGCACCTTTTCTCCTTAAACCTTGTGTCCGTACTTGGACAAACTCCCAAACATCATGGCCTTGAACCATGTCTGGTCAACCCTGCTGAGGTCATACTCATGCGGATGTCGGCGAATGAACCGCACCACTCTGGATTCCGTGAAGCGGATGTTTCCGCCGTGCCCGCCGTGACCGTGGGCCTTGCCGAGCAGTCCGCGCTTTGCCCAGCTTTCAATCCGCCCGTGATGCACGCCAAAAACTTCCGAGAGGTCGGAAACGTTATAGCCCTCAGCCACGCGGATCGAGAGGTTCAGCTTCTCGGCTTTGACACGGACCGACTTGATAGAGCGTCCAAGGTTGCGGGCGATTTGTGTCACCGAGACGGTTCCGCGCTTTTCTCGCAGGTATTCCATCTCTTCCGGAGTCCACAGGCGCCGATCCCGGGTCCAGCCGCGTTTCCGTGCCTCGTGTTTCAGGCATTCCACAGACCAACCGTGCGTACGTGCAACTCTCTTCAGGTTGTTCGAGACCTCCCGGCAGTTACCCACGTACGCCAGCCGCAACTCTTGCAGCAGCGCGGGGCTTGGCTCGGGGTGTTTGCGTCGGGACTTTTGATATTGGAGGAGCCGGCAGGGTCCGCACAGCCCATCACGCCCTGCTGGCCGCTCCTGGCAAGTGGAGCATTCGCCGGCGCCAGTAGCATCAGGCGTGGTGGGCTCGGTAGGTGCTGAAGTTGTCGAATTGGTTACTGTACTCTGAACCTGGTCAAAAACTCTCTCTGTCAAGCCCTCTCTCCCCCGGTCCCCCTGGGGTATCTATCAAACTCTTCAAGCGCGAAGTCCGCAAAGCTTCGCGCGCTGGTTATTCCTTCCCGGTCATTCGGACTTGACCGCGTCAACCTCCGCCCGGAGGCCGTCCATATTCTTCCGCAGCGTTTGCGCGCCAGGCGTCCATTTTTCCGGAAGCTGCCCGTGCAGTGGATTCAGTATCAGCTCTCTGGTCACGGGATCAAAGACCGTGAGCTTACCGTCAAAACCCTTCCAGGCCGCGGCGTCCCAGCTCCGCAAGAAATAGTAGGCCACCGCCAAGTACGCTTGCTGTGCATCCTTCAGCGCGAAAGCGGCCTGCCGAAACGTTTGAAGTAGCCGATCACTGGTCGCCGCGCCTAACGCGATCCACGATTCCTCCAGTTCGCCAATGAGTGCGCGGATTCCCGCTTGGCTCTCCGCTACCTTCTTCTCCCCATCCCGAACGCGATCCTCTCCGATTCGAACGTGCCGATCCAAGCGGGTTATTTCGGCGTCTTCCGGGAAAGGTTCATCCGGCATTTTTCCACCTGTCAGTGCAATGTCCCGCTCTCGGGCTCGGAGCCGATCCCACACGACCGCCCGCTCTACTGTCAGTTTATGCAACTCCTGAACCGACGCATCTTTCCTCCCCACCACCAGCGCGTGAGCTTCGCGCGCTTTGGCTACCTTGGCAATGCGCTCGCGCACTGCCTGAAATTCAATCGACTCTTCTTTCTTCACGTTCCCATCCTCCCCAGCGGCGGTGCGTCGGGAAGGAGTTTTAGGGCCCGGCGCACCGCCAGAAATCGATTAACGAAAGACATATGAAACCCGCGGGGCTAGCGCATGGTCTCCTTGTAGCGCCGCGCAAGGTCAGGTCGATTGCTGAGCACCAATCTTAACGCATCGCCGTAATTTAGCTGGCTTTCGCTGGCCGCCAGCTTCTCTGTGACTAGCGCACTGATCTCCACACCGACTGGATCACCAGTCGGCTCGGCGCCAGTAGGGGGAGATCCCATTCTTGCCAATCGGTACTCTGTGGCGAGCTTCGAATTCTGTACCAGCACACCAGTAAGCGCAGATGCATAGGTCAGTTGGCTGTTAGCCGCCATTAATTGTTTCACACGGTCAGTGATCTGTAACTGGACCGCCGCCCAACGCCGGGCCGCCAGCGCCGGATCTGCCGCCATTACCGCCATAAACGCGTCACCATAGCCCAACCGCCGGTCGGTTGCCATCATCTGTCGCGTCCGTCTGTCAATTTCCACCTGAACTTCATTCCACTCGTTGTCCACCTGCATTCCCTCACTCCTTTCGTACCCGCGCCCAGGCGCGATCTCACTCAACCCCCAGTGCCGCCGGAAGCGCTCCACCGCCGATTTCGAGGCCCCCGAAGCTTGGATTTGCCGCGCGATCGCATCGATTTCCACGGCGGTCTTGCCCATAGCCCTGATGTAGCCGTAGAGTTGATTTTCCCGCGCCGTCAAATCCGGCCGGGCCTGCCTAACTCTCAGCCTGGCCGTTGCGAAATCGTCGCCTCCATCCATGCGTGTGATAACTTCGCCAAAAAACTCTTCTGTAACTGCCTTCAGTTCCGCCTGCGCCTGTTCTACCGTACCGACTCAAGCCCCTCCCTTTGCTTCTAACTCTTCCCAGCGCCGCCGATAAGTGCAACTTATTTGGCTGTAACTCGGCTGTAAGTCTGCTCGCGCGGCGCTCTCGATGTTCATGCTTACACATCTGGGCTTCCATTACATTGACTGTCTCTCGGAGTGCAGCATCGTTCTCCAGTCCTGCCTTCTTGGCCGCGTGGCGGCCGCAGACGGCGACTAGGGCGAGTAAATCGGAAGCATCGCCCTCGTTGAAGAGGAGGAGTTCCATGGAAGCCCTGACCAGCTCGGCCGTTTGATGGTCGGGGTCTCGCAGTGCGGCTAATCGGCGTTTCGATTCGATGGATATTTGCTTGTTCACGCGGCGCTCCCTATATTCATGTTCCACAGCATGCTCCCCACACCGCTGAGCGTTTTCTCAGTCACGCGCTTACCCGCGTGCTTCGCCTTCAGCAAGTCGATCGACCGCATCAGCCGCCGCATCGATCCTCCCGTTGTCTTCCACCAGGTTTCAAACGCCGCTTCCTCGACATCGGTGATGCCTTCCTGCTTGACAACCGCCGCCATTTCAGCCCGCGAGAGTCCCGACAGTGGCGCGAAGATGGCCACGCGAGACGCGAGCGCTCCCAGGTCTGCCATTTTGCTCAGCCGCGCGAGCAGAATTGGCGCGGCCAGTATCACCACTCCTGTACCCGCCTCCGCAACCTGGTCGTGCAGTTGGCGAACGACTTGTAGGATGCGGGCGCGCGCAACCTCGCCTTGGTCAAATATCAGTAGCGTGGGGCTCTCGCGCAGCTTCTCGCACACGTCGCGGAATGCCCGGCCGCCGTTCTGCGATCCGCTGACTGTGGTCGCGCCGAGCGTCCTTCCCAGGGTGCAAATAAAATCTGTCTTCGCGCAGCCAGTAAATTCATCGAACTCGAATACCAGGCTCTCCACCTTGCCCGCCGTCTTGCGGCGCCACTCTCGAATCGCTTCGGTCTTGCCATTGCCGAAGGCACTAGTTACGCAGCCGATTGCCGCATGCTCTACGCAGTAGTCGCACACCTCCGCCACTTTCCTTACGAGAGACGTTTGGTAGAACGCCCCCCGCCGCGCGATCCGCACCACGCGCTTGCTCGTGTCCTCGGTGAGCACCACCGTTTCCGCCCGGCCGCACGGCGCCAGAACTTCGCCGGCCTCTACCAGCTCGACAACGCGCACCATTTGGCCGACCACCTCACGGCCGCCAGGTATTCCGCCGCACAGCCAGAGCCGGATGGTTGATGTCGCCAGTGTCGTAAATTGCGCCAGATGTTCCGCCGTCAGGTCGGGCCTGGTGGCGAGTAGACGACGCGCCCTTTCGCGTGCCGCGCTGCAAACTTCATCGGTGAGCTCTCTTTTCATTCGTGCCCCCCGTCAAAAAATTCGAACGTGTCATCATCCTGGTTTGAGGGTCCCTTGACCACTTCAATCGCCCCGCCGGCGTCTTTGAACCGGAACTCACGCTCCGCGCGCATTGCCTCTTGGGCCTGCACAAGTGCTGCCGGCAGCGCCACCGGAACTGCGACTCCGCCAATCAAACGCTGAGGCAAAATCTCCCGCCTGCGTGCCAGTCGCTCTTCTGGCCCGGCAACGGGAATCTGGTTATGGAGCATTGCAATTGCCCGCTTAGTGTCGCGGCGCGCCGCTCTGCGGTTTCGCTCATCTGCGACGTACAAATCGTCACTCATTGAGCGTAGGGGGATGCAGGTTGCTATCCCTACGAAGCGATCCAGCCAATAAATGGCCGCCTGCGAAAGGTCGTGTGGATCGAAGGCGATTTCCACAACCTTCCCATTGAGCAACATGAGCTGCGTCGGCTCGCCTTCGAGCCGGTAGTACAGTTTGCGGCCGTCAAACGTTGCGCAGATCTCTCCATGTTGCACCTTCAGTTCCCGCCGTTTCGTGAACACGACATGGATGTCTTCAATCCGGACCGTTCGGCGCTCCACACCTTTAATACGGACATCCCAACATTGTGCCGGCGTCATCCACCCGCGCCCGGTTGGAGTGAAGGTCTGCATGCCTTCCCCTTCAAGGGGCCTTTCGTTCAGATCGGCAATCGCCGCGTCGTAGAACGTGGCCATTTCCTGGATGGTTCGGAAAGGGGACTCCGGCCGCTCTCCGCGCAGCCACGCTTCGTGCTGCTTAACCATCGCGTCAAGCCGCTCTGGGCGCTCCGAAGGGCGATGGCCACAGTACTCAGGGAGTTGCTTATCTACTCCAACCAGGCGTCCAAAATTCGGTTCTATCAACTTCCCGCGCGCGTTCCGAACGATGCAATGGACTGACCGCACACCCAACGCGCCGAATACCCCGCGCCAAGTCGCATCCATCTCACCCACCGGCCCGATTTGCCGATGCCTGATACTCTTACCCTCGAAAAGTTGGGCCCTAAAATCTCGCCCGTTGTCAATCACTTGAGAGTACCGTCTTCCAGCCCGTCAGTCAGCCTTAGGGTCCGGGATTTG
>ODAK010006943.1_pt1 | contig 11365 bp, 7 predicted proteins | sample 1539591 | NCBI WGS metagenome assembly ODAK01 (sample SAMEA3539303, study PRJEB22396) | soil metagenome | biome: tundra; feature: field; material: soil | place: USA | collected 2010-05 | depth 0.15 m | reverse complement strand
TTCGTCGTCAGCGACGCCATCATCAGCGCGAACCAGCGGGCTGTGCCGGCCGAGGCGATGATGATGGCGGCGCTGACGACGAACAGGTCCGAGAAGATGCGCAGGAAGCCGTAGTCCTCCAGCCAGATTGTGTGCGGGAGGATGGCTGCCAGAGCGAGGTAGCCGAACCAGGCGAATCGCCATTCGAGCGGGGTCCGCGTCCGGCGCCACACCATTACGACGGTGAGGACGGCCGAAACGAGGTAGAGGGACTCCAGAAAGTAGAGCCGCTGCTGTTGGATACGGCGCGGAGCCGCGGCGGCGAAGAAACGGGCGAACTCGACGAACGGTAAGGCCATGGCCGGCGCGCCGGAGCGAAGCGGCGAAGTGCCCCAGCGGGCGGTGAGAAAGACCTGCCACAACACGTCGATGACGATCGGTGCGAGGAAGACCACGGGCGCGATCCTGCGCTCGCGGCGCAGCAGGCGCTCGATCAACCACGCCCCGGCCAGCGCGAACGCGAGCAGGAGCGTCGGCTCGCGAGTGAGCGCTGCGCACGTCAGCAGGATCGCCGCGGTGAAATTGCGCCGCGCGCTGATCGCCCAGATCGCTCCCATCGCGAACATCGAGGCCACGATCTCGGCGAGGTCGCGTGAAAGCGTCAGCAGGAATCCGGGATAGAGCGGCACGATAACGCCCCACAAGGCGTGGTACCCGAGGCGGCGGGCGAAGGCGCCGCCGAACGCGGCCATCGCTGCGGCCGCCGCGATGTTCACGATCACGAGCAGCGCCGGGACCCAGCGGGCGTGGCCGAGCGAAAGCAGCCAGACGATGAATGGATAGGCGATGCGCTGGTTGCGGTACGGAGGCGTGTCGAGCGTGATGCCGAACTCGGTCCGCGAGGCGGTGAAGGGATCGAGCGCGAAGCGATAGAAGGTGATGCCGTCGTATCCGCCGATGTTCGGGATCACGGTGAGATCCGCCGGCACTTTCCGCGCGTCGACGTTCACTCCGCCGGCGATCACGAAGAGCGAGACGTCATTGTGGCGCGCGTGCAGGAGAAGGAGGGAGAAGACGGTGTACGCGATCGCGATCAGCAGCGCGGGCGCGAGCGGGGTGTCGAGGCGTAGTCGGGTGCCGGGCGTCGGGGGTCGGGGGTCGGAGAGATGTGCCGTCCGCGCTTCGCTCACGGTGCCATCCGGTGCCGGCACGACTCTTCCGAGACCAGCGCAATCAGTAGCGGCCGTTGCATGAAGAAACTGTAGCGCACGGTTCTCAAGAAAAGCGCCGACTACCGTAACTTTTCCTCCTCCCGGCGGTTTAATGAGCGATTCATGGATCGCGAAACGAATGACCGCGAGCGGCTGCTGATCGAAGCGGCACAGGCTGATCCCAGCCGGTTCGCGGAGCTATATGAGACCCACTTCAACCGCGTGTGGGCATTCGTGATCCGGCGCGTACGCGAGCGAGCCGCCGCGCAGGACGTGACGTCCGAGGTGTTTCACAAGGCGCTGAAGAACCTGAATAGCTACGAGATTCGCGACGTGCCGTTCGCCGCGTGGCTCTATCGGATCGCCGCAAATGCCGTGAACGATCATTTCAACAGGACGGCGCGAGAGCAAAGTGCGGACGAACGCGTTGTCGAAAGCGAAGCGCCACTCGACATCGAGCACATCGAACGGCGGGCATCGCTTTTCCGCTGCGTCGACCGGCTACCGGCCGATCAGCGCCGCGTTCTCGTGATGCGTTTCGGCGAAGAGCGAAGCATTCGCGAAGTGGCCTCGGCAATCGGCAGAAGCGAAGGCGCCGTCAAACAACTTCAATGGAGAGGCCTGCAGTCGTTGCGGGCACAGATGGGCGAAAACCATGGCTGAGCGCGACCTGATCGAACGGCTTGACGATGCGATCGAGGCCATCCTGGCCGGTCGCCGTGAAGGCCTCGCGCTGGCTGAGCCCGAGCTGGCCACGTTGCTCATGATCGCCGGCGATCTGCACGGCATGCCTGATCCAAGTTTCCGATCGAAACTGAAGGCGGAGTTGATTCCGCAAATGGAGAGTGAAATGACCACGATGACAGCCGATGAAGTGAAGACTGATTTCCCGTCGATCAGACCGTATCTGCTCGTTCCCGACGCCGATGGTCTGATCGCGTTCCTGCAGGAAACCCTGGATGCCGAGTTGCTGGGTCGATATCCCACACCGGAGGGCAAAGTGATGCACGCGGCACTGCGCGTCGGCGACTCGCTCATCGAGATGGGAGAGCCGGGTGGCGAATTCAAGCCGATGGCGATGGCGTTGCACATCTATCTCGACGACGTCGACGGCGTCTACAACCGGGCGCTGGCCGCCGGAGCGACCTCGACGCACCCACTGACCGATCAGGCATACGGCGACCGCGAAGGAGGAGTGAAGGATCGCTGGGGCAACGTCTGGTACTTCGCAACGCATCAGGAGAACGTGACGGAGGAAGAACTGCAACTCCGCTTTGCCGGCACCGGCGGCAAGCCGCGCAAAGAGCCGGGCGTTGGTCCGCGTCCGGCGGGATATCACACGGTCACGCCGTTCCTGCGTGCGCGCGGTGCGCGTAACCTCATCACCTTCCTCGAAAACGCGTTCGGCGCGAAAGTCGAGCACGTGACCGAGATGCCCGGCCGCGAGGTCGCACACGCCGGCGTCCGCATCGGCGACTCGATGATCGAGCTCGGCGAGGCGCACGGCGAATCGCAGCCGATGCCGGCGGCGATTCATCTCTTCGTCGATGATGTCGACGCCGGCTATGAGCGCGCCCTCCGCGCAGGAGCGACGTCCGTGGAGCCACCGGCAGACAAGCCTTACGGCGAGCGAGGAGCGTTCGTCATCGATCCGTTCGAGAATCAGTGGTTCATCGCGACGGCGAAGTGAGCAGCGAGGGCTGTGTCAGCTTTGCCATGTGAACCCGCAATTCGGACAGCGCGTCGGGCTCCTGCCTGCCAGCAGAGCGAGCAGACCGATCGGAAAGGCACAGATTGCGACGATGATCGCCCACACGGGATAACTTCCCTGACTCGCGAACGTGCTGCACTTCGGACAGGTTACTTGTGCCATGAACAACTCCTCACGTTCCCAGGACGTAAACCGCGGCCATTTTGCATAGCCACAAGGCAAGCAGTATCACCGTAAGGCATCGGTTGGCCCACCATCGAAAGCGCGCCGCTCTTTGGGGGCCAACTCCCTCGATCGTCTCTACCAACGGGAGGACTCCGATCGATCCGAAATACGCGACGACGACGATCCCCGCTCGATGGAGTTGCCATGAGTCGGATAGATGGCCGCTGAACAGCGCGAGCACACTTCGCGTGATGCCGCAGCCCGGGCAATCGATGCCGAGCACCAGTCGAAACAAACAGAACCCGTGAAGGCCGGAGCCTGCGAAGAGCCGCGCGGTGATGATGAATGCGACAAAGCCGATGCTCGGGATGAGCTCCTGGCCAATCCTCCGGAGTCGGGAAGCGCGAAAGGCGCGATTCACCACTTGAGAATACCAGCGGAGCTTCGCTGAAACTCGTACGATCAGCATTCGTAGCAACAGGGACAAATCAGGATCGAGGTGTGTTCATGAGCGTGATGAGAATAGTGATGAGAATTGCGGTCTCGGTGTTCGTCCTTTTGCTGGCAACCAATGCCGGTTTCGCGCAGTCGAAAGAGCGGGCGGACATCCCCGAGGGGTCGAAGTGGAAGATCACGGACCTTTATGCCAGCGACGATGCCTGGCGGGTCGCCAAGGACAAACTCGCGGCGCGCATCCCCGAGGTGAAGAAGTTCAAAGGGACTCTCGGCACATCGCCGCAGCAACTCGCAGCCGGGCTGGAGATGGTCAGCGATCTGAACAAAGACTTCACCCGCATCGCCATCTACGCAGGTCTCAGCTCCGATCAGGACACGCGCGTGGCCAAGTACCGGGCCATGAAGCAGGAGATGGATCAGCTCGGGTCGTCGTTCGGAGCCGATACCTCATTCGTCGAGCCCGAGATTCTGAAAATGGATCGCGCCACGATCGATGCGTTCATCGCTCGCGAACCGAAGCTCGTGCCCTACACCTTCTATCTGCACGATCTACTGCGGCGGCAGGCGCATACGCTGTCGGAGCCGGAAGAGAAGATCATCGCGGACGCCGGCCTGATGTCATCCGCACCGGCCGACGTCTACAGCGTGTTCACGAACGCCGACTTCCCCTTCCCCACGGTCACGCTTTCCGACGGAACAACGCGCAAGCTGGATCTGGCCACCTTCGCGGTCTCTCGTACGCTTCCCAATCGCGAGGACCGCAAGAAGGTCTTCGACACGTTCTTCGGGGCTCTCGGCGACTATCGCGGCACGATCGGCACCGCTCTGAATGCCGAGGTCCAGAAAGACCTCTTTTACATGAAGGTGCGGAAGTATCCGACGACCCTCGACGCCGCGCTCGACACCGACACCATCCCCACCTCGGTCTACACAAAGCTGATCGAAGGCGTCAACGCGAATCTGCCGACGTTCCACCGCTATCTCAAGCTCCGCAAACGGATCCTCGGCATCAATGATCTGCACTACTACGACCTCTACGCACCGCTCGTCGCCAACGCGAAGCTCGAGTACTCGCTCGAGGAGTCGAAGAAGAACATTCTCGGCGCGCTTGCGCCCCTCGGCACCGGCTACACCAGCGTGATCGAGCGCGCCTTCAACGACCGCTGGATCGATCTCTATCCGAATGCGGGCAAGCGCACCGGCGCATACTCCAGCGGCGGCGCATACGACGTTCACCCGTACATGCTGATCAACTACAACGGCCGGTACGACGACATGAGCACCGTCGCGCACGAGCTCGGGCACACGATGCAGAGCTACTTCTCCAACAAGACGCAGCCCTATCCGACTGCCGGCTATCCGATTTTTGTGGCCGAGGTGGCGTCGACGTTCAATGAGGCATTGCTGAACGAGTACATGCTCAAGCAGATCAAGGATCCGGCCACGCGCCTTTCGCTGCTCGGCAGCTATCTCGAGAACATGAAGGGAACGGTGTTCCGTCAAACGCAGTTCGCCGAGTTCGAGCTGCGTATTCACGAAGCAGCGGAGAAGGGCGAGCCGCTCACCGGAGACACGTTCGACAAGATCTATTACGACATCGTCAAGCGCTATTACGGGAACGATCAGGGCATCTGCATCGTCGATGACGTGATCAAACACGAGTGGGCGTACATCCCGCACTTCTACCGGACCTACTACGTCTATCAATACGCGACGTCTGGGACCGCGTCCGCTGCACTGTCGGAGAAGGTGCTCTCCGGCGACGCAAGCGCCACGAAGCGCTACCTGACGTTTCTCTCCGCCGGCGGCTCGAAGTACCCGATCGACCTGCTGAAGGACGCCGGCGTCGACATGACGACGTCCGAGCCGCTCGATCTGACGATGAAGAAGCTCAACCGCGTGATGGACGAGATGGAAGCGATCCTCAAGCAGATGGGTAAGTAAGACGTGCAGGCTCTTCAACGCGAAACGACTCTTCTCGATTACTGACCAGAGGATCAACAAGAGTGCAGTAAGCCGCACGAGGTTTGTCAGCCCTGCATGTTCGTTCGATCGTAGCGGATGAGTTCTCCGGTTGGCTGCGGAAGACTCACCTTCGCTCCCTCGCCGCCACCTGCGGACGATGATACATTGATATCCAGTGAACGACTCGCCTGCCGATCGCGATCGTTGCCCAACCTGTAAGGGTCCGCTGTCGGGCGGCTCGTGCCCCTCCTGCACGGCCGTTCCCGGAGTCCAGATCATCCGCCGCGAAATCGTACTGCTGGTCATCATTGCCGTTGCCGCAGTTCCCACGTACATGGTGACGCGGCGAGCCGCAGACCTGAATCGGCAGAGGAATGCGCACATTGCCGCCTATTGGTATCGACAGGGAGAGCGGCAACTGAGGGAAGGAAAGCCGGAGGCAGCGATCGCTTCGCTGCGAGAGGCGACGACCAACGACCACGATGACCGGGGGTTCGCCTTCGCCCTGGCACAGGCTCTCGGTGCGACGAATCGCGACGACGAGGCGCGGCTGGCCTTACTCCGGCTTCGCGAGTCGGCACCCGAAAGTCCGCAGATCAACCTGCAGCTGGCGAGGCTCGCTGCACGCGATCACGACATGCAGGATGCCCTTCGCTACTACCACCACGCGCTCTATGGATTGTGGACAGGAGAGAAGGTCGACGAACAGAGGCGGCAGGTCCGGCTCGAGCTCATCCATCTGCTCCTCAATCACAAAGATCGAAGCAGGGCACTCGCCGAGTTGATGGCTTTCAGCACCGACGCCCCTCGAACCGCTTCGGTGCAGCTTGAGCTAGGGCAACTTTACGTCGAAGCCGGCGATGCTTCGAACGCACTGCAGCATTTCGCCCAGGCAGCTCAGATGGACACAAGAAACGTCGCTGCTCTTTCGGGAGCGGGCGAAACCTCGTTCCAACTCGGTGACTACAAAACCGCGGAGGGGTACCTCAGCCGGGCGACGGCACTGGACAGGAGCGCCACGCGCGCGGCACAACTTCTGGAGACCACGCAACTCATTCAATCGAGCGATCCACTGGAGTCGCATCTTTCACGGCTTGAACAGGTCCAGCGCCTGAGGGCGGCGCTCGATCAATCCGCGAGCCGCCTGCAATGCGGTGGCAACGCTCCGATCGGCCCGGTGAAGAGCCCTCTGCAGTTGGAGATCGATGCATTGCTGCCGAAGGTCACGCCGGAGAACCTCCGCGAGGATCCGGAGTTACTCGCCGCCGGCGCCGACCTTGTGTTCAAAATCGAAGAGACGACAAGCCAGACCTGCGGAAAACCGATGGGCCTGGATGAGGCGCTTCTACTGGCCGGCCGAAAACATGGAGCAACCGAGAGATGAGACCGGGCAAGTTTCTATCGATCGAAACGTTTCGTCTCCGCGAGAATCAAATCTTTCTCGCGCTTACGATTCTCATCGGGGTCTTCGGCGGTCTTTCCGCGGTGCTCTTCACTCTGGCCATCGAGGGAACGAAGCATGTTCTGTTCGGGTCTGCTCCGTCGGCCCTCCGCCTCGTGGCTGTGCCTACGCTCGTGAGTCTCGTGACTGGGTTCCTTCTGGCGAAGTTTTTTCCCGAAGCCAGAGGCAGTGGTTTGCCGCAGGTAGAGGCTGCCTATCACCTGGAAAACGGCGTGATCCCCGGGCGAGTGATCTTCGGAAAGTTTCTCACCGGCGCACTCTGCGTCGGATCGGGCCACTCCATGGGGCGCGAAGGTCCGTCCGTACAGATCGGCGCCGGCATCGCATCGCTCTTCGGGCGATGGCTGAAGCTGTCGCCAGAGCGCGTGCGAAGCCTCATCCCCATCGGCGCCGCCGCAGCACTCTCGGCGGCTTTCAACACGCCTGTAGCGGCGGTGTTGTTCGCTCTCGAAGAGGTGATGGGAGATATGAATGCCGCCTTGATCGGATCGACGGTCGTTGCCTCGGTCACGGCGGTGATCATCGAGCGATCGATTCTGGGCGAGGAGACGCTCTTCCGAGTTCCTGCCTATCACCTCGCGCATCCGGCCGAGCTGATCGGATACGCGGTTCTCGGGATCGTCGGCGGAATCGTGTCGTTGATGTTTACGCAGGGACTGCTGCGCACCCGAGGACTCTTTCGCCGTCTGCCGGCTTGGACGCGAATCGTTCAACCGGCCATGGGAGGACTGGCCATTGGCATCATGCTGCTATTCGTACCGCAGGTGATGGGGGTCGGATACCAGTACGTCGATCAGGCGCTCGATGGGGCACTTGCGCTGCGCATGCTGCTGCTTTTCTGCGGGGCGAAACTGGTCGCCACGATCATCTCCTACTCATCCGGAAATGCCGGCGGCATTTTCGCTCCGAGTCTCTTCCTCGGCGCGATGGCTGGTGGGGCCGTCGGGATCGGAATGCACGCGATCGCGCCGTTTCCCACCGGCGACCCTGGAGCCTACGCACTCGTCGGCATGGGAGCGCTCTTTGCCGGCATCATCCGCGCGCCGATGACGTCGGTCTTCATGATCTTCGAGCTCACGCAGGACTATCAGATTCTGGTGCCGTTGATGGTGGCCAACCTGCTCGCCTATGCGATTGCGACGCGCTTTCAGCCGAAGCCGATCTATCACGCGTTGCTCGAACAGGATGATATCCACCTGCCCGGGCCTGCCAGTCGATTCGCTGCTGGCACGTCGCGCGCCGGCGACCTCATGACTCCTGCCCGCTTTTTCCTTGCCGAAGATTCTTCGGTGGGCGAAGCCGGGCAAGCCATCGCGAACCACACATGGGAGACCTTCCTCGTCGGCACCAAGGAGAAGATCGTTGGTCTCGTCACAAGACACGATATCGAGGAAGCGATTCGGGCCGGAGGGACAGAGGCTCCTCTCGCAACTCTTCTGGTGCACGGTTGGGCTCACATTCACGCCGACCATCCCCTCGAGCTTGCGCTGCAGCGTTTTCGGCAAACTCCGGGATTGCTTCCCGTACTTAGCCGCGGCGAAGCAACACGCGTGGAGGGAGTCATCACATTGGAAACGATCGTTGAGTTCGTCCGGCGCGCCCCGCAGGACTGATCGCTCGCAAACCAGAAAGTGCAGAGGGGACGTGTCGCTTGATTTGTCACCAGTGAGAGACTTGACACCATGCACTTCGCGCGGCCGGCTGGCATTTCAGCAATGAGCTTCTTCTTCGTGTTCGGCATGACGATGAGCGGTCTCGCAGCCATCTCGCTCGTCTCGCCCGGAGGAGCGTTGGAAGCGATGTGGCAAATCAACCCGAAGGGGCGCGAGGGGCTTGGCGCGATGGGACTGCCTGCCGTTGTCCTGATGGCAACCGTGTCCCTAACCTGCGCCGGAGCCGCCGCCGGGCTCTGGTTCGCCCGGCTGTGGGGCTGGTGGCTGGGCTGTAACAATCCTCGTTATCAATGCCACCGCCGACCTGCTCAACGGGGTTCTCGGCAACGACCCGCGCACGCTGATCGGCCTCCCCGTTGCGGGGGCGATGCTCTATTACCTACGGACGGCGCGTGTGCGAGCCTTCTTCGTTGCCGATCGACGGTGACGAGTCTTCGTTTGTTCCTCGGCATTCTCATCGAACAACATCGGTGCCGGCGCATCCGCTTCGCCCATCATTTCCACGACGCCCTTGAGAATGCGCGACAGTGTCCCGGCATCAGACGCGGACAGTTGCCAGAGTGCGTCCGCGAGTTTCTGCTGTGCCACGGTCGTTGGGGTCTTCTGTTGGAGCATCTTGCCGCGCGCGGTGAGGGAGAGCTCCACTCGGCGCGTATCCACGCGCGAACGCGCGCGTTTGACCAGACCGCGGTCGACGAGCCTTCCAGCGACAACGGATACGGTGCTCTGATCGGTCCGCGTTTGTTCCGCAAGCTCCTTGACCCCCATCGGCTCCCCAACCGCACCTAGCGTGGCCAGAACGAAGAGCTGGGCCCCGGTGAGATTGAGATCGGCGGCGGCGCGATGCGAGCTACGTAGCGCATGCACGATCCTCCGGAATGCGTCCATGGATTCCGTAACGGTTTCTCTGTTCCTTCGTGCTCCCATCAGTTCTATCGTCGCACATCGAACCCGAACCCTAAATGTGCGGCGTCGATTTGTCGGCCGTCAGCGCAAGGAAACGGAGAACGACGGCGAATCGCTTCTCTTCAGTGAGTGGCAGTCTGCGCATGCCAAGGCATAGCGCATGAGATGGCGCAAGAGCGGATCTTTCATCAGTTGGGGGTAGCCGCGCGCGGCCGCCGGGCTCGAGCCGCGTATGGCCTGTTCACTTCGATGCGGACGTCAGGACAACATGAGCGCGCCGGTTTTTCGACCAAGCCGTTTCGTCGTGCCCCTGGTCAAAGGGTTTCTCTTTGCCGTAGCTGATCGTCGATAACCGTTGCGCGTCGATTCCCAGCGTTGACAGGTACTCCTTCGCGTCGTAGGCGCGCTTTTCTCCGAGTGCGAGGTTGTACTGCTCCGTTCCCCGCTCGTCGCAGTGGCCTTCGATCATGACGTGGTACGCCCGATGGTTCCGAAGCCACTGCGCCGTCGCCCCCAGATTGTCCTGGCCCTCCGAGGTGATCACTGCGGAGTCGTAAGGAAAGAACGCGTCGCGAATCCAACCGTTCTTTTCGGCGAGCAGCGTCTCGGTGGCCGGATCAGGAGTCGATTCGGGGGCCATAGCGGGTCCTTTGAAGTCTTCCGACGGCGGGGCAACCTTCGTCTCAGGCACGGTTGCGGAAGCAATCGCTTTCGGAGGCACGATGGCAGGCGCTGTAGCCGTTTTCGCATGGCGGCAGCCTTGGAGAGCAATCGATCCAAGGACGACCGCAAGAAGTAGAAGAATGAAACGTTGTGTGCGCATAGATCCTCCTTTTTCAGCGTTTGATGGCGATGTTCCTCCTGCCAAGACGGAGGCGCTCGTGTGCAAATGTACATGCCAGTTGCCAAGTATATTGATATCCAATCATCTTTGCATGTCTGATTCTCACAGACTATGTTAGATGTCCAATGAGGGTGCGGGATGTTGTTCCAGCAGGAACGTTGCGCAGTCGAGCCGCCACGCTAGCGAACCCTTTTGCCCATAGAGACGCAGAGGTCGCAGAGTCATTGTTGATGGCGTCGCAAAGCCTGGGAATATGTCCAAGGACCTATGCGAGAAGCTGTTCGCGCTCTTGAATTGGTGTGCCGGCCTTCTTCAAAAGGAAAAATCCTTCCATCAAATGTCCATGGCCCTATTCGATAGGCTTTGATCCATCCTTGAATGCTGCTTCGCGCTCATTAATATGTCCATGGGCATACTCTGAAGGCATTTTTACCTCACTCGATCTCTTGCACGACTCTGACGGAGGGGAAAAACCCTCTTCAATAGGGCCATGGCCCTATGCAAGAGGATTTTTCCTTCTTCGTGGCGCGCACCTCTGGCTGGTTAGCTGTCCATGGATCTACTCCTCGAGTCCCCAATGATGCAGCCAAAAGAACCAGCCCTTCGTCGGTTCGGCCGAAGAATTCCAGGGATTGCAGGTTTCTGCCGCGCAAGCTCCTAGAGGGCTTGTGCCGTGACCATTGCCGCGTTTTTCCTGCCGCTAATCGTGACATTCGCCACAGCGAAGCTGTTCGGCGAGCTCGCAGAACGGCTTGGCCAGCCATCCGTCCTCGGGGAGATGGTTGGCGGCATCATTGTCGGGATCTCGGGACTGCGCCTGATCGATCCGCGTGCTCCTGTGCTGCATCTCCTCGGCGAGCTCGGTATAGTCGTTTTGCTGTTTCTGATCGGCCTCGAGACAGACATGCAACGGCTCGCGGTTGGTCGCTCCGCGAGTGCGGTTGCGCTGACCGGTGTCGCGCTTCCGTTCGCGGCTGGGTTCGGCGTTGCCCT
>ODAK010006942.1_pt1 | contig 11367 bp, 11 predicted proteins | sample 1539591 | NCBI WGS metagenome assembly ODAK01 (sample SAMEA3539303, study PRJEB22396) | soil metagenome | biome: tundra; feature: field; material: soil | place: USA | collected 2010-05 | depth 0.15 m | reverse complement strand
ATGCCGGCGAGAAGAAAGCCCGCCACGTCAAATCGGCTGCGCTGACTTTCAACGCTGTGGCGTACAAAAATGCTCCCAAAAACGACCGCCACTAACCCGATGGGGACGTTGACGTAGAAAACCCAGCGCCACGACAACTCCGTCACGAGGATGCCGCCGAGCACCGGACCAAGCGCGGGAGCGAGCGTGGTTGGTACGGTCAAAAGGGATGCCGCTCGGATTCGCTCCTGGGGCGGAAAGGCTCGAAAGAGCATCGCCATGCCGACGGGCGCAAGCATTCCTCCACCGGCACCTTGGAGAACGCGGTAGGCCACCAACTCACTCAAGCTACTCGCCGTGCCACACAACGCCGAAGCCACGGTGAACAAAATGATCGCCGCCATCAATACACGCTTGCCACCAAAACGATCGCCCAACCATCCCGACGCCGGAATGAAAACGGCCAAACTCACCAAGTAGGCGATTGAGATCGTGTCGATGGACGTAGGGCTCACCGAGAAATCACGACCGATTGTTGGCAACGCAACGTTGACAATAGTCACGTCCATGATGCTCATAAACATGGCGGCGACAAAAACGACGCTCACCGCGATCTTCTGACTGATTCGGTCTTGATACTCAGTGAGGGTTCCCATAATTTCTTTCTTGCGCACGCCTAAAGTGACCTCAGGGTCGGCAGTCAGCGCCAGAATACTTATCTCAATTCCTGGAGGCGGCGTCCGGATTCGAACCGGAGTACGGGGCTTTGCAGGCCCCTGCCTAACCACTCGGCCACGCCGCCAGAACTGACCATCCTACTCGGCCGACTAATTCGCCTAATTCTTTTTAAGAAAGCGCCAGACCAGCACGCAGAGCGCGACCAGCACCACAATCTCAAACACGAGGGTCAAAGTGGAGACCACGGTGCCGACGATCGAGATGATCGTCGTGATCACGACGATGGCCAGTATCACCAGTAGCACTATTCCCAAAACGCCCACAACAACTCCTCAATTGGCCTAGGTCAATGTTAGGTCTGACGGGTGCTCCAGATTTGCCGATTATTGTGAAGAGATGCCCCAACGCTTTTGCGCTGCTTCTCTTCTCACACTCGCTTTGGTGGCGACCTCGCTGATCCCGTCAACCACTGCCGGTGCAGCTGCCGCGACCAGCGTCGTGAAAGTATCGGGCACCGTCACATCGTCGGTCACCACCTCCATGCCCCTCGTTCGACTTACCTTCAGCCACTCGGTGAAGCTGTCCAACCTGCCTGCCCTGGTGACCAAGCCAGCGCTCGCCACCACGTGGGTCACGATTGGTCCGCGAGAAGTCCAGGCCGTGATCAGTGGTCCAGTCGTGCCAATGACCACGTACACGGTTGATCTTCCCCGTTCCATGAATTGTGCGACGAGTTGCGCGTTCACCAGTGTTCGATCCCGCAGCGCGAGCTCCCCCGCTGACTACGCGTTGGAGCAGCAACTACTGGCGACGCTCAACTACCTTCCGGCCACCTTCACCACCACCTCAACAACGAACAGTCCCACTTCAGCGACGTCGGGCTTTTACACGTGGGCCTATCCCCGACTGCCCACCTCACTCAGTGGCCTATGGGGAGTGGGCAACAACAACGTCATCGTGCGCGGAGCGCTAATGACTTTTCAGAACGACAACCAGCTGCCGACCACCGGGGTTGTCAATGCGTCGACGTGGAACGACCTACTGCGCGCGGTGGCGAGCAACAAAACCAATCCCAATACCTACAACTACGTCACGGTGAGCGAATCATCGCCCGAAGTCGTTCGACTCTACGTGGGCGGCACGTACACGTTCCACACCCTGGCCAACACCGGCATCTCCATCGACCCCACGCCGCTGGGAACCTTTCCGGTGTATTTGCGCTACGTGAGCCATTCGATGTCGGGCACCAACCCGGACGGGTCGCACTACGACGACCCGGGGATTCCCTGGATCTCCTACTTCGTGGGCGGCTCAGCCTTGCACGGCTTCATTCGCTCGACCTACGGCTGGCCCCAGAGCCTCGGCTGCGTGGAGATGCCGTTCGTCTCGGCTCACACCATCTGGCCCCACACGCCCATCGGCACACTCGTCACGGTGCAGCCAACCTGACGACTAGGGCGAGACCTCCGGGCCGAACGCGTGACGACCGCGTTGGGTCTCGATCTCCATGCCGCTCTCGCGAAGTTCGCTGGCCGTGCCCACCGACGCCCGACCAAACTTGTCGCGCACGTCGTCCACCGCGTCGCGCAGCGCCTCGTAGCTGATCTGTCGCTCCCGGGACACCAGTTGCGCGCGTTCTCGGGCGTTCTGCGACGTCGCCTCGAAGCCGAACGTGAGCTGCATCTGGTTCTCACTGCGCTCTATGAACGACGAAGCATGCACGCCCAGGAGTCGAACGGAATGGGCCAAATCGATCGAGGCCAGCAACGCCTCGGCAATGGCGGTGATGGCAAACTCGTCGTCGATGCCAAAGGAGAGGGTCTGGGACCGGGTCACGCCAGTGAAGTCGTCGAAACGCACCACGATCGAGATTGTGCGCGCCACACGGCCCTGGCCGCGCAGGGCCCGCGCCACGACCGCAGAATGGGCTCGCGCCGCCACGACGAGTTCGTCCATTCCCTGCAGTGATCGCAGAAAGGTCTGCTCGTGACCAATCGACTTCACGGGCCGGTCAACCACCACCTCACGATTGTCTTCGCCGTGCGCGAAGGCCCACAGGGTCGCCGCGAGCGACGGACCCACGTGACTGGCCAGCGTCTTCTCATCAACCTGGACGAGGTCACGCACCCAGGGCAAACCAAGCTTCTCTAGTTTGGCGGCGGTGGCGGGCCCGACGCCCCACAGTGCGCGCACCGGCAGCTCGTTGAGCCACTGCATTTCGAGTTCGGCACTGACCCACACGACGCCCGCCCCCTCGACGAGGTTGCCCTGCACGACTCTGGGCTTGGACTTCTTGGAGGCCAGTTTGGCGAAGAGTTTGTTGCGACCGAGTCCCACGCCGCATTCGAGGCCCAGCTCATTGTTGATTCGATGACGTAACGCTCGCGCGGCCGCGATGGGGCGAACGTTGAGCAACCGCAGGCTGCGCAAATCGGCGAAGACTTCGTCCAGTCCGAGCGGTTCAAAGTCCGGCGTGAGGTCACGAATGACGTGGTGGAACTGTCGCGAGTAGTCCTCGTAGCGGTCGAAGCGACCGGGCAGCACGATGAGGTTGGGACAGAGTCGCCGAGCGACCACGGTGGGCATGGCACTGCGAACACCGAAGCGCCGGGCCTCGTAACTCGCACTGGCGACGACGCCACGACTGGCCGGTCCGCCGACCGCCACGGGCTTACCGAGCAACGTCGGGTCGTCCAAGATCTCCACCGACGCGAAGAAGGCGTCGAGGTCCACGTGCAACAGCGGCGCCTCGTCGACCGAGGGGTCCTCAGAAGGCGAGTTCAACGCAGCGGAAGGCTTCACCGAAGCCAACCCCCACCGGACGGCCGGCCTGCTCGGCCCGTGCGTAGACCATGTCACGAATGGCACCGTCGTCGCCGGCCAATTGCGAGGCGTGCGCTAGCACCGCCTTCACCTTGGTGTCGATGGTGCGCGTGATGTCGGCGACCACGTCGGGCTCGTGGGTGCCGCTCAACAAGAGCTGTTGGACCTGGTGGGGTGGGCCCTTGCGGGGAAAGTAGAGCGGCATCGCCGCGGCCGGCGCGACGGCGTCCAACAACGCCCAACCGGTTTCTCGGTGATCGCGGTGGTTCACGTAGACCCCGCCAAAAAAAGTAGCGGTGGGATCGGGACCGAGGACCACTTCGGGACGGTATGTGCGGATGAGACCCACCAACTCCTCGCGCAACTTTTCGTCGTTCACCACCTCCCCGTCGGGCCGGTCCAGTCCGAGCACGCTGGCGGCGCCTATGAGATCAGCGGCGAACTGAAGTTCCTCGCGCCGTGCGCCGCGCAACGACGCCGAGTCGGCCTTGGCCACGTGCGAACCCTTGGCCCCGTCGCAGATGACCACCAGGTGCACCGCGCAACCCTCGCTCGACCACTGGGCCAGGAGTCCCCCGGCCGCCACGTCGGCGTCGTCGGGGTGGGCGTAGATGGCCATCGCCGTTTGAGGTTGCAGTCGAAGCGGACGCATGCCTAGCCGTGCAGTTTGGGAGCGGTGGTTTTTACCAGATTGCCGATTTCGCGCGCAAAATCCTCGGTGCCTTCAAAACCCTTGTAGACCGAAGCGAACCTCACGTACGCCACCTCGTCGACGGTGCGCAGGGCCTCCAGCGTGACCAGCCCAACCTCTTCACTCGACACGTCACGATTAAGCAGGCGCATGGCCTCTTCAATCCCCAGCACCAGCTGCTCGAGTGCCTCTTCGTCCACCGGCCGGTTTTTGCTGGCCGAACGCACGCCACTCAGGATCTTGGCCCTTTCAAAGAGTTGGCGTTCGCCCGATCGTTTGACGACGTAAAAGCCGATTTCTTCGATTCGTTCGAAGGTCGTGTAGCGCTGGCTGCAGGCCGAGCACTCGCGCCGACGACGTATCGCTACCCCGTCTTCGGCCAGCCGAGAGTCAACGACGCGGTCGTCATCTGCCGCACAGAAAGGACAGCGCATGGAGTTCACGATACACCTAAATCCTTTAAATTTCAGGGAATTTGGACGTGCTCACCCGCCACCACGACCGTCGAGTCGAGCTCGTGGACCAAGGCCGAGCGAGCGCGTGACGGATCGGCCGGATTGATCATGCGCGCAATTGCGCTCAATGTGTCGCCGGGCTGGACCACGTAGTCCACGCCCGCCGCGAGCGTCGCGTTGTTGTTGAGATCGCTCGAGTGCGCTCCGCCCGACACGCCGCCGAATGCCACGCCCGGCAGCGCGAGAACCGTGAGACCAGCCAGCAGCGCCAGCGCCACCAAGGTGCGTCGACGGCGCTTCAACATCAGCGCCCGCGTCGCCCGACGCTGCGCCAAAGGAAGTCCTGATCGCCGTGGCGGCGGCGCGCTTTCAAAGCGCACAAGGCGCAGTTGTGGGCAATCTTGCGTGTTGGCGGTTTCTTCCTCGAACATCTCCACTGCGGCCATATCCGACACCCCTTTAATAGAACGAACACCTGTTCGTACATATTAAAGCGAACAGGTGTTCGTTGCAAGTTTTTTTAGGACTGCCCAGAAAACCCGCGTTTATTTGGGATTAGCGCTCCAAGCAGGATCCCGAGCCGTCCAAAATGGCCCCTAGGACGGGTGAAGAGAGATGGCCGTAGCACCGGTCAACGACACCAGTTCATCGTAGGACGTACAGAACACCGCGTTGGGCGTTCCACAGGCCGCCCATACATGTTCGTACTGCGCCAGGGACTCGTCGATGAATGTGCGCAGTTCCTGGGGCCATCCCACCGGCGATACTCCCCCGATGGCTTGGCCGGTAGCAACGCGCACTTCGTCCGGCGAGGCTTGGCGCACGCTCGTGGCGCCCGCGTGCTGGCCCAACAGTTCCACGTCAACGCGAAACGCGCCGCTCTTGAGCACCACCACCGGCTCGTCGTCGACGACAAAGATCAGCGTGCTAGCAATCGCGCCCACGTCACAACCCAGTGCGGCGGCCGCGTCGGCCGCGGTCTTGGTCGGCACCACGAACTCACGAAACGGCCCCTTGACTCCTCGGGCCCTCAATGCTTCGACTACTCGTTGAGCGCTGGGATGCAGCTCCTCAGCGCCCAAGATTATTCACTGCCTAGGTAGGCCCGTCGAATCCGGTCATCGCCTAAGAGCGCGGGAGCCGAGTCCTCATAGAGCACACTGCCATTCTCCAGAACGTAGCCCCGGTTGGCAATCCTGAGCGCCTGGTTCGCATTCTGCTCCACTAGCACTACCGTCACACCCTCGGAGCGAATCTCCACGATGATCTTGAAGATCGCTTCGATGATCTTGGGCGCGAGTCCCAGCGAGGGTTCGTCCAGCAAGAGGAGCCGGGGCTTGGCCATCATGGCGCGAGCAATAGCGAGCATCTGCTGCTCGCCGCCCGAGAGTGTCCCGCCCAATTGCTTGCGGCGATCTCCCAGGACGGGGAAGAGCGAAAAGATGTGATCGTATTCGTCGCGGTAATTGCCTTTGCGCCGAAAGGCGCCCATCTCCAAATTCTCGATTACCGTCATGGTCGCGAAGATGCGACGGCCCTCCGGCACGTGGCTGAGTCCCTGGTCCACCAATTTGTGCGCCGGTGAGGTCGTGATGTCTTTGCCCTCGAGGTACACCTTGCCCGCGAACGGACGGTGCAGTCCCGAAATCATACGCAGCGTCGTGGTCTTGCCGGCGCCGTTGGCGCCCAGAATCGTGACGATCTCGCCTTCATCGACGTGCAGGTTGAGGTCGCGAACGGCCGGCACGGGCCCGTAGCGGACTTCGACGTGTTCGATCGACAACATGGGTGAACTCACTGGGCCGCGCCTTCGGACTCAGTGGTGCCCAGATACGCGGCGACCACCTCTGGGTTTTGCTGAATCTCGCTCGGCGTGCCCGAGGCAATGACCAAACCGAAGTTGAGCACGTAGATGCGTTCGGCCAGGGACATGACGAGACGCATGTCGTGCTCAATGAGCAAGATCGACGTTCCTATCTCCACGTTGATCTTGCGAATCAATTGCGCCAGTTCGAGCTTCTCCGAGGGGTTGGTCCCCGCCGCCGGTTCGTCCAGCAGCAGCAGTTCGGGGTCGGTGCCGAGGGCCCGGGCAATCTCTAGACGGCGGCGATCCCCGTAGGGCAGCGAGTCGGCCGGCGTGTTCATACGGTGAGTCAGTTCGACCAACTCTAGGAGTTCCAGGGTCCGCTCGTCGGAATCGTGCTCTTCACGGCGCGTCCTCGGCAGACGCAACATGGCCCCGATGGGCCCTGTCTTCTGTCTCGATTCGACACCGATTTTTACGTTCTCGAAGGTGGTCAGCGCGTTGAACATGCGACTCGTCTGGAAGGTCCTCGCAATCCCCAAATGGTTCACGCGATGGGGCTGGCGACCAACAATGTTGACGGTGTCACGCTTCACCGAGTGAAAATCGATGGACCCCTCCTGCGGGCGGTACACGCCAGTTAGGCAGTTGAACAGCGACGTCTTGCCGGCGCCGTTGGGACCGATGACGGCTAACAACTCGCCCCGGCGTTGTTCCAGCGATACGTTGCTCAAACTGGTGACGCCACCGAAACGAAGGGTAAGCCCCTTTACCTCAAAGATATTCTCGCTGGTCATGAGAGCGGCCCCTCGGGCGCTGTTCCCATCGCGTCCGCGGAGCCCAACCCCGCGTCGGAGTCCCGGAACTCTCGTTGTCGCCGTTTCGACGGCAACATGCCTTGGGGACGAAAGATCATCGTCAGGACCAGGATGGCGCCTAAGTACATGAACTTGTCGGCGTCCTGGTAGTCAATAAAGGAGTGGAAGATCAAGTACTGGAGGATCCACCCGATGAAGGCCGCGCCGATCAAGACGCCGGTGATGGAAGCCATGCCGCCGAAGATGACCAGGACCAGCACGAAGATGGAGACCTGCAGCGCAAAGTCCGAGGGAAAGAGCGATCCCAGTTTCACTGACGACAGCACGCCGGCCACGCCGGAGGTAGACGCACCGATGGCGAAGGCCATGACCTTGTACTTCAAACCGTTGATGCCCAACGAGGCCGCCGCCACTTCGTCCTCGCGAATCGCGGCCCACGTTCGACCCACTTTGGAATCATTAAGCGAATTAAAGAGAAACAGGATGGGCACGATAAAGGCGAGCAGAAGATAATAGAAGTTAAGGTCATCCGTAATGGCCAGCCCGTTGAGCGCGAAGTGAGCGAACCCAAGATGCATCGAGAAGCTGCCGACGGCTCCGGTCCCGCCCGCCCCGTCCGTGACGGACGTCAAGTTACTAGCCAGCACGTAGATGATCTCTCCGAAGCCCAGCGTAACGATGGCCAAATAGTCACCCCGGAGTCGCAGCGTGGGCAGTCCGAGCAAGACACCGGCCACCATCGCCACCAGGATGGCAAAGGGAATGCTATAGAACGCGTTCAACACAAACGGCGGATGAATCGGCAACGCGTTCGTGAGATAGGCGTTGGTGTAGGCGCCGAGCGCGTAGAACGCCACGTAGCCGAGGTCCAGCAGGCCCGCGAATCCGACCACCACGTTGAGCCCGATCGCCAACAGACAGAAGATTCCAATCTGCTGGAAGATACTTTCTTGCCAGTAGGGCGAGATGAATTTTGGTGCCTCCACCGCGACAAAGAGAGCACCGCCGTAGAGGGCGAACCGCGTGTTTTGACTCACCTTCAGGTGGCGGGCGCGACGCACTCGAGTCGTGCTCGGCCTGGACGCAGCAATCTTCATGTTCGCGGCCCGAACTCCGACCATGAGGCCGGCGAACGTCCACAGATAAGTTGTCCAGTGGTGGAAGAACACGTTGTCGCTCGGACCGTGCAGGGCAAAATACTTGAAACTAAATCGAACCGGGAGCCAAGGATCCGCGCAGAGCGCGAAGAGGAGTCCTCCGAGCCCACCGCCGACAATCATCGCCCAGGTGGAACTCAAGAATGACGGGCTCCGGGTGGACGGCGCGTGGGGATGGCGACGGACGCGGTAGGCGTATAAGAGCCAGAAGATTATGACGATGTAGCCGTACGTCCTGGTGTGGGCGAATTGATCAAAGATCTGGGCGAAGGACATTTTGTCGGGAACGAAAGGACCCGTGAAGTCGGCGATTATCACAGCGGCGATTAGGGCAATGACACCCGTCACCAATTTGGCGGTGAGCCCGGGACTAAAAATCAAATCTGAAAGCCAGGTCCTTATAGAGCGCCGAGCCACGGCTCGGCTGGAGCTCACTACACCCATGCGTATCTTGCGCCGATAAATAGACGCGGCGGCCAGCAGGACGCCGAAGATCAAGAATCCCCATACGTGGCTGCTAAAGAGCGAATGCTGAAACGCGTAGGCGGGTTGGGTGAGGTTGCCTTCCGGGCCGGTCATAACTGCCAGCAAGACGCCCGAAAAGAAACAGGTCAGACCAAGTCGCAAATCGTCCCCGTCGAGCTTGAGATGAGCAATTCTTTCGCTGAATTTCACGCCGACCTCCCCAAGCTCTCACCGAACAGACCAGTGGGGCGAAAGAGAAGAACGAGCACTAATACTGCGAATCCAATGACCGGTTCATAATACGGCTGATGGATCCAGTAAATCGGCACGTACATAAAGATCCCGAGGACGACGCCACCAACCATGGCGCCACGAATATTACCGATGCCCCCGAGCACGGCCGCGGTGAACGCGAGCAGCGCCGGGGTGAAGCCCATGTTGTAGTCCACGTTAGAACTCATGGCGACGAAGAGGCCGGCGACCCCACCCATGAAGCCACCGATCGCGAACGTCGAGGCGATCGTGGTGTTGACATTGACCCCCATGAGACTCGCAGTCTCCGCGTCTTGGGCCACTGCCCGAATGCTACGGCCGACTTTGCTACGGCTCACGAGCGTGTCCACTGCCAGGAAGAGCACGGCCGTCACCGCCAGTAGCACGAGGTTGAACGCCGAAATCTGCGCGCCGAAGATCGTCGCGGAGAAGTTCGATGTTATCGGTTGCGCCGTCGCGACGGGGTTGCGTCCGAACTCCTTGCCGGCAATATTCAGAAGGAAGTAGGACGCGCCGATGGCGGAGATCAAGTAGGTAAGTTTGGGGGCATTGCGCCGGCGCAGCGGTCGGTAGGCGAACCGTTCGATGCCAAGGGCGACGACCGCACCAGCGCAGCCGCTGGCGGCTATGGCGCCGACCAGTATGAGGACGCGCATCGAAATCGACACGTTCGTACTCGTCATCGTGTAGTGAAGAAAGAAGTACCCTGCGAATCCACCAGTCATCAGCACTTCGCTGTGCGCAAAGTTAATCAGACGCAACACCCCATACACGAGGGTGTAGCCCAGCGCCACCATCGAGTAAATAAGACCGGTGAAGATCCCCAGGGCGAGGTAACTAGTCATCGACACCTTTCACGAACAAGAGACCTCTCAGAAACTACCCGAGTTACGTAACTTCAGCGTCAAACTGAGGAGAGCCGACTGCTCCTCAGCAGTCGGCTCTCCTCAGTCAAACTACGAAGTTGGAGGTTATTCCGTCCCTAGTTGGACGATCTTCCCGCTCTCAACCTTGTCGACGAAAGCTTTGCCACCGTTGATATCGCCAGAGGTGGTGAACTTAATCAGCCCAGTAACGCCCTTGAGGTTTGTCTTACGGACCTGAGTCAATACGTTGGCACGCGTCATCTTCTTGGCCTTCGACATTGCGTTCAGGACCACGTTGGTGGCGTCGTACGCCTGGGTTGAGTAGATCCCCGGAGCGGCGCCATTCAATTTCGTGTACGCCGCAGTCCAAGCGGCGGGTCCGACGATCGAGCACGCGCAGGAGAGCAGTACTCCATTGCCATCGGTCGGGTTCGATAGATCGGTGATCAACGCGGTGTCGTCACTACCGTCGCCACTCATAATCGTCCCGGCGTAGTGCTGGGTTCCGACCAGGTTATCGACAACCTGAGCGAAGTCACAGTAGTAGCCACCGTAGAAGACGGCCGAGACTCCGGTAAGAGAAGCGGTGACCGCGTCACTCGTACCGGTGCCACCGGCCGTGCAGGCGTTCGAGTATGGAAGATTCAGGACCGATCCACCGTTCGCGAGCGATCCTCCGGACTTAGTAATCTGAATCGCAACCTGACTAGCCAGGCCCGCGCCGTAGGTGCTCGTGTCCGAGACCACGAGGATCTTTCCGGTTCCGTAGTTCTTCTGCAAGTAGGCGCCGTCACTTTGACCCTGAACAACGTCGTTCGCCAGAACGCGGAAGAAGTTGTGGTAGGTGTTCAGCGGGCCAGTGGGGCTGGCAGTCGGGTCCGCCACGGTAATCGAGACACGGGTGGCCGACGGACTAACCATTGCCATCTTGTTCGCACCGTAGATGCCAAGCGTTGCAACGGTTTCACCCGAGAATGCCGGCCCGACGACGGCGATAATCTTGGGATTCAACACGAATCCTGTCGCCACGCTCGGAGCAATCGTAGGATCGCCCTGGCTATCACCGAGCACCAACTTGATGTTGAACTTACGGGCCTTCTTCGCGTTCCACTGAGCAACCGCCAACTTAGCTCCCCCCAATTCGAAGAGACCGTCGGCCGCGTTACCTCCAGAAAGCGGTCCCTGATAACCAACGTCATAGGTTGGCAGTTTCGTTGCACCCGACGACGCGCCCGCACTCGACAGCGCGACGAAACCAGTGGTCGCCATCAAGCCCGAGGCGGCCAAGACGCTGAATCGTTTCATTCCTAACTTCATTGATTCCCCTTCCGGAATTTCACGGCATTTGCCATCCGCTC
>ODAK010006939.1_pt1 | contig 11369 bp, 10 predicted proteins | sample 1539591 | NCBI WGS metagenome assembly ODAK01 (sample SAMEA3539303, study PRJEB22396) | soil metagenome | biome: tundra; feature: field; material: soil | place: USA | collected 2010-05 | depth 0.15 m | reverse complement strand
GGGCGCCGCGGCGGATTTTTTCTTTCCCGTCTACACGTCCCTCGCCCTCACCCCCGGCCCCTCTCCCAGAGGGAGAGGGGAGAGGTCAATAAAAAAACCGCGGCGCGACATCGAGGTCGCCCACGGTTTTATTCTATCGGGGCCACTCACGGCAACGCAATGTGCGATACCTGGACAATGTTGTTGCCGACATTCAGGCCATAGACGCTGATCGTTCGGCCGACGTACTGTTGCAGGGTGTTGCCTTCCGAAATGATCAGTTGGTGGATCATCGTGCCGTTGCTGTCCTCGAGCCAATAAGCCGATGGGCCGTCATTGGTGGCACGGATCTTGAGCAGTTTCCCGTAGGGGCTCCACTGCTTGCTGCCAGCGATCGGCGCGCTGGCGAGTGTCCTATCGAGCTTGAAGTCTCCATCGGCCTTGCGCCAGCTGGCTTGCAGGAACTTGCCCGATCCCAATTCGCTGACGCGCAGGTTGAGGGTTTCGCCCTTCAACTCGAAACCGACGGGCCGGCTGTCGTCGCTGCTGACGGTCGTGATGGTCTTCTGGATCTGCACCTCGGCGGTGCCTTCGAGGACCAGGCGGTCGTCGATGAGCGAGATCGCGAGCCGATCGCAGCTGCCGTTCATGGCGTCGCCGCTGATTTTCACTTTGCCGCTCGCCTTCAGACTATCCTTGCCGGTCTGTAGTTCGAGGTTTTGGCAGACGATTGTGAACCCGTGTTTTTTGTTGACGGTCGCGGTGACGATTGTGAGATCATCGACGATCTCGACGTGCAAGCTCCACGGGCTGGTCTTTGTTTTGATGGGCGTCGGTTGAACGATAGCCGGCGACGGCATCGGCGCTGTGGTCAGCCTGGGATGATCGGTTCCGATGGCAGGCTTCACGGCGAGGTCTTTCATCGGGCTGGCTGGCGCCGGCGCAGCTTCGTAGGTCTGCTTCGGCTCAACGGGAGGCGGCGTCGGCGGCAGCGGCGGCGACAGCTTGATTTCATCCTTCATCGGCGGCGTGAACGCACTCGGCGCCGGAATCGCGGGGCCTTGCGGCGCCGGCCGCGGCTGCTCGACTTTGACGGGTGGCGGCGTCGGCAACCCGGGCCTCGGCGCGTCGATCACCTGCGTTTGCAGCACCTTCGGTTCCTCCGTCATCGGCGGGAACGTCAACGCGTTCGGCTTCGGTGTGATCTCCATCGGCGCTAGCACCGGCGGCGTCGGCAGCGGCGGCAGGGCCTCCGGCTCCTTTTTCGTGTCCAGCGATTGCTTCAAAATGTCGAACAGGTCGTTTTTCTTCTCATCCGGCTCCGCTTTCTTCGGCGCGTCCTGGGCGCCAATCGACCGGTTGAAGAGGTAATCGCCAGCGGCCATGCTGACCAGCGCCGACAGGCACAGACCGATGAGTAGTTTTCTCTGCATCACTTGCTTCCTTGCTCGGGGTTAAGGGGGCCAATCCATCGGCCCAGATTCTACCAGGAAGCGATTTTGCGTGTCATCACCAATTCGCCACGGCGCATCTTGTTGCAAAATTTAAGGTTGCGCAAAACGAGGCGGAAAGTTCCTGGCGATTTTTGCTTGCGATACAACGGCCAGCTGTTACGATGAAGCCGCGATAAGCAGGTTCTTTCGATGAAATCGTGGGAGATGTAACGATGTTTGGACTCGGTTGGCCAGAAATCATTGTCCTAGTCTTGTGCGGCTTCTCAGTAATCGGAGGGACGCTCGGCCTGATCGCATTCTCGATTTACATGTCGCGCAAGTCGAAAGGCGACGACAACTCCGGCGCATTGGCGGAACTTCGGGCGGAGAACCGACGTTTGCGCGAAGAGAATGATCGGTTGAGGAAGGGATTGGGTAGCGGTGGCTGAGCGTCATTCCGCAACCGTGGGCGTTACGTGCGGCAGCGGCGCGGTCGGCGGTGACGCCGTTGTCGGACTGAGCGTTTCTGGCTCCGCAGGCCCGTTGCTGGCCATTTTTAATTTTCTGCGCATGTACTGCTCTTGCAGGTCGCGAACCATCGCGTCCATATCGTAGTTAAACCGCGCTGCATATTCATCACGAATTTTGCGAATTTCCTCGACGATGGGATCAATCATGTCCTTCTCCCCAACAATTCTTCAGGCCTGCAAATGTGGCGGTTACTTCCCCTTCTCCAAAATCCGCCTCAACTCGCGCACGCGGTCGAGGTCCACCCCCGGCGGCTCCGCGCGGAGCAAGATTTCGCAGTCCGCCGCGGACCCCGCACGTTGACCGCTCTGAAAGCGGAAGACCGCGCGAGCCCAGCGTTCCTCATGGGCGTCCGGATCGACCGCGACGATGGCATCGAGATAGCGCAAGATCGCGGCGGCGTCCTTCTCCGATTCGGCCAGGTTGATCAGGTTGTGCAGCATCCGCACGATGATCGCTTTTTTCGTCACGGCCTCGAAGTCCTTGTCCTGTGCCGCTCGGCCCGTGATTTGCTTCACCTTCTTTTCAGCCTCCGTACGGGCCATCAGCTTGCCATCGAAGACGTCGATGATTTGCACGGGCCCGCCGGCCGGCTCGTGGCGAACGACGAAGTGGCCCGGCAACGGCACGCCGACGACGTTGAGTTTTAATCGCCGCGCGATCTCGATGTACAGCACTGACAGTGTGATGGGCAAGCCTTCGCGGTCGTCGATCACCTCGTTGAGATAGCTGTTCGACTTGGAGTAGTACTCGGCATGGCTGCCGTGAAAGCCTCGCTCCTGGAAGAGAAACTTGTTGAGGGCGTCAACCGCCGCTTGCGGCTTAGCGTTCGCTGGCAAACGCTGAGCGATTTTCTTGGCCAACCGATCGATCTCCTGGCGATAGACTTCGATGTCAAGCTCTTCATTGTCGATGCGCGCGACCAACAGCGCAGCCGTGACGAGATCGACCTTGGCCTCGGGCGCCTTGAAGAGTTCCGCAAGGTCCGCGACGCAACGCTCGTGATGCACCATCAGCGCCAGCTTCCGCAGTTGCTCGGCTTGCTTCTCGAGCGCGCGCGCCTTGTCGCGCAACAGCGTCGCGCTGTCGGTTGGGAATTTCAGCAGCGGGGCGAGATCCTTCGTCGTCATCTCCTTGTCGAGCGGAAGTTTCGCGAGGGATTTCTCGAACGCTAAACGGAAGTCGGGCTTGATCGTGGCGGTCGCCACCTTCGGCGCGGCCTGGAATTTCCGGAACTCGGCCACGGTCTCGCGGAATTTCGCCAGGCCGACGGTTTGGCCGTAATAGTCGGGGTCGCTCAGTTCGGTGACTTTCTCCTCGTTGACGTAGCAGGTGAACTTGTTCTTTTCGATGCGAATCTTGAGGGTGTTCCAGTCGCCGGGGCGATAGGTGGGGGTCTTTTGATCGAGGATGATTTTCCAGGAGTATACCGTAGGCCCGTCGAAGCGTGTCAGGCGCAGTTTGCCGCCGGTGGGATAGAAGCCGTAGTGCTTGTCGGCGCCGTCGCCGCCGAAGAGGAGTCCGGCGGCGCCGGCTTCGTCGTCGAGCTTGACCGTGACAGTGAGTTCGTAGGGGAACTCCGGCGGCGGGCGTTCGGACAGGCACAGGGTGCGGCCGCCGAAGCCGGTGCCGGCGCCGTCGGCGAGGATGCGGCCCGCGCGTTGCCTCCAGCGGGCGCCGTACATCGTTTTCCATTCACTCTTGTCGAGGGCGCCGATGGTGAGCCATTGTTCCATCGTGATCGGATTGGGGCGGTCGTGGATATGCTTCAAGGCGTTGACGGGGACCGCGAAGCCGAGGTTGTTGGTGACCAGCGACTTCATGGTGACGATGCCGAGGACGTGGCCTTGCGAATCGAGGATGGGGCCGCCGGAGTTGCCTTGCTCGATGGGGATGGCGAGTTGGAGCATCGACACGCCGTCCATGTCGCGCTTGCCGGACAGGACGCCGGCGACGACGCTGTATTCGAGGCCGCGCGGATGGCCGAGGGCGACGATGGCCTGGCCTTGTTTGACGTTGGCGGAATCGCCGAGCGGCAGCGGCTTCAGCTTCTTTGCATCGATCTTGATGATCGCCAGGTCGAGCTTGCGGTCGGACGCTTGCACCGCAATCGCGTCATGCTTGGAGCCATCGGCCAGGAGAACGGTGATGGGGCGAGCTTCGCCGATGACATGGAAGTTGGTGGCGATGAGGCCGTCCTCGGAGATGACGAAGCCGGTGCCAAGGCCTTGCTGTTTGCCGTCGCGGCCGGTGTAGAGAATGACGGCGAGCGATTCCTTGGCCTGCTCGGCGAGCTGCTCGACGGTTTTGGTGGCGGGGGGTTCTTGCGCGGCGGTGAAGGTGGGAACGAGGAGCGCGACCAGTAAGCAAACGCGAAACGATGGCATGGCGGTCTCCAAGCGGAAGGGGGCGCTGCGGGCAGCGATGTTATTTTCGCGGATCGGGCGGGGAATTGCCAGGGTTTGCTGGCGAATCGGCAAAACCGCCGTACTCTATCAGCCAACGCCGGAGCCGTCGCTGATTGGTATAATGACGTGGAGTTGTTGAGTAGCCCCTCCGGACTGGAGAATAAAAATGGCAGGGACAAAAACGACCTCGAAGCGACCGCGAAAGCTTTTGAAAGGCAAGATCAAAATCGCGGACATGCGCAGAGCAGTCAGGAACGTCATCGCGAAGAGGAAAAAGGCCCTTGCGTCGGCGGAGAAATAGGCGAATGCCCAGGACCAAAGCGAGCACCGCGGCCGGCGTTCCGGAATACGACCGGAATGTTTTCATCAACTGCCCTTTCGATCCGCAATATCAACCGCTGTTCCGGGCGCTGATTTTTGCCGTTGAGGTCTGCGGTTACCGGGTCCGGTGCGCGCTGGAGGTCGAGGATTCGGGAGAGATTCGGGCCAACAAGATCGTTCGCATCATCAAGAGCTGTGCCCTCGGAATCCACGACATTTCGCGCACGGAATCGAGCCCTGATGGCTTGCCACGCTTCAATATGCCGTATGAGCTGGGACTCTTCATCGGTTGTGCTGTTTTTGGCGGCGGCCCCCACAAGACCAAGAAGGCGTTGATTCTCGACCGCGAACGGCACCGCTACGATCAATACCTCTCCGACATCGCCGGGCAGGACATTCAAGAACACGGCAACGACCCTGCGAAGCTCGTCAAGAAGGTTCGCAACTGGCTGGCCAATCACTCACGCGGGCGCATTCCCGGCGGAGACACGATTCTCGAACATTACCACCGCTTTTGTGCCGACCTCCCCGAAATCTGCGCCGACTTACACTTGGCACCTGCGGACCTCGAGAATTACCGCGACTTCCACAACTGCGTGATCGTGTGGCTGATCGCCAACGGTTTGGCGATGAATTAGCGCGCCGGGGCCAGAAGAAAGCGGCAGGCGTAGCAGCTATTTTCGCGGATCGGGCGGGGAATTGCCAGGATTATTGTTGACCGGCGAAATTTGGGTCTGTACGCTCTAGAAAATTCCCCCAACATCTATGGACTACCACCAGACATCTACGGAGAAGATTCGCATGAGTGAGCCGTACACAATCCGCATTTTCGTGCCGGACGGTGACCCGGAGGGTGCCAAGATCGTCGATCTCCTGAACTGGACGGGGGTCGGAATCGCATTTCCACGCTTGGGTTGGCCGCGTTTTCGGGGACGCGGAGAGTTCGGGAGAAGCGGTGTCTACATCCTGAGTGGCCCCGCGGAAGGTACGGAAGATGATCTGCCGACAGTATACGTTGGGCAGGGCGAAGAGATTGGCGATCGGATAGATGACCACCAAGCCACCAAAGAGTTCTGGGACTGGGGCTATGCCTTCGTCTCCAACGGAAACCGACTTAACCGAGCCCACATCACTTGGCTGGAATACGCACTACTTGATCGCGCAAAGCAAGCCGGGCGCTGTCATCTCGACAACGGGAACCAGCCGAAAGAGCCCGGCCTTTCGGAATCTGAACGCGCCGATACGCAGGGATTCTTGCGAGAGATGCTGCGCATCCTCCCCCTTCTTGGCGTTCGTGTGTTCGAGAAGCCCGCGCCGGTGGCTACACCCGGCACTACATCTCCCACACCCTCTATCCCAACGCCCGCCGACGCTAGAGACACCGTGGTTGTTCCGGCCCAGGAACCTGGCTTCACGGCCACTTTTCTTGGTGAACATTCCTGGTACGCCATCCGTATCGGCGGAGGCATGCTTGAGAAGATCAAGTACATCGCTGCGTATCAAACCTTACCGGTTAGCGCAGTCACCTACTATGCTCCCGTTGATCGCATCGAACCCTACGGTGACGAGGGCAAGTATCGGCTGATCTTCGCGGAACCAGCGAAGCCTCTTCCACACCCAATACCGTTCGCTGATGCGCCACCGGCGATGATGAAATCGCCCCGATACACGAAACTCGCCGCGCTGTTGTCGGCCAAGAAAGTGACGGACCTGTTCCTTTCATCGAAGAATCCGTCTGATGGTTGATGCCCGAAGCGCAACTGTCGCCAAGAGAGCTATTAGTTGGCGTTAACAGGAGAAATCACCTACCGGCACCGCCACACCGCCCGTTCCGCGATGCCCAGCTTCGCCATCGCAGGTCGGATCGACTCGTAATAACGCCCTGCATCGAGCGGGTAGCCGGCCGTCGGTTTCAGCCCCGGCACGTGCGTCAACCAGTAGCGGTTGAACTCGCGCATCAACAGCTCGCGCACGTATTTGCTGATCATCGATGCCAGGGCCACGGTGAAATGCTCGACGTCGGCCTTCGGCATAAACGTGACCCGCACCGGCCGATCCAAGCCTTCCACGCGGTAGATGCTGCGGGCTCGGCCTTCCTCCTCGGCCCAGACGTTGCCGTCGGCGAAAGCGTGCTGCAAGACGGCGCTGTAGGTGTTGCGGCCGCCGTGCTTGTCCACCACGAACTGCATCGGCTCGCTGTCGGTGTTCGCCAGGCATTGCTGCATGAGCTGGGTCATGGCGAGGCTCAGGACCGCGCCTTTACTGTCCCATTGGTCGATCATGTCGTTGAAGCGCGGCGCCGGCACGATCGCGCTTTGACAGAAGCCCCACCTCACGCCCGCCGCTGCGCTCACTTCCCGCCAACTTGCGACGCTGGCGCTGAGATCGTCGACGCTCACTTCCGTCGGCAACGTCGTGTCGCCGAGGAACCAGCTTTCCGCGCGCAAGCTCGGCAGCTCATCAAACGCGAGATGGTCCAGGAGGTCCTGCAGCGTGGCGGCCTGCTCGAAGAAGCCGCCCCCGCAGGCGCTCAGTGCGGTCTTTTCGAGGTCGATCCAGCCGTTGGCGGGGGAATAGACCTGCTTGGAGTCGGCGACGATGAGCCGATGATCGGCCGGGTCATCGGCGCGGCGCACGCCGGCTTCTAAGGCGTCCCAAAGATCGACACCGTCCGGCGCCTGGCAGGCGACCAGCGTCATCACGAACGGGCCGAGGTTGGGGCCGTAGCCCGCTTCGTCGATGCCGATATGCCAGGGCATGTGAGGGTACCTTCCTAGAATAGCCCCAGGGGAAGTACCCCCAGGAACGCTGCGCTTATCCTGGGGCTTGGGGGCTTCATCTGTTTTACGAAGGGACAGCATCATGCTCCAAGACAACCTTTTCAAGAAGATCATCGACAAGCAAATTCCGGCGGCCATTGTTTACGAAGACGAGCAGTGTCTCGCCTTCCGTGACGTCAACCCGCAAGCGCCGACGCACGTGCTCATCATTCCTCGCAAGGTCATCGCGACGCATGCCGATTTGACCGATGACGACGCGGCGTTGCTCGGCCATCTGCATCTGGTCGCCGTCAAGCTGGCGAAGGAACTTGGCCTCAGCGACGGCTACCGCATCGTCGTCAACTGCCTGGATCGCGGCGGGCAGACGGTGCCGCACCTGCACATGCACCTCTTGGGCGGCCGCGATTTTCATTGGCCGCCGGGGTAGACGGATGACCGAACCTCGACATCCTGAATCATTTCACACGACGCACTGGAGTTTGGTGTTAGCGGCGGGGACGCGCTCGCTCACGGAGTCGGAGAAGGCGCTGGCGGCGCTGTGCCAGGCGTACTGGGGGGCGGTTTACGTTTTCGTGCGCCGGCAGGTGGCGGATCTTCATGAGGCCCAGGATTTGACGCAAGCGTTTTTCGCGCAGTTGCTGGAAAAGAACATCCTCGCGGTCGCGCAGCCGTCGCGCGGGCGCTTTCGTTCCTTCTTGCTCACGTCGGTGCGAAACTTCTTGCTCAATGAATGGGACAAGCAAAAAGTTCGCAAGCGCGGCGGCGGCCAGAAGCATCTCGCGCTCGATTTCCACCAACAGGATTCGACCTACTCGATGGAGCCGGCCGACAAGGTGTCGCCGGAACGTCTTTTTGAGCGTCGATGGGCGCTCGGCCTGCTCGATCAAGTGATGAATCGGCTGCGCGGGGAATTCGCGAAGGCGGGGAAACAACGCATTTTTGAGCGTCTCAAAGGTTCGCTGGCGGGGGCCGATCCGGAAACTTCGTTGGCGGAGATCGCGACGGAGCTGGGCATCAGCGCGAACGCCGCCAAGGTTGCCGCCCATCGGCTGCGCAAGCGCTATCGTGAACTGTTGCGCGCCGAGGTCGCGCAAACGCTGGCGGACCCGGAGGAGATCGATGACGAAATTCGGCAACTGTTCGCGGCGCTGCGGGGGAATTGAATCACGAAAGCACGAAAGACGATAACACGAAAGAATTGATCAGCGTTCCGATCCAACGCACCACTCGCCCCTCCGCAATTTGCATTTTTCGTGTTTCCATCTTTCGTGATTTCGTGATTCAGATTGAATTGGGTGCAGCTGAAACGCCTACAACTTGCAATAAACCCTAGAGTTTTCGCTGTTGGCGTTTTGGACAATCTTGAAAAACGCGGTGTTTTTGAAGAATCTGTAGGAAACGCAGTTGCACCCGATTGAATTCATGTAACCTTTCCTGCTTTTTGCTTTAGAACAGGGAAACGAACTTGTTCCCTGGAGATTCGCCATGTCGGAAACGAAGCGATGCCCGCAGTGTCAGGCCGAGATTCCCGCCGGGGCGCCGGAGGGGTTGTGCCCGCAATGCCTGTTGCAAGCCGGGCTTGCGCCGCAAACCGGCGAGCCGCTGCCGAAAACCGCTGCTTTTTCGCCAAGTGGGTCGCCTTTCATACCGCCGACGCCCGCCGAGTTGCAATCAGTGTTTCCGCAGTTGGAGATTCTCGAACTGCTCGGCAAAGGCGGCATGGGCGCGGTGTATAAAGCTCGCCAGCCCAGGCTGGATCGCCTGGTCGCGGTCAAGATTCTGCCGCCGGAAGTTAGCCGCGATCCTGCTTTCGCCGAGCGATTCACGCGTGAAGCGCGGGCGCTCGCCATGCTCAATCATCCCAATATCGTCGGCGTCTACGATTCCGGCCGGGCCGGCGGCTATTACTATTTCGTGATGGAATACCTGGACGGCGTCAATCTTCGCCAGGCAATGCGGTCCGGGGAGCTGAAAGCCGCGCAAGCGCTGAAGATTGTGCCGCAGATTTGCGACGCGCTACAGTTCGCCCATGACGAAGGGATCGTTCATCGCGACATCAAGCCGGAGAACATTCTGCTCGACAAGAAGGGCCGCGTGAAGATCGCCGACTTCGGACTGGCCAAGCTGCTCGGCAAAACGGCGCCCGATGTGTCGCTGACCGGCACGCAGCAAGTCATGGGGACGATGCACTACATGGCGCCGGAACAGTTCGAGGGTTCGCGCGACGTCGATCATCGGGCCGACATCTATTCGTTAGGCGTCACCTTTTACGAGATGCTGACGGGCGAATTGCCGATCGGCCGATTCGCAGCGCCGTCGAAGAAGGTGCAGATCGACGTGCGGCTCGATGAAGTGGTGCTGCGTTCGCTGGAGAAGGAGCCGGAGTTGCGCTATCAACATGCGAGCGAGATCAAGACGGATATGGAGGGGATCAGCCGGACGCCGCCGCCAAGCGACGCCGCTGATGAACTGGAACAACTCGTCCTGAAGCATTCACGCAACAAATTGCAAGCGATCAAGCTATACCACGACCAAACCGGAGCTGACTTCAAGGACGCCCGTGTGGCAGTCGAGGCGATTGCTCAGAAGCACGGCATCCATTTCCCGCCCGTGACCGCGTGGACCCACGTCCGCGCGGCGATGACCTTGGTGGTGATCCTGGCCATTGTGGGCCTGTGGGCATGGGTGTACATCGGTCTCAGTCCGATCATCGCCATCCCGATCACGCTGTTGCTTGCGGCCCCCAGCGCGGTGACTGCCTGGAAGAAATGGGGCACGCGCGAGGGCTTTCAAGCCGCCGTGTGGGCGGGCATTATTCTGTCCACGTCGGTGGGCATTCCGATCCTGACCTTTCTGGTAGACCCGGAGCCCACGCTAAATCAATTGTATGCCCTGACCGGCGCCACCCCAGGCCCGCACGACGCGCTGTTTGTGCAAGGGCTATTCTGGTTCGGACTGTTGAGCCTGCTGGTTTGGCTGATCTGGTTCCTTCGCAAGTCCGTGGCCGAACGCCGCGCTGGCGCGAATAAAAGTCCGCTGAAGCAACAAGTCCCGCCTACACTTCAGAAGGCGCCCGAGCAGGGCGCCCAGTTCCAGACCCTGCGTCTGTGGACCCCTTTCCTCGTGGCGATGACCCTGGCGATCTTCGCCGTTTTCTATCTTTGGGCGTTCGGTCCCAACATGATTACGCTCGTGCTGTTGCTGTGGGCCTTCGCTTTCGTGTTGGCCTGGAAGCAAAAGGGTACCCTTGGACGGAGACCGGCCGCTTCGCATTTACCTTCCGGCGCGACGATGCCGACAAAAGTCGAGCCGCCAAAACGTCCCTGGGGGGTGCCGATTCTGGGCGCGGTCAATGTGTTTGTCGCGGTGATCTGCTTGTACGGGACCGCCGCCGATCTCCTACTCCCCGAGGAGCTTCCCGCCCATATCGTCGCGGACGAACGAGTGCGGCAACTTTACGAGATTTGGAGAATGGGCGACGCGATCGGCAGTTACGTTGCTGCGCTTGCCTGCTTCGTCGCCGGAATCGGTCTGATGCTGTGGCTGCCCTGGGCGCGCCGCGTCACCGTGGCAACAGCCGTCTTCCTGATCGGCAAGTTTGTGCTGGAAATACCCGCGATTGTTGCGTTTGTGGTTCAGCCGGCCGTCGCTGAGATACCCCAGGCGGCCGGCCCCGATCCAACCGTTCAGACTGTGGCGACGTTATTCTTGGTGGTCCTGGGGCCGATGTTGCTGCTTTTCCCACTTATTTGCACCCTTGCCGTCCTGATCTACCTGACGCGGCCACGCATTATCGCGGCGTTCGGTCCGCGCAACGAACAGCCTACCCCAGTCGCCGCCGTTCCGCCTGCGCCGGTCCCCGACGACAAGGCCGTTACCGCGAAACCGAGCGGACCAGCGCGGCGGATCGGCTACCTCCG
>ODAK010006938.1_pt1 | contig 11370 bp, 10 predicted proteins | sample 1539591 | NCBI WGS metagenome assembly ODAK01 (sample SAMEA3539303, study PRJEB22396) | soil metagenome | biome: tundra; feature: field; material: soil | place: USA | collected 2010-05 | depth 0.15 m | reverse complement strand
GACAATCAGCAACAGATTCTGGGGGAACAATATCAGTTTCATTTCCAACTCCTTTCCCGACACACTGTGACGCCGTGGTAGCAACTAACTCCGATGGAGCGACAGGTTCTTGGTTTATTAGTGTTACAAATGTTACTACAAGCGGATTCACAGTTACCACATCAAGTCCATTACATGGTGGTGGATGGCAGGGTGGCCCGATTGGATTTTTCTGGATGAGTCAAGGAAATTAACGAATATGTCATCATCATTAGTATTCCCAACAAGATTTTTCGATGACAATGGTGCTCCTTTATCAGGCGGATGGGTATTTTCATATTATCCATCAACGAGCACAACCAAGTTAACTTATAGTGATGCGGCACTCACAGATTCGAACAGCATGCCTACACAATTGGATGCAGGGGGTTTTGGTGGAAGTTTTTACGGTTCTGGAATTTACAGAATTGTAGTCCAAGATTCAAATTTCAATACAATATATGATCTAAATGTGTCTGCTTTTGCGTTGGACTCGGCAATAAGTCCAGCCGTGGCGCCAGGAGCGGCGGCTGTGACGCTCGCATCGGCGAGACAACTTTGGGGTATAGATGACGCAATAAACAATGCCATATCCAATGTATCATTGATTACAGGGCCAGCTTCAACAACGCCTGGGCCGACAGGCCCGACAGGCCCCGCTGGAGCCGATGGAAGTGCTGGCGGTATTTCATCTGCTAATATAGATATTCAATCATTTTCTTCATCTGGAACATGGACAAAACCAAGTGTCGGTGGCATCACAATGGTATCCATCTGGGGCGCAGGAGGTGCTGGTACGGATGCATCTCCTACTAATAATGGTGGTGGTGGTGGTGGATTTATTTCTATCATTTGTAAAACATCAAGTTTGCCAAGCACAGTGGCGATAACTTGTGGAACAGGTGGTATTTTTGTATCTGGTTCTGCTGCCCCAGGTGCGAACGGATCAGATACAACAGTTGGTTCTTATCTAACAATGAGAGGTGGCGCTGGTGGTTCATTGACTAAAATAGGCGCAAATGGTTATCTTTCACAATCATCTGGAATAGTAGTGTTGGGTGGTTCTTCTGAATATGGACTTCAACAACAAAGTCTTTCGTATTTTGACTCTCGTATTGGTGATATGTCTCCTGTGGCTGGTTCTAATCAACCTATGGATGGATATGGAAATCCTTACTTTGTTCAACCTTTTGCCCCAACACCGGGTGGTTCAAATGCTATTGGTTCAAGTCCAGCGTCGATTCCTACTATATTTGGTGGACAAGGTGGTGGATATCCAGGCAGTCCAGATGGAGCATTTCCAGGTGGTGGTGGTTTTGGTGGAAATGGTGGAAATGCCCGTGTTATTCTTGTGACTTACTAATGGAAGAAGAAACCAAACCCAAAAGAGGAAGACCAAAGAAAGACTCTACATTAGCAAGAAATGATGTGATGAGTATCAATGCTTTGGTAAAACAAAAAGCCGCTGATATATCTCTAAAACATTTAGCTAATCTATCCAAGATTGCTTTGAATCAAGAAAACAAACCAGCAGATAGAATAAAAGCATCAGAAATATTATTGTATATAGCAGGTGGAAGACCAACGGCAGGCCATGATGTAAATGCGCCTACTCAAAATCTAATACCAAATCTAAAAATAGTATTTGGTAAAGATTTGAAAACAGCAACAATAGAAGAAGATACAGAAACTAAATAGTAACGGCATTCCAGCCCATGCACCAATCATGTAAAATTGCGTAATATGGAAAATACTATGTTTGAAATAACAGATAATGAAACTGAAATAAGTTTCCCACCTAAATTCTACCCAATGCTAAATCCTATGAGATTTAAAATTTTGTACGGTGGTCGCTGTTCCGGGAAGAGCGTAAGTTTTGCTAAACTATTGTTGACTCTCGGAACACAGAAACCACTTCGAATATTATGTATTCGCCATGTTTTACAATCTATGACAGGAAGTGTAAAGAAGTTATTGGCTGACCAAATACACGAAATGGGATTAGATTATTTTTATGAAATACAAAGAGATTTGATTCGTGGAAGAAATGACCCACTAAATCCATCTAAATGTACGGAAATTAGATTTATGGGATGTCAAAATGCAGACTCCATTCGTTCACAGGAGGGTACAGATATTTGTTGGCTGGAGGAAGCCCACGATATTACAAAAGAAGATTTATTAATCATTATTCCAACGATACGAAAAAAAGGTTCGGAGATATGGGCAAGTTTCAATCCACGCCTTGCGTCAGATGAAATTTACAAACGGATGGTAATGAATCCTCCACCTAATGCAACAGTAATTCGCATGAACTATCTCGACAATCCTTGGATAGAAGATACTGAATTAATGGAAGACATCAGACAAATGAAAGAAGATGATTACGACCAATACCAACATGTCTACCTAGGTGCTTGTATCACCACAACCAAAGGTTCTATCTATTCTAAACAAATAAAGAAAGCAGAAGTTGATGGTAGATTTACAAGAGTTCCACCTGACCCAAGAGCATCTATTATAGTATCGCTTGATTACGGATACGCAGATCATACTGTTGCTTGGTTTGCCCAAGTTATTCCGGGTGGAGAAATCCATCTATTTGATTTTCTTATGGTAAAACAAACATCAGCATTGGATTTTATAAAACTTGTAAATGAAAAAGGATATGTAATTTCAAGATATTATCTTCCATGGGATGCCGCTGCTGTGAGTTTTGGTTCTGGATTATCAGTTGAAGAAACATTCAGAAGACAAAGTTCAGCAGCAGTACAAGTTGTGCCAAGAAATGATAAGAAAGATGGTATCAATGCCGTTAGATCAGCATTCCCTAACCTGTGGTTTGACTCAGAGAAATGTGAAGAAGGAATAGAATTTCTCAAAATGTATCGCTATAAAGAAAATATCGCTAATGATGGAACAGAAACCATTTCTAATATTCCAGTTCATGATAAAGCGTCCGATATCGCAGATAGTTTGCGAACTCTAATTATGGGTATTCGTCCAACAAAACCAAAAGAAGAAGTAAAAGCACCAGACCCGTTTGGATTAGACATATACAGAAATCCTAGAAGAGGATGGATGGGATGACCTTTGGGCTAAATATATTGCGCAATACAACAGGAAATTTATATGTCTGAATCAGATGATGATATAATCACAGAAGCAAAGAAACGATTTTCTGATGCTTATTCTTTTGAAACTACTGCAAGAAATAACTATGATAAAAGTTTGAAGATGTATTTTGCTACATCAGAAAATGGATGGGCATGGGCCGACGCTGATAGACAGTCAAGAATAGATACAGGTCGTCCATGTCTTACTACCAACCGGGTCAGAATTCATTGCCTTCAAATCATCAATGCTGGACGCCAGTCAAAACCTGCAATAAAGATAAGAGCGACAGGCGGTGGAGCAAGTTATGACTCTGCACAAATTCTTGAAGGATTGGTGAGAGAAATCGAAAACCGTGGTGGACAAGACGCCTACGACTGCGCAATGTTCAATCAGGTGGCAGGAAATATAGGTTATGTAAGACTGCTTGCCAAATATGCTGATGATGACAGTTTCAGCCAAGACATCTTTATTGAAAGAATAGCCAATAGTAAAAATGTATTATTGGATCATAATATACAAATGCAGGATGGTTCAGATGCAAAATGGGGCTTCATATTCAAAGACGAACCAAGAGATTCCAACCCAGAATATAAAGATATGAATGGTGGAGCAACATTCGATGTAGATGATAATAGTAATTCATGGACAACGGCTGAATATATTAGAGTAGCTGAATATTATCGTATTATAACTGTAAAAGATAAACTTTATGCCAGCCAAGATGGAACTACCATCAAAAGAAGCCAAATTGTAGGTGAAGATGGTAAGCCAGATAAAGCAGCTATCAAACTTGTGGAACAACATGCTACAAAAACAAGAAACATAGATGTAAAGAAGTTAGAGTGGTTCACAATTGTAGGAAATGAAATTACAGATAGGAAAGAACTCCCAGGGTCTATTGTTCCAATTGTAAGATTTGCTTCCGAAGAGTCTATTATAAATGGACAACTTGATAGATATTCACATATTTCGTGGTTGACAGACCCGACTCGGATGATAAACCTGTTCAATTCAAATGCTGTTGAAACTCTGGGTTATGCTTCTAAAACTCAATGGTTGATTTCAGCAGCGGCATTAGAAGGCCACAAAGGTCAATGGGACAATTCAGCAAACGAAACATTCCCTTATATGATCTACAATGATTTTGATGAAACTGGTAGTAGAGAAATCCATCCTCCAATAAGAGCACCACAACCTGAATATCCAGAGGGGTATGGTCAGGCACTAAAACAAGCAGAACAAGATTTAACTTTTGCTTCTGGTCAAGAGCCAGCCTCGTTCGGCAATAGCGATGTTGCGGAAAGGTCAGGAAAAGCAATTGACGCAAGAGTTAGAGAGTCGAATAAATCCACAGCCCATTTTGTTACGAGAATGAGTCAAGCAGTGCGATTGGTTGGTCGTATAATTATATCTTGGATACCCGTTTATTACGATGTGCAAAAAACCATCTCGATACTTCAAATGGATGGGAGTCCATTAATGGTTGGTATTGACCCATCTCAACCTAATGCCCATTCAATAAATCCAGAGTTCGATGAAAACTATCCTGCACAAGAAATAGCCGAAGTTCTTTACAATCCACTTATTGGAAAATATGCTGTAATTTCAGATACTTCGGAAGATTTACCAACACGCAGAATGGAAGGCGTCAAAGCATTATCCCAAATTGCGCAAGAAATACCAGAGGCATGGCCAGTAATGGCAGACCAAGTTGTTTCCATGATGGATATTCCCGATGGTGATATTCTAATCAAGCGGTTCAGACGAATGGTTCCCAAACAAGCTACTGGTGAAGGCCCAAGTCCAGCAGACCAACAAATGCAACAGGCGTTAGCTCAAACCAATAAGACTATGAATGACTTACATCAGGCATATACAGAATTGAAATCCAAGACACTTGTAGATTTAGATCAGAAGAAAATAGATTGGTTCAAAGCGATTTCTGAAAGATTGGCTATCCTTGGTAAGATTGACCCAATTGGGTCAATGCCATTGGCAAGAGAAGAAATAAGTCAGGAACTACAATCACCTGTAAATCCATTCATAGCTGCTCATGCCATTGAAAATCAAATCTTACAACAAGCACTTGGGCAGATACAGCCGCAGGGAGACCAAACAGCAAATGGTGGTTCCCCTCCTATGGCTCCAGAACAAACAGACCCAAATGAAGTTCCTATAAATCCAAACCAACAAGGACAAGCATAATGATGGAAAATATAAGAGTAAAAGCTATCAATGCTCATATCATGGTAGCTGAATTAGCTATTGCCATGGCAAAAGATTTCTGGGAAAACGCATCATCAAATAATGAATTCCATATGATGAATCCATATATGAATGTATGGGTCAAACAATTCGCAGGTATGTTCATAGATGACTCAAGATGGGCATTATTACAGGTTATTGCTGATCCAACTACTTCTCAATCAGATAAAATCAGAATAAAAGATGCGTTGGAGTTGGATGAGAAACTACCAGCTTCTATGGATAGAGTCGAAACAGCTACAAAAGATGCTATGAAAATTGAGAAAATAAAACAACACGCATTTGCCACAATGCGCTAATAGGGAATCCTCCCATCCCAACACCAACTTGGGTTATAAGTTGCGTATATAAAAGGAAATAAAATGACCGAAGATAATGATGTTTTACACGACGAACCCGATGTTGAATCAACAGATGATTTGGATACCCGTATTGCCAAAATGGAAGCTGAACTAAGTTCAAAACAAGAAGCTGAAATCAGCGACGAAACAACTGATAAAGTTGAAGAAAAAGTAAAAGAAGTTGTTGAGGCCAAGGTTGAAGAGTCTTCGGAGGAAGAAGTAAAAGAAGAATTAGAAACTATTGAAGAAATGAAGATGCGTGTTCGAAAGATGCACATGGAAAACAGAGAAGGCAAAAGAGCCGTCCAAGCAGCACAGCGTAAATTAGACGCATATGATGCTGGACAACCACTTCCAAGAGATGAAGCTGTCTACAATGAAGCTAAAACATTAGCCAAACAAATAGCAGTCGAAGATAATTGGAATAAAGAATGTAATCGCATTGCTGATTTAGGACAAAAAGAATTTAGTAAATCTTTTGATAAAACAGTAAATGATTTGAGAGAAAACTTTCCTCAATATGGTGGTATTCCTTCTCCATTTGTTGAGGGTGCCATGGAAGCAATGCCAGGGCAAGAACACAAAGTATTGGCGTATTTGGCGTCGAATTTAGATGTGGCAGAAGATATATTAGCTATGACTCCTGTCAAACAAGGTGTAGCATTTGCTAAACTTGTATCTAAAATCAATCCACCGAAACCAATATCAAAAGCACCACCACCTATTGAAACAGTAACCAAGAATGCAAAAGACACTGCTGGTAAGAGAAGTGGTTTCTATACAGGAATGTCAACTGCTGATTTCTTTGCTGAATCTGACAAACAAGACAAGGCAAGACGAGGCTACTAACCTTACATGCATGTAGTAAGCTTTTTGAGACTGATCTAAAAAATAAGACATACATGCGTGTATAAGATAAATAAGAGTCTTACAAGAACGATATGTCGTGAGTAAGTGAGTGCCTGCCTAAAAACCGATACATCCTTGACAGCTTGTATCGGTTTTTTTTGTTTTGTATAAATAACATATGTGAGTAAGGAAGTCCACTCTCCCGTCACCATATGCGTTATTATGAGAACTGTTTCCTGGCGTATATCTTGCCCCCAGACAAGAGTCGGAAGACTTAAATTTCAGGGCGTAAAGGATGTGCCTCCGCATTCACCTAATGTTCAAGATTTCTTTTGAATGAGAACAAATATTATAAATTTTTTCTTTTTATCAAGGTGATAAAATGGCAACTCCTCTAACTATTGATTTAATTACCCTTCAAGGTCTTAAAATCTACAAAAATAATAACTTCTTGCTTAACAATGTAAGCACCAGATATTCTTCTGAATTTTCTCGTCCTTCAGCAAAAGTTGGCAACTCTATCAGAATCAGAAAATATGGTTCTGCAATCTACCGTACAACAATGACAGCAAATCCAACAAGCGGCCTAAACGAAAGTTATGTGCCTCTTACGGTCGATTTACCAATCGGCGCAGATGTTTCTTTCTCCACGACCGATTTAAGCCTGTCTCTTAACAGCTTCGGTGACCAAGTATTAGCTCCTTACATCAATGTTCTTGCCGCTGGTTCATCCCAGATGGTGTGGAATGTCATGATTGGCGCACAGCATTCTGTAAATACAAATGCAAATAATGTATTTGGAAACCCAGCGGCTGCTTCAATTGACCCAACCCCACGCTCTCTTTTGATGGCTGGCGTGCTTCTTGATAATGCTTCTGCTCCTGCAAGCTCTGCTGGAACAAGATTAGCAGTCCTTTCACCTAGCGCAAATATGGCGCTCGTGGACGGAATGTCAGGGATGTTTAACAATCAGGCTGCCATCTCTCGCCAATTTTTATCTGGCACGATGGCTCTTGCTAACTTGGGTATTTCTGGTGGTTATGGTATCGACCAGTCAGTTCCAGCCCACACCACAGGAACCTGCACAAGTGTTGTAATGGCGACAGCTTCTGTTTCTGGCGATACCGTTCTTGCGGTTGATGCTATTAGTGGAACTATCAACAAAGGCGACCATCTATTGCTCTCCGTAAATGCATGTAACGTCGTTTCATACGCTGATACAGGTATCAAGATGGAAGTGGTTGTAACTGCCAATGTAACAAACGGACAAACTGCCATTCACTTCTGGCCACCTTTGGTTGGTTCTGTCGGCGGAACAATCCCAAGTGCCAATGTTGTAGCATACCCACAGATTGATGATACTATTACATTTGTAACGGCTCCTTCAACCACAACTCATTCTAACATTGTGTTTGAAAAATCCGCATTACAGGTTGCATGGTGTTATCTTGCAGTTCCATCAGGTGCTGTGAATTCAAGTCGTGCTCGTCAAGATGGAGTCGAAATCAGAGCGATCAACGCATTTGATTTCACAAACGATTTGAACCTCACAAGATTTGATGTGCTCATGGGCGTGACGCTTACTCGTCCAGACCATTGCGTTGTGTTGCAGAGCCTTGTATAAGACTAATAAACTAAACTAAAAACTAAAAGACCCTTCCCCTAAAAAGGAAGGGTTTTCTTTTATCAACTATCCGATAAATACTTTATACATACAACAGGTTCATTGAATGACCACTCCATTAGACATTATAAAATTTGCGCAACTGGCATCTGGCGTCATCGGAACTGGACAAACTCCATCAGCCGAAGATTCAAACACAGCTTTGTTTTTATTGAACAATATCTTATCTGAATTCCAAATCAATAGATGGGCTGTTGAGTCTCTGACATCAACTTCTTATACAAGTTCAGGGGCTGCCAGCTACACAGTAGGACCAAGTGGTCTATTCAATATAGCAGGTGTTAGACCAGACAAAATTGATGCCGCTTTTACCCGTTTTTCTGGATTAGACACTTACTGTTATCCACTAATGTCCAGAGAGTCATATGACAGAATCTGTGTCAATAAAGCACAAACTGGTATTCCAACATATTTTTGGTATGATCCAACTATCTCAACACTTGGTGTAATATATTTTTGGCCGATACCTGTAACTACAACTTATACATTGTTAATAAATTCAAAAACATATTTGGGTCAGTTTGCTACATTACAAGATACTATTACTCTTCCGAAGCCATATATTTCTTGCCTTATGTATGAACTTGCGGCTCAATTGAGACCTTTTTATGGTTTTGGTGAAGACCCACAAATAACACAAAAAGCAGAACTAACCAAAATAGCATTGTTGAACTCAATTCAAGTAATGCCAACAGCAACTCAACCTACACCATCTAATCGTGGTGGTTCTTCATCCTCATTCGTTCCAGGACAACAAAAATGACAACTCCAATCGACATTATAAAACTTGCTCTTTTCAATTCTGGGGCTATTCAGCTTCAACAAACCATCTATGCCGACGACATTGATAATGGATTTGCATTGCTGAATAATCTTTTATCTCAATGGCAAATTCAAAGATACATGGTTTATGACTTGGTGGACATGGCAATAACAAGCACAGGGAGTGCCAATTATACTATTGGCCCAGCAGCAGATTTTTCAATCAGTGGTGGTGCTATTAGACCTGATAGAATCGACTCTGCTTTTTGTAGAACAATATCAACTGGATTAGATAATATTTGTTATCCATATATGGCAAGAGAAAACTTCAATCGTATTTCTTTGAAAGCAGCAACTGGTGTTCCATACACATATTTCTACGACGCATCAATAGGTTCAGCAAGTCAAGGAACAATAAGTTTTTGGCCGATACCTGTTACAACGATTTATTCACTTCATGTGAACTACAAAGCATATTTGGGTCAGTTTGCTACTCTTACCGATATCATTACACTTCCATTGCCATATATAAATGGGATGGTGTGGGGACTCGCAAAAGAATTGAGAAATCTCTATGGACTTGAAGAGTCTCCTTCTGTATCAAAGATGGCAGCAGAATCACTTCTTGCTATCGTAAATTCAATTGCCCAACTACCAACAGCCGTTCAACCAATACCATCTGGTCGTGGTGGGGTATATTCATCCCTTGCAGCACCACAAGGATAATAAGAAATGACGCCATTAGAATTATGTAGAAATGCCATATTGAATGTAGGAGTTGCGTCTTTACAAGATACCATATATGCGGAAGATATAAACAAAGCATTTGATGTATTGAATAGTTTATTGGCGGCATGGTCAGTGAAGGACTTTCTTTTATTCAATCTTATTGATGTAAGTTTTGTAGCTGATGGAAGTCAATCTTATTCCATTGGAACTGGACAAACCATCAATACACCAAGACCAAATGCCATAGAAAGTGCTTATGCTCGATTTTTACCTGTATCAGGAACCAATTCAGTTGATATACAACTTGGTATTATTCAATCTCGTCTTGATTATGCTTCCATCACATTGAAGGGATTGACCACATTTCCATCAGCCGTATGGATGGATACATCATTCCCATATGGAAATGTATTTGTATATCCAATACCAACTGCTGGAAAATATGAAATACATTTAGTTTTGAAAGACCAACTAACTCAATTCGCAAACCTAACAGACACATTCAACTTACCCCAAGTTTATTGGAATGCGTTGGAATGGAATACAGCTTTTCAACTTTTCAGTGTTTATAGATTACCAATAAATCCATTGGTTGAGAGAATGGCAAATCAATCTGCTAATACAGTAAGACAAATGAACACACAAGTTCCATTTGCTAAACTCGCACCTGGATATGGTAGAAGCGGTCGTGGCTATGGAAATGCCATGCAAACTTTCTATTCTGGTGGTTTCTAAATGACCATAATGAATTTGACTGGTGGTGATTACACATCAAGTCTTCCAGCGGCATATCAACGAGTTGTAAATCTAATACCAGAGGTCATTCCAGTGGCACAGAATGAGCCAATTAGGTATATAGACCGACTTGCACCTGGATTGACATCTATTAGACCAGCACCAAAAGATATTTGTAGAGCAGCATATACCGCCAGCAATGGTGATTTATATATGGTATATGACCAATCGCTTTATTATGTATCCCCAGATTGGGTGTTCCATGAGATAGTGGTATTCGTTGGAACATCTTTGATGGATTGTGTGCCAAGAAAAACACCTGTTTCCATGTCTGATAATGGATTACAGTTATTGATTGTAAATGGATCACCCGATGGCTGGATAGTAAATCTTGCTACAAGAGTGCTTATTGGTAGAATAAACGATCCTACATTGATAACTGGATATGAAGGGTTTATGGGAAGTCCTTTCGTCACAATATTAGATGATATTTTCGTTCTTTCAAAACCAAACTCAAGCATTTGGTATGTATCTGCTCCTCTACAATCAACATTTGACGCAGGACAGTATGCATCGAAAGCAACATCGCCTGATAATATTGTTGGTATTTTGACATGCCATGCTGTGCTTTGGATCATTGGAGAATTCAGTTATGAAGTTTGGTATTCCTCTGGCGGCTCTGGAACTATAATAAATTCATTTCCATTCTCAAGAATACCACAAGCATTCACAGATGTAGGTTGTATTGCGCAATATACAATGTGTACGGCTTACAATGATATATTTTGGTTGGCACAGAATAAAGCAGGCAAGAACATTGTAGTAAGATCGGAAGAGCGTCGTGTAGGGAAAGAGTGTAGATCTCGGTGG
>ODAK010006937.1_pt1 | contig 11370 bp, 10 predicted proteins | sample 1539591 | NCBI WGS metagenome assembly ODAK01 (sample SAMEA3539303, study PRJEB22396) | soil metagenome | biome: tundra; feature: field; material: soil | place: USA | collected 2010-05 | depth 0.15 m | reverse complement strand
AGATTGCTGGCGCTCATGAGAGAGAGGGTCCAGACAAAGGCGGCCAAAGTAAATACCCCGACGCAAAGCATTATGATGGCGAGTTGGAAGGCGATCTTGTTTGTAGTCAGCCCGTAATGCCGGAAGTTTGACCAAGCGAGCCATTGGACCACGCACAGCATGAAGGACAGGCCACTGACAATAAGCAGCGGGATCAGTTCTGGCCCGGGGTGAGAGAGGTACATCGATAAAACCAGACCGCGGCTAGCTTCCACCACTGCAACTCCTACGAGGAAACCGACGCAGTAGCCGGCGACGACGATGCCAACGGCTCCCAGAATGGCCCGCAGGGTACTGTTGGAAATGGACGCCGCATAGACCGCGACGCTGGTCAGCAACAAAGACCCGAGTATCCAGCCCATTATCTCGGGCGCAGGCGGGAGGGAAGTTCTAGCGGCGGACTGGTGGAACAGTGCGTCCCCAGCCATGAACAGGGCGGTCGGCAGCAGCAGACCCAGGACCAGGCTCGTCGAAAGCGCAGCCAGCATTTTGGCCGACCATTGCTTGAGCGCGGAGGGAGGCAAGGTCAAATGCCATTCTGCCATGCCCCAGCCTTTCTCTTCCGCAACTGATGTCGTCCCGGCAATCAAGGGAAGAATCACCACGAAAATAAAGCAGTCCGCCACTATAATGCCTTCGGCCAAATCATGGTGGTGCTTGATCAGGCAGGCGCCGGCCACGGCGATCAGGCAGAAAAAACCGGCCAGCAGGAAGCTGATCTGCTGCAGGCGGAATTCCTTCTTGAGCAGGGTCGCAAACGGAGTGTGGAATCGCGCACTGATCCTGGCCAACGGGCGAACGAAGAATGCCTCCAGCCCGGCAGGCAGGACCAAGTCCCGCGAAGGCCCGTCCACAGCCTGCAGCCGTTTGAATTTGGCATATCCGAGGCCGTAAACGAGTGCGCAGTAAATGGCAAGGAGGATGGGGGTCGAAGCCGAGAACCATCTATCCTCGCCGAATAGCCGCTCGCTCACGAGTGCGTTCACTCCCAGGAGCAGGCCGGGGACCGCTGCCGCGAACGTCATGCCTCCGATGCCGTGCCGGAGCAAGAGGGTCCAGTACGGTGCTCCGCAAAAGGCGCACAGCGGGATTAACACCAGCGCCAGCCATAAATCACGGTCCAGCACGGGACAACACACGCTCAGGCAAACCATCAATACCAACCAACTCGCCAACATGCTGGCTCCCAGGACGAGCATCTTATCGCGCCACATCACTGATCGGGCGATGGGTTGTGAGAGCAGCAAGGAGAGGGTCCGGTGGTGGAACTCATTGCCAAAGGAGCTGCCTCCCATCACCGCGCACGCCAATCCCAAAGCCATATAACCGAATCCCGTGTCCCCAATGTGCCAAATCAAGTAGGGTGCGCTGATGAGCAAAAGCGAGCCCACCAATAGCGGCAGCAGGTCTCGGGTTTCTTTAGCTAGCCTCGTATTCATGCGCCTCCTATTACTTCAATGCCGCCACGAAGATCTCCTCCAGTGTGAGGGCTTCCGTCGTCAGCGCCTCCGGGGACAGGGACTGGAGCTGTTTCAGGATTTCCTCCGAATGGCCGTTGACGGTGAGCTCCAGCTCACGGCCCTCGCGCCGGATATGCCTGGCCTGGGGAAACTCGACCGTCGGCGCTGCGGTGGCAAAGCGCGCGCGAATCTTCTTGTAGCGGGACCGTGCATCGTCCGCTCCCAGCGTCAATGCCTCGCGGCCGTTGTCGATGATGGTGAACTCGTCGATGAGCCCCTCGAACTCGCTGATCAGGTGCGTGGAGACAAACACCGTGCGATTGCCTGGATCGGCTTCCTGGTAGGCTCCAATCACCGTCTGAATGAACTCGCGGCGGACGATCGGATCGAGGCCGGAGGTCGGCTCGTCCAGCACAAGCAGATCCGGTTCGGCGCAGATGGCCCCGATGAGCGCCAACTGTGTCTTCTGGCCGCGGGACAGCGCACTGGCCTTCTTGGCGTCGTCCAGCCGGAACTGCCCAAGCAGCTCACGCTCCGTTTTCCGGTTCCAGCGGGGCCGAAAGGATGCGAGGTAATCCAGCACGTTGCGGACGGTCATCCACGGGTAGAACGCCACGTAATCCGGCACGTAGGCCAGCCGCGACTTGACCGCGACTTCTTCACTGGCCGGGTCCAGGCCAAAGACGCGGACGGTCCCGGACGCGGGCCGCAGCAGGTTGAGCAGGCATTTGATGGTGGTGGTCTTTCCGGCGCCGTTGCGGCCGAAGAAGCCGTAGCACTGGCCGCGCCGCACGCGCAGGCTCAGGTCGTTGACAGCCTCGGCGCGGCCATACTTGCAGACCAGGTGGTTGATTTCGATGACAGACGGTTCAGTGTTCATGATTATTCCTTCGCTTCGGCCTCATGGGCCTTGTTCGTTTGTTCAAATACTTCCAGCCGTTCCTTGACCAGGTCCATAAATTCCTTGTCCTCCACCCGCAGATGATGAGCCTGCACAATGGCGGCGTCGATCTCCTCCGCCACCATCTTGAGCCGGACGTCCTTGCGGAACGGGGAATGGTTCTCCTTCAGAAAGCAGCCCCGGCCAGCCAGTGTCTCGATCACCCCCTGACCCTCGAGCTCCGCATAGGCCTTGGCGACCGTGTTCCGGTTGATGCGCAACTGCTCGGCAAGCGGCCGGATTGACGGCAGCGGCTCACCTGTCCGCAATGCCCCCGAGGCGGCCGCTGCCTTCACCTGGTCCACCACTTGCAGGTAAACCGGCTTGCCTGATTTGAAATTGAGCTGAATCAACATACTTTGGCCTGCTGTTATGTTCTGTCATAGGACAGTATGACAGTCTTCCGTTCCTGTCAACAGTCTTTTTTCAATTATTTTAAGGCTCGGCACGGGTGAGCTCTGCCCGTATGGTTTGAGAAGATTATGTCCGGCCTGTTTTCCTCGGCGAACCTCGAACAAATCCGCGCTGCCAGCGACATCGTGGATGTGATCGGGTCGTACTTGCCGCTCAAGCGCGCCGGGGCCAACTTTGTCGCGCTCTGCCCGTTTCACAAGGAGAAGACGCCCAGCTTCAACGTCAATCCCAACCGCCAGATCTTCCATTGCTTTGGCTGCCACAAAGGGGGCGACGTGTTCACGTTTGTTAAGGAATACGAGAATGTTGATTTCCCGGAGGCGGTGAGGCGGCTGGCGGACCGGGCCAAGATTCCGCTGGAGCATGAGAAGAACGCCGGCGAGCAGCAATCGCGGCATATAAAGGAGCGGCTGCTGCAAATCCATGAGCAGATCGCCCAGCGCTGGCAAAGCGCCCTCGCCAATGAGGCATCCGGGCAGATTGCGCGCGATTATCTCGCCCGCCGTGGTGTGCCCGACGAAGCGGTGAAGCTCTTCCGCCTGGGCTTCGCGCCGGATCTGTGGGACGACACGGTGAACTGGGCAAAAAGCAAGGGCCACGAACTCGCGCTGGTCGAGCAAGCGGGCCTCATCTTGCGCAAACAGGATGGCGATAGCTACTACGACCGCTTTCGCGGGCGGCTGATGTTCCCAATCTGCGATGAGCAGGGGCGGGTGATTGGCTTCAGCGGGCGGGTACTGTCCGGGGATGAAAAGACGGCCAAGTACGTCAACTCGCCCGAGACCCCCATCTTCACCAAGAGCAAAGTGTTCTTCGGGCTCGACAAGTCCAAGCGCGCGGTGCTGGAAGCCGGGTACGCCATCGTGTGCGAAGGACAGCTCGACCTGATCGCTTGTTTCATGGCCGGTGTGCAGAACGTCGTCGCGCCCCAGGGAACCGCGTTCACCGCCGACCACGCTCGCATCCTCAGGCGTTACGTCGAGGAGGTCGTGCTCTGCTTTGATTCGGACGAAGCGGGACAGAATGCGACTGTGCGTTCACTCGATAATTTGCTGGCGTCCGGCCTGGCGGTGCGGGTGGCGGTGGTGCCGGCGCCCCATGACCCGGACAGTTTCATCAAGGCTTCCGGGGGCCCCGCCTTCAAGCAGCTTATCGAGCGCGCCGAGGGCTTCTTCGATTATTACCTCAATCGCCTGTGCGCCACCAATGAAGTAACGACTGACAAGGGACGGTTGGCTGTGCTGCGCGGCATGGCGGAAGCCGTACACAAGACTGGCAACGTCGTCCTGGTTGATAAATACGCCCAAAAGACCGCCTTGCGCTTGGGCGTCACGCCAGACGCTGTGCGCGCCGAATTCAGAAAGCTGTCACGGGCAAGAGCTCCCGCGCCCGAGCCTGTGGAGCCGCCGGTGGAGGAAAGCGCCAGCCCGCAGCGACCTTCCACCCACGAATACTGGCTGTTGAAGCTGCTGCTGCAGCACGATGACCTCGTGGCGTGGGCTGCCGCGCATCTGGATCCGGGGTGGGTGCAGCATCCGCTGGTCAGGCAGATCGTTTCAAAGCGCCTGGCGGCGCATGCGAAGGACACCTGGAGCAGTTTGGCCGCCTTTCTCGATGAGTGTGAAACGCCCGAACTGCGGAGCCTGGTCACGGAAACCACGGCTGAGCCACGCCCGATACCCAATCCGGCGCAGCAACTATCGGATGTCGCGCTGCGTTTGCGGAACCAATTCATTGATCGCCAGTTCGGCGTCCTTATGCAGCGTGCGAACCAGCCTGAAGTGAGCGAGGCCGAACGGAACGACCTGTTGCGTCAACAGCAGGAGTTGCGACGCCTCAAGCGCCAGCCGATCCAGGGCGGGGATTAGAACTTCAAAATTTGACGCTCCCTTGGGCTCCTGCTATGGTGTGGTTACCTTAACAGGCTGAGCCTGATAACCAAAGACACCAATCAAAACACGAAAGGGCATAGCATGAAAACATCCAGATGGATCCACACCGCCATCCACACCGCCATTATGACTGTGACCCTCGCGATGGCCGGTTGCGGCAAGCAAAGCAGCGTTGACACCGCATCACTCGAGAAGAGCTTCAAGTCGGCTGAAGCCGCCGTGCAGACCAGCGCGGACAAGGCGGTGGCCGCGATCAAATCCGCCGATTATTCGGGCGCAATGGCGGAGTTGAAGAGGCTCGCCAGCAACGCCAAGCTGACTCCCGAGCAGCAACAATCCATCAAGGATGTGATGTCTCAGGTTGAAAAGGCCATTTCTGACGCCGCCAACAAGGCAACGAGCGATGCCAGCAAGGCGATGACGGAAATACCGAAGGCGTTGCCGAAGTAAATCGACCAAGACGCAGGCACGATCCCTAACGCATCACGCATCACGTTTCACACCCCGCCTACTTGGCGCCTTGATCAATCCACGCGCGGACAAGACCGATTTGCTCTTTGGTCAGAGGGGGGATGTTAGCCTTGTTCCTGGGCGGTGGCATGAAGCCATCCGGCTTGCCCACGTGGGCGACGCAGTGGACCAACATGCTGTCGGCACTATTGCCGGGCAGGACCACTTTGCCGTCCTCGCCGCCTTTGAGCGCTGTTTCGAGACCGTCCAGACGCAATCTGGCCTTCGGCTTCTCGGCACCGTGACATCTGATGCACGACTTATCGAAGATGGGCTTGATGTCCGTGGCGTAGGTCACGCCCGTTTTGTCGGAAGCCGGGGGGATTTTGGAGAGATCCACAGCCGTCTTTTCAGCCGCTTGGGCGATGACAAGGGAGAGAGCCAATGTTGTTACGACACACGCAATGCTTTTGATCATAGAGTTTCAGTTAATTGGCGGGCAACATCGTCCAGCCCGGCGCTCGTGTCAAAGAGTTTGATAAGACAAGAGTTTGATAAGACTTTCTCGGAGCCCCCGAACATAGGCGTTGGCTAATGCCGCCCCCGGGCCGTGAACCGCCCTGGTGGCTAGCGGTTGTACCACCCGAGTTTATCCTTCCGGGTCACGTAGAGCGTCCCGAGAATGCGCATGCCGACGGTGAGCAGATAGAGGCTGGCCAGACTCCAGAAGGCCTGGGCGGCAAACATCTCCAGCAATTTAGCGATCGAATGTGTCGTTAACCCCCTTGGAAAGAGCTCAACCAGCACAAAGTCTCCCAGTGCGCGGATGCCCAAAACACCGGCAAGCGCAATGACGGCGACGAGGTATTCGATTGGCACCTTGAAAATCGAAGGAATAACCTGCAGTGGGTTGGCTGCGGCGACCGAGTCGAGCATGGCAACAGAGAGGAAGGCCATGGGGAAATAGAGACAGCCGAAAGCGAAGACGGACAGCAACAGCACTCCCATAGACTCCTGCTCGGTCGCGATGACCCAGCAGCCCACCCCGATTGCCGGGGCGAAGGAGATCAAGGTCAAGCCGATGAGTTGGAGGCACGGGAGTATGATGTCCTCCCAGAAGTTGGTCATGCTAGGCAGGGGCGGCATCTCCTCTTCCTCGACCGCGGTCGAATGGATAATAGTTTGCATGTAGGTGAAGAGGTAACCGAGGACTATGACCCGCGCCATCAGCCCCCACCAGCCAAAGGACATACCGCCGCGGAAACCGACACCCATGCCACCCCGTAGGCCGAAGCCGCCCATCCCGCCGCCCGTTTTGATTGCCGCGAGGAGGATGGTGCCGACGATGAGCACGAGCAGGCCGCTGCCCCGGAACGGAAAAACAAAGGCTCCCGGCAGCCGCGCGTAAAACCCTTTCGGCGGCGGCGGAGGCTGAATCTGCACGTGCACCGGCACGCATTCGACGCCGCAGGTGCGGCAGAACTTCTGTTGCCCCCGCGTGTTGACGCAAAGCTCGCAGAAAAAGCGCTGGCAATGGTCGCACAAGTAGCGCGCCGGGGTCTTCGGATGGAATTTGCAGAATTGCGCGCCCGTCTCGAGGGGGGTGACGGAAACCGGTGGAGCAGGGGGGGCTTGCAGGGGCGGGTGAGCGGTAACTGGCGATGGGAGGCTGGGGCTGAGGGCAACAGTCGCGGCGGTTCCGACACGCGCGACTCCGGCTAGGGCTGCCAATCGCGGAGGCGGTAGTGGCGGAGCGCCGGCAATGGGGCGGGGCATGGCGGCGGGTTGCGCGGCTCCCGCATCCGCGGGCGCGTCGGAATAAAACATCAATTCCACGCCACCCAAATGAATGGTCTGGCCCGGCTGGAGCGCCGCCTCCTTCACGGGAGCGCGGTTGACGAACGTGCCGTTGGTCGAGCCCAAATCCCTGATTACGGCGGTCCCGTGCTCCACCACGATTTGACAGTGGGAACCCGAAACGGAAGGATCATCGAGCTTGAAATCGTTGGCGGGATTCCGCCCCAATGAATTAGTGCCCGCCTTGAGCTTGATTTCCCAGGCAGCAGGAGATCCGGGTTGGACAACGAGTCGCGCCATTGTTAAAGGTCGCTTATCCGCTCTGAACTACGGCATTTCTAATCTAGCTCCCGATCGTCTGTCCAGAGAAATCTGAAACAAAATCCCCCGGGAGAAAGCCGGTGTTGGAGATGGAAATGGCGCAGTGGCGGGACAGGAGGAGGCCTGAACGTGCTATTTGAACAAGCGTCTATGATGTGCCATATTCTTATGGGTTATGGTGGCAAAGGGTCTGGGCATGAGACCAATGTGGTACGACAGACGTGCAGCAACAAGAAACGGAAACACGGGAAAGACAGGAAGCAAAGTTATGAAATACATAAATACGGTCGCATTGGCGGGGACCATGGTTTGGCTGGTTGGGTGCGCGTCGGCGCCCAGGGTGGTTGTAGTTGAACCGGTCGGTCCGGGACCGATGGCGGGCTCGGAAGGCCAAGGCAATGGATCATTGGTGGTCTATTCGGCCCGAACGCCGGCGGACGTCGATGTGAACATGGAGACTTGGCTGGTGAACAATGACTTCGGGAAGAACGAGTTCCTGTACGAACCCGCGCATACTGATTACACGATCTATACGCAGAATGGCGAGGTGTTCAAACACGTGCGCAATGCCCGTGACATGAACGATGACACCCCGAAGGTCGTGACGCTTCCGGCTGGGTCGTACAAGGTTGAGGCCCAGGCGTTGGACTGCGACTCAAGCCGCGTGAAGGTGCTACTGACCGTCGTGGTTAAACCGGGGCAAACGACCATGGCGCACCTGGAAGGCGATTGGAACCCGGGCGTTCAAGACAAGGAGACGGAGCTCGCCACGTTGCCCTGTGGGCGGATTATTGGCTGGCGCGCGCCGGAGGCTGGCCTGGCGAGCAACTAACGAGCGTGTCGTCGCCGAAAGCTCGCTGACCACACTCCACGGCGGGCGCATCCGGAAACTGCCCCCGGAACGCCGTATTTATGCGGCAGTGGCGCGCGAAATGTCACCCCTGCCGCATAAATGCGTTCCGGCCCACCGCAGCCGCGAACTTGGGGGCAGTGCCCGAATGCGCCTCTCCATGGCCAGAGTGTCTTGGACACTCTTGGCCCCATGCCTCGTTTGGGGGATTCTTCGCTCTGTCGGTCTCCCGGCTTGCCAAACCCCCGCAATACTGCTTAAGCTCCCCACATCATGAAACTATCCAGCAAGCTCGAAAAGGTCCTCAACGACCAAATCAACCTCGAACTCTCCTCCGCATACGCTTACTACGGCATGGCGGCATATTTCGAGCGAACCGCCTTCACTGGCTTTGGCAAGTGGATGGAGGTCCAGAGCAAGGAAGAACTGGGCCACGCCAATCGCTTCTTCAAATACATCGTCGAACGCGGCGGCAAAGTGATGCTGGAGGCCATCGGCGAGCCCAAGTGCGATTACAAGTCGCCCCTCGACGCCTTCAAGACCAGCCTTGGCCACGAACAGAAGGTCTCCGCCGCCATCTGCGCGATTTACGAAGTCGCCACTGGGGAGAAGGACTACGCCACCTTGTCCTTCCTCAAGTGGTTCCTCGATGAGCAGGTCGAAGAGGAGCGGAACGTAGGCGACGTCCTGGCCAAACTCGAGCTGGTTGGGGACAACCGCAACGGCCTCTATCAGATCGACAAGCAGGCGGGGCGGCGGGCCGAAGAGAAGAAGGCTTGAGACCTTAAGTCCGCGCCTGCGCGCCCCGCCGGCGGCAGCGTCGCGGCCCGCGGCATATGCCCTACCGCACGTTCGGTATCGACGAGGTGGCGCGCTATCTCCATCTGAGCCGCGCCGACCTCGACCGGCTGGTTAAGGACCAGGATATCCCGTTCGAGCGGCACGGCGAACGGCTGGTGTTCCGCAAAGTCGAAATCGACGCGTGGGCCTCCCAGCGCATCCTCGGTCTGGAAGGCCGGCACCTGGCTGAGTACCACCAAAAATCCTCCCGTGGCGCGCAGCAGATCGTCCCGCAGGAAGCCATCATGCCGGAGATGGTCCAGCCGGAATTCATCGAGCCGGCCTTAACTGCCAAGACCAAGGCATCGGTCCTGCGCCAAATGACGGCGCTGGCCGAAAAGACGAGGCGCGTCTCCGATCCGCGCGCGCTCCTGGAAGGTCTGGAGGCGCGGGAAGAGCTGTGCTCGACCGGCATCCCGGGGGGACTGGCCCTGCTGCACTCACGCAATCCTGAGTCTTATCTGTTTGAAACGGCGTTCCTCGCGCTGGGTCGGACAATTCAGCAAATCCCTTTTGGCGCGCCGGATGGTCAGCCGACCAACCTGTTCTTCCTGATCGGCTGTCCGGACGACCGCATGCACCTGCATACCCTCGCCCGCCTGTGCCTGATGGCGCAGAAAACCGACCTGCTCGTAGATCTGCGCCAGGCCGTGGATGCCGATGCCATGTGCGAATGCATCCTCGCGGCCGAGCAAGCGGTCCTGGCCAACCGCCGGCACTCGGCGCATTCGTCCGCGTGAGGCAGGCGACCGGGCCGGAGTGCGCCCGTCCTCGGGCGCAGCAACAATCGACACGCCCAGGACGCCGGAAAGTTCCGAGACCCGACTGCATGTGGACGTTGCTGCGCCCGGGGACGGGCGCACTCCGGGCTTGCCAGTGTCCTGGCGTTGCGCTCTGCTGATCCAGGATGAACACCAAACGATTGCCAAGCCCGCCTTTCAATCCGGGCGTGCGCGACATTGTGGAAGGCAAACAAGCGTGGTCGCGTCCCCTTGTAAAAGACGAGATTGAGCGCGGGTTTCTGGGTTGGCACGAGAACGGTTATCTTCCCCACCGCGATGAGCCCGGCCTTGTCCAGTTCGTCACGTTCCGTCTGGCGGATGCGTTCCCTAATGAGTTGCGTTCGGAATGGGAAGGGTTCCTTAAGATCGAAGACGACCGCAAACGGCGTATCGAACTTGAGGCGTATCTCGATCGGGGGCGAGGGGAGTGTCATCTCCGCCGTCCCGAGGTTGCTAAACTGATGGAAGGGGCCTTACTGTTCCGTCACGAGGCGGATTACGACCTCTGGGCATGGGTAGTGATGCCGAATCATGTCCATCTGCTCTTTTTGGTGCGGGACGTGCCCATGTGGCAGTTAGTCGATGCCTGGAAGGGTTACACGGCCAAGGCGGCGAACAAGATTCTGGGGCGCAAGGGGCGTTTCTGGCAGGAAGGATACTGGGATACCTACATGCGCGACCGCGAGCATGAGGTGCGCACGCAGCGATACATCGAGAACAACCCCACGAAGGCAAAGCTCGTGGTGTTGCCGAAAGAATGGCCCTGGAGCAGTGCGCGGTTCCGCGATGAATATCAGCGCCTGTGCTTGCCAGCAGGCTGACGGAGTGCGCCCGTCCCCGGGCGCAGCAACATTCGACCCGCCCAGCACGGCGGATAGTTCTGAGATGCCACTGCTTACGGACGTTGCTGCGCCCGGGGGCGGGCGCACTCCGGTGGAAAAGTTAGGATGCGCCAACCTACGACATCCTCTCCCATTTTTGACTGGATTGTTGGCCTCTACCACCTAGAGTTCCCGCATGGTCCATCGCTGCAATGCCCGACTCCGTTTCTGCGCCTGCCACAAGACGCGCCCGGCTATTTGGCTGGCAGCGGTAGCCGCAGTGGCTGTTTGGTTTGAGTTGTGCGCCGTTGCCGCGCCATTGCGGGTGGCGACCTTCCGCTGCGACGTCACTCCCTGGACCGGCGAAGCGCTGGTCTGGACGGCCAAACTGGTCAAAGTTGAAGAACCCTTGCTGGCCAAAGGGATCGTGCTGGAGGACGGCACCAACCGGTATGTGCTGTGCGCCATTGACTGGTGCCTGCTGGGCAATTATTCCGAACTGTCCTTCCGCAAAGCTCTGGCGGACGCCGCCGGCACCGACGCTGCGCGCGTTGCCATCCAGTGTCTCCATCAACACGCGGCCCCTTACGCCGACGAAGGGGCGTACCGATTGCTGGATGCCGCGCCGACTCCTCCTCCGCACCTCAGCCCGAAGTTTCTGGATGCCGTGCGGGCGCTGCTGGCGGGCGCGGCGCAGGAAGCGGTCGCTCACCTTGAGACGTTCGACCAGGTGGGCACCGGCCAAGCCAAAGTCGAACGCATCG
>ODAK010006936.1_pt1 | contig 11370 bp, 7 predicted proteins | sample 1539591 | NCBI WGS metagenome assembly ODAK01 (sample SAMEA3539303, study PRJEB22396) | soil metagenome | biome: tundra; feature: field; material: soil | place: USA | collected 2010-05 | depth 0.15 m | reverse complement strand
CGGGCGCATCGCCCATGTCGTCGGCCAGCCTCGCGGCCTCGTTCAGCACCAGCGGCGCATTGGCGAAGGCAGTCGCGTGCGCCCGCTCGAGCGCGACCCTGGCCGCGGCATAGTGGCCGTCCGCGCGAGCGCGCTTGGCCTCCGCCACGGCCGCGACGACAAGCCGGCCCTGGGCGAACTCGCCTGTCCCCCGCACGGCGTTGAGCCAGCCCTGCTGAACGTCGCGCAGCGGCGCGCCCTGCGGGTAGGCGTCGGTGGAATACTGCGCGATGCCGCGCTTGCGCTCCTCCGGCGGGCGGTGCTGGGGCGGCGCGTTCCCGCCTCCGCTGCTGGACGCCGCGACGCCGAGCGCGATGCGGGCTGCGCCCTCCAGCAGCCCGGTGCGCATGTCGCCGGCGCTGGAGTTCATGAACGACTGGAAGCTGGAAGGACTGATCACCTGGCTGAGCTGGTGCTTCAGCTGGTCGTCCAGGTTACCGACGGTCGCGTCGCGCTTCTGCTGGTCGGCCTGGATGATGTCGAAGACGTGGGCGGTGGCGGCGTCGGGCGCGAAGGCCGCCGCCAGGGAGAGGTCGTAGCCGCAACAGTCGGCCTCGTCCTCCTGATCGCGGGTGTGGGCCGGCTCGACCATGACGTTGGAGATGAAGTGGATGAGGTCGTTGGTCGCGCCGGCCTGGTTGGCGACGTTGAGGGCGGCGCCGGCCGAGCCGCCGATCGGCAGGCTCTGGGCGACGGCGAAGAACTGGCCAAGCCGGCTGGCCATCTGCGCGCGGCGCTGCTCGGTGTCGGGCTGGTGGGCGAAGTGGCCCAGCCGCACGTGGCCCAGCTCGTGGGCCAGGACGAAGGCCACTTCGTCGTCCGACTGGGCGTCGTCGAGCAGCCCGAAGGCGACCACGATCGAGTCGTCCGGGAGGGAATAGGCGTTGTAGTAGTCGACGCCCAGGATGTGCACCTGCAGCGGCCGGCCCTTGGCGTAGGGCCACTGGGCGTCGAGGCCGGCGAGGAGCTCGGCGACCTTGGCCTCGGTCTGCGGCATGCGCAGCCGCGCCGCCTGGAAGCGGCCGAGGTTCACGGCGTCGGAGGCGAGCGCCAGCGAACCGCCGCCGCCGCCCGTCTCGAACCGGCGCCCGGCCACCTGCTTGATGAACGGCCCCCTGGCGCCGGAGACGGAGAAGCCCGCGCCGCCCTGGGCCCGCGCCACGCCCGGCCAGTCCAGGGTCGTCAGCGCGGTGGTGGCGAGCACGCCAAAGGCGAAGCGCCTGCGCGTCGCCCTCATGGGTGCTTGCAGTCGGCCGCGCCGCCCAGCCCCATATTGGTCGCCGCATAGGCGGCGCCCGAGTTGCGCGCGGCGCTCTGCACCGGGGTGCAGGTCGCGTTGACACCGGTGGTCTGCACGTCGAGGCCGCGCAGGAAGATCACCTTGCCGGCCTGGCTGATGCCGACGCTGCCGCCGACGCCCATGGCCACGATCGGCGTCGGGGCCTTCAGGTCGCTGGCCTGGACCGTGCCGGTGGGCTGGCCCTTGTCATCGAAGGTGTGCAGCTGCGGACGCAGATACTTCACCACCATGCCGCCGGCGTTGGCGAGGCCTGGGACCAACAACAGGGCGATAAGGACAAGACTAGCTTTGAACATGGGCTGGCGCCTCCTTGGCGTTGCTGGTGTCGGTCGGCGGTTCGGCGGGGTTATCGGCGGGCTCCGCGGCGCGCGGCGACCGGGGCGACAGCAGCCTGTCTTCCTCGAACTTGAGGAAGGCCCCGAAGCGGCGCAGGCGCGCTTGCAGCCAGCGCACCCAGGGCAGGTGCTCGATCGAGCCCAGGATGTCGGCGGGCAGGGTTTCGCGCGTGGCGTAGAAGAGAAAGCCGAGCACGCAGGCATAGATGCCGATCCAGTTGATCGGCGCGCGGTGCAGTAGGGAGACCCCGAGCCAGGTCGCCGCCGCCACCACCGCGATGGAGGCGCCGAAGATCACCAGATAGAGCGGCCCGTAGATGATCGCGCGAAGGCGCGGCTCCATCCGCGTGGCGATCGCATGGTCGAGCAGGCTGTTGCGCGCCATGACGCCCATGATCCCAAAGAAGGCGAGTGCGGCGATGAGCATGCTTTTGAGAAGATCGGAATCAAACATCATGTTGCCGTTGCGCCGATAGTTGGCCCCATCTTCGACAAGATTGTCCAGGGCCATGGCGTGATAGTGCACACCGGGCGCCTCGCCTTGCACCGGCGACTCCACCCAATCGTTCGACGCGCGAAACTGGCCGCCGACCATCACCAGCCGGCCGGCCAGCACCCGCGCGAGGTCGCCGCTCTGCAGGCCCAGGCCCGCCACCATGCGGTCATAGCCGAGGGTCAGGGCATAGGGGCACTCCTGGCGGGCGCCGGTGGCCGGCCCCCTGAGGCCCGTCAGCTGCTCGCCCAGGCGCGTCAGAAAACCGGAGCCCGCGGCGCGGCAAGGCGCGGCCCGGCCGGTGACCGCCTGGGTCATGGCCAGGTATTCCGGGTCCGGCCGCGAGCCCCAGACCACGTCCAACGGCGCGTTGAAGACGCCGGAGACGTCGGTGGGCGCAAAGACCTTGCCGGCGATGGCCTGGCGCGCGCGGCCCTTAAGCTCCGCAAAGCCGGAAACGCCGCAGGCGTCCGCCTGGCGCAGGCACCAGGCGGCGTACATCGCCAGCGCCGGCGAGACGTCGAAGGCATGGACGTCCAGCCTCGCGTTTTTGGCGGGATCGAAGCCGTACTTGATGACCAGCGGGTAGGCCCGGTCGTTGACCAGGGCCGGCGTCAGCACCGCTACGGCGTCGAGACGCCGCTGCACGTCCGTGAAGATGTCGAGATCGGCCGGCGAGGGCTTGGCGAAGATGAAGGGCGTGCCGCCCGCGGCCTCGATGCAGGCGATCTTGATCAGCGGATCGGTCTGGCATCCGGGGGCCCGCGACCACGCCTGGGCCCTGGTCGCGGCCGCCACGCCGGTCATGAAGGCGTCGAGCCCCTCGTTCGGCCCGCCCTGGCCGGTATAGACGAAGTCGGCATAGATGGCCGCGGGCGGCGCGCCGCCGACCTGCATCAGGTCGTCGAACATCTGCCATTGCTGGTCGTAGGTCGGCGGGAATCGGTTCCAGCCGTAGCCCTTCATCGCCTCCATCGAGCTTTCGTCGAGATAGACGACGCTGATCTGCCGCTGCCCCTTGCGGTCGGCGCCGTAGTCGGCGGCCGTGATGCGCTGATAGACGCCGTCCGCCACCCGGTCGGAGGCCGATTCGAGGCCGAAGAGATTGAGCTTGGCCACCGCATAGGCGGAGCCGGCCAGGAGCAGTGCGACCAGCAGCGCCTTCAAGATCCGGGTCGCGACAGCCAATCGGTGGGGTCCCCTCAGTGCAGACCTTTTCGTCGGGGTGGGGCGAAGTCAACATCCACACCTCCGGACAACCGAGGCGCCAGCACGGGCGGCCACGGCGTGAGCGTCCGGTGAAGCTCGGTGAACGGCCAAACATTCGCTGACCTGCTGCTCTGAGTCAGCCAGAAAGGTCCGGAGTTCGGCAGCGAGCCAATGTCGGCTTTCGACCCTTAGCGGTCCTGAAGTCCCGCGCGCGCTTGCGCCCCAATCCGGGGAATGACGCTTTGCGCATGATTGGCTTTTGTCGGAACGCCACTTTAATGTGATGTCAGCGATCGTGCTGGCGGTCAGTGACGTGGGAATAAGAGAATGCTCAGAGTTATCTTGGCTGGTTCTATGGCCGCTACAGCGCTCATAGGCTCTTCCTCCCCCACATTTGCGCAGGCACCGTCTGCGGCTCATGAAGAAATATGCAAGGCAATATTTGCAAATTACAAATCGACGATTGAAACGATGGCGCGTTCTGGAAACCGCGCGGGCATTCAGTCTATTTTCTCCAAGGGTGGATGCCCTGATGCCACCATCAATATTGCTAGAGCCTCAGAGAAGTCTAACGAAAGAATAGGGTTTGAGTGTCATTGGACACTGAATCCATTCCACATTGAGTGTAAAGCACTTAGTGCCGCTGCTCACATCACCGGTGCGCAAAAAATTCCGTAACGTTAGGCTCCGTTTACTGAGTCAGCTGTCCACCCATAGCCGACGTTCGAACGTTCTGCCTGTCGGCCATGACCGCAGGGCTAGATTCGCTTTCCAGTTCATACGACAACATATTCGCGGCCAAGTCCGCTAACCACCCATTGCAGACGTGCGGAAGGTCTGCTTTCCGACGGGGCGCCAATGATAGCTTCCGACCCACACACGGCCGTTCGCTGTGGCCTCCTTGAAGGTCCGCCTCCGACTCTCTGCAGACCCTGGCGACGTCCGTATTCTGGCGTCCGCCGGCGCTCTGCTGGCCGTTCGTGATGCAGCGTGGCCGGGTGAGCGGGTCCATTTGAACGTAACGGCTCACCGCTGGACGCTGGCGGAGGCCGCGCCTACGGTCGAGCCGGCGGACCGGGGCGCCGCGGGCACGGCACGAGACGGGAACGGGGGGCAGTTCGAACATGGCGGGACCATTCGAGACCGTGGACGCGGCGCTGGAGGAAGCCCATCGCGCCCTGGTAGCCATAGCGAACGGCGACCCCTCGGTGTACCTGGGGCTGTTCGCCCAACGCGAGGAGATCTCCCTCGGCAATCCGTTCGGGCCGTTCGGCTGTGGGCGTGAGGCGGTGGGCCGGAACCTGGCGAACGCGGCGTCGAAGTATCGGGACGGCGAGGTGTTGGGCGTCGAGCGCCTGGCGACCTACGCCAGCGGCGACATCGCCTGCTTCGTCGAGGTCGAGCACGTCCGGGCCAGGATCGGGTCCGGCGGCGAGTTCGGCGAGGGGCGCGCCCGCGTCACCACCGTCTACGAGCGGCGCGACGGCGGGTGGAGCCTAGTGCATCGGCACGCCGATCCCATCACCACGCCCCGAGAGATCGAGTCGCTGCTGACGGCTTAAATTCCGTCGCCAAGTCGCAGGCTCCATGGGCAACGACGACAGCTCGAACGCCGCCGCCGGATACCAATCAATTTCCGAGAACTCCATGCCCCCACAAACCTTCGAAGCGGCCTTCGAGGCCAGTCACAAGGCCCTTCGCGCGATGGCGCGCGGCGACCCTGGACCTTCGCAGCAGCAGTATTCGCAGCGCGGCGACGAGGCGCTTTCCAACCCGCTCGTTCCGCCCATTGTCGGCCACGACAACATCGCGAAGGAGACCGCACGGGTCGCCGCCGGCTTCACGGGCGGCTTGGAGACCTTCGAATTCGAGGAGGTGGTGCGGGTCGTGACGCCGGACCTGGGCTATGTCCTGGGCTTCGAGCGCGGCCGGGTCCGGCGGGCCGGGAGCGACGTCGTGACCTCGATGGCGCTTCGGGTGACGACGGTGTTCCGGCGCGAGGCGGATGGGTGGATGCTGGTGCTCCGCTTCGCCGACCGAAACGGGACGGATGGCCGCGGCCCCGATCGCTCGGGCCTGACCGGCCTGCCGCCCCAGGAGCCCGGACCGGACGAGACCATCCCAACGCCGGACTTCGACACAGCGGCGCTCGCCGTCTACGCTCAGGTACAGCGGATGATGCCCTTGTCCGCCAACCTTCCGCCCGCCGAAATTAGGCGCATGGGCAGCATATGGTCGCGTCGCGACGACGTCACTCTGGCCAATCCGCTGGGGCGGCCGATCGTTGGATGGGCGAACATCAGGCGCGAGTCCAGGGCCGTCGCCGCGAACTGGGTGGGTGGGACCACGGAGTTCGAAGAACTGACGCGGGTGGTGACGCCGGACCTCGGCTTCACTCTGGGCTACGAACACTACCAGCTCCGGCGGGCCGGCAGCGATGAAGCCACGCTGCTGAACCTTCGCTTGGTCACGATCTACCGGCGTGAAGAGGACGGCTGGAAGCGCCTGCTCCGGCACGCGGACCGGATCCCGATCGCCTAGCCCGAGCCCTCCGCCATCGGGGAGTGGCCCAGCCGGCGTCCGGACCGTTGGATGGCCGACGACCTGTCGAATGGCTGCTCGCCGCCCTCAGCGGACATCCGGAAGGTCCGCCGGCCGGCGGGCCCTGTTCGCCCACGCGCCTTGACGCTCCGGCCCCGCCGGCGTCAAAGCTGCGGCCAATCAGGCAACCCTCGATAAGGACTTAGCGACATGGCGGACATCCGCTTCGACGGCAAGGTGGCGATCGTGACGGGCGCGGGCGGCGGACTGGGCCGCCAGCATGCGCTGGAACTGGCCCGTCGCGGCGCCAAGGTGGTGGTCAACGACCTGGGCGGCGCCGTGGATGGCTCGGGCGGCTCTTCCGAGGCGGCGCAGAAGGTCGTGGCCGAGATCAAGGCCTTCGGCGGCGAGGCCATGGCCGACGGCGCTTCCGTCACCGACGACGCCGGGGTCGCCAACCTGGTCAAGACCACCATGGACGCCTGGGGCCGCATCGACATCCTGATCGCCAATGCCGGCATCCTGCGCGACAAGTCCTTCTCCAAGATGGAGCTGGCCGACTTCCAGGTGGTGATGGACGTGCACCTGATGGGCACGGTCAAACCGACCAAGGCGGTCTGGGAGATCATGAAGGCGCAGAACTACGGGCGCATCGTGGTCACCACCTCTTCGACCGGCCTCTACGGCAATTTCGGCCAGGCCAACTACGGCGCGGCCAAGCTGTCGCTGGTCGGGTTCATGAACACGATCAAGATCGAGGGCCAGAAGAACAACGTCCACATCAACGCCATCGCCCCCGTCGCGGCGACGCGGATGACCGAGAACATCCTTCCGCCCCAGATCGCCGAGCGGCTGAAGCCGGAATATGTCACGCCGGGCGTGGTCTACCTGGTGTCGGAAGAGGCGCCCACCGGGGTCATCCTCACCGCCGGGGCCGGGACCTTCGCGCTGGCGCACATGTGCGAGACCGAGGGCGTCTATCTTGGCGAAGGCGGCCTCTCGGTCGAAGAGGTGCGCGACAACTGGGCCAGGATCACCGATCCGACCGGCCAGCGGCCCTACGAAAACGGCGGCCTGCAGACGCAGAAATTCCTCGCCAAGGCGATGGCGGCCGCGCCCGCGTCTTAGGGCGGACGCTGGACTTGCGGCGTGGCGACTTAAGGCGATAGGGCTTGCGTCGCCTGCCTAACCAGCGTTCAGTTTTGAGCAGCAAACGTCCGCCAGAGACGTGCAAACGGAAACAGTTCCAGGACCCTTGAAGCGTGACAACAACGCCGACCACCCCGCCGCTGCATCACCGGCTTTCGCTGCCCGGCCTGCTGGCCTTCTCGCTGCCTGGCCTGCCGCTGGGCGCGCTGGCGGTGGCGCTGTCGGTCTATCTACCGCGCTACTATGCCGGCCATTTCGGGGTCGGGCTGTCGGCGGTGGGCATAGCCTTCATGGCCGTGCGGCTGATCGACATGGCCTTCGACCCGGTCATCGGCATCATGATGGACCGCACCCGCACGCGCTTCGGCCGCTATCGCGTCTGGCTGATCGTCGGCGCGCCGATCCTGATGATCGCGGTCTATATGCTGTTCCTGCCGCCGGCGGTGCCGCACAACGGCCTGGCCCAGTACGGCTATTTGATCGGCTGGCTGTTCGTCTATTACATCGGCACCTCGGTGATCGGCCTGTCGCACGCCAGCTGGGCCTCGGTGATCGCCGCCAAGTACCATGAGCGCTCGCGCGTCTTCGGCGCGATCCAGGTGGTGAGCATCATCGCCGCCACCGTGGTCTTGATCGTGCCGACCCTGATGCACAGCCACAGCGCAGCCGGCGACGTGCGCGCCATGGGCTGGTTCATCGTCATCGTGACCCCGATCGGGGTGGCGCTGGCGGTGCTGCGCACGCCGGAAAAGATGGTCCAGGAGGTGCACGGCGAAAAGTTCGGCCTGCGCGACTACTGGGAGATGATCGCGCGGCCGGACATGCGCCGGATCATCATCGCCGACTTCTGCCTGGCGCTCGGGCCCGGCTGGATGTCGGCCATCTACCTATTTTATTTCCACGACTCGCGCGGCTTCTCCTACGACTCGGCGCGCTTCCTGCTGGCCATCTACATCATCGCCGGCGTCGTCGGCGCGGCGGGGTTGAGCTGGCTGGCCATGCGGCTGGGCAAGCACCGCACCCTGATGGTGGCCTCGACCTGCTACTCGCTTGGCCTGATCGTGCTCACCGTCCTGCCCAAACACATCTTCGGACCGGCGGCGGCGATCATGTTCGCTCTGGGCTTCATGGCGGCGGGCTTTCCCCTGCTCGACCGGGCCATGGTGGCCGACGTCGCCGATGCCGTGCGGCTGCAGCAGGGCAAGCATCGGGGGGGCCTACTCTACGCGATGATCACCTCGTCGCAGAAGATCGCCGGCGCGCTCAGCATCGGCCTGACCTTCACGGTGCTGGGCTGGGTCGGCTACAAGGCCGACGATCACGCGGTCAACACGCCGGCGGCGATCCATGGGCTGGAGCTGGTCTATCTGATCGGGCCGGTGGTCTTCGTCATGCTCGGCGGCGCCTGCTTCATCGGCTACAAGCTGGACCAGAAGCGCCACGCCGAGATCCGCGCCGCCCTCGACCAGCGCGACGGCCTGACCGAGGCGCCCGTACTGGACGGCCTGTCGGGCTCCCAAAACGAACACGGTCCTTTCAGCGAGCCAGCGCCGGCCGAGTAAGGCCGGACCTTCTCCAACCCCCGCGGGGCGGCCTAAACGCCCACAAGGCTTTTAGGCTTGCGCGACGGCGTTTGCCGGGTTCTGATTGCGTGGGAGTGCGTCCGTCAGAGACGCCCCCGCGTGAGCAAAGGGAGACGTCATATGGCCTCTATTCCAGCAGCCGGCGCGGTTGCGCCCCCGACCGCCCGGACGTCTCTGCCCACCGTCTTCGCCTTCGGATCGATGGGTGTGCCGCTCGCCGCGCTGGCGGTGGTCGCCGGCGTCTATCTCCCGCGTTTCTACGTCAGCCTCGGCATCAGTTTCCTGGCCGTTGCCGCGGCAATCAGCCTGGTGCGGGCCATCGACATCGTGTTCGACCCCCTGGTCAGCCTGGCCATGGACCGCACCAAGACCCCCATCGGCCGCTACCGGCCCTGGCTGATCGTCGGCGTGCCGATCGTCATGCTGGCGACCTGGATGCTGCTGGCGCCTAAAGGCGTTTTCACCACCAACTATCTGATCCTCTGGTCGCTGGTGTCGGCGGCCGGCTCTTCCATGGTCTTGCTGGGGCTTGCCGCTTGGACGGCCAAGCTCGCCACCAGCTACAACGACCGCTCTCGGGTCTACGGGTGGACCACCGGCCTGGCCGTGCTCGGCTCGGTCGGCATCCTTTTGCTGCCGCTGTTCACCCACGGCCAGATCGTGCTCGGCAAGGCCAAGAGCATGCCGACCATCGGCCTGATCCTGGTCGTCGCCCTGCCGCTGGCGCTGGTCATCTGCGCCCTGTTCACGCCGGACAAGATCGCGGCGGCCGCCGCGCGCCCGAAATTCTCCTTCGCCGACATGGGCAAGGCCATTTCGCGCCCGGCCATGCGGCGCATCATCGTGGCCGACCTGCTGCTGACGCTCGGGCCCGGCACCACCGCGCCGCTCTATGTCTATTTCTTCCATGACGCCAAGGGCTTCAGCGTCGCCTATGTCGGCTTCCTGCTGGTCTTCTATATCGGCGCCGGCATATTCGGCGCGCCGATCTGGGGCCGGATCGCCCAGCGGCTGGGCAAACACCGAACGGTGCAGGTCGCCTGCGTCGCCTACGCCATCTGCCAGACCACGCTGATGATCATCCCGAAGGGCCTCTTCCTGCCCACCGCGGTCGGCATGTTCGCGGTCGGCTTCACCGCCAGCGCCTTCCTGGTGATGATCCGCGCCATGGTCGCCGACGTCACCGACGAGGTGCGCCTGGAACAGGGGCAGGACCTGACCAGCCTGATCTTCTCCATGGTCACAACCACCACCAAGATCGGCGGCACCATCACCGTGCTGATCGTCTTCCCGATCCTCGCGGCGGTCGGCTACAACGGCAAGGAAGGGGTGGTGAACACCCCCCACGCCATCTTCGGCCTGGAGATGTGCTACCTGTTCGCGCCGATCATCCTGGTCTGGTTCGGCGGGGCCATGTTCTTCGGCTACAAGCTGGACGCCACACGGCATGCCGAGATCAGGGCCGCGCTCGAATCCCACGACGAAGCCGCGGCGCTGGAAAGCATGACCGGCCCGACAGCGGTCTCGGAGGCCGCGCCGGCCGGATAGGCGTCGAGGGTTCGAGAGCAGATCGATGACCGAGGCCGCTTCGCCCGCCCCGCACAAGGGCTTGTCCTTCGGCACGATCCTGGCCTTCGCCGGACCCAGCCTGCCGCTGGCCGGCATGGGAACCATCTACGGCGTCTATATGGCGCCCTATCTGACCGGGGTGCTTGGGGTCGGCTTGACGGCCTTGGCCGGCGCCTTCCTGCTTATCCAGGCCATCACCCTCTTCCTCGACCCGGTGCTCGGCTGGGCGATGGACCGCACGCAGACTCCGGTGGGGCGTTTTCGTCCCTGGCTGCTGGCCTCGGTGCCGATCTTCCTCTTGGCCGTCTACATGATGTTCATGGCCAAGCCCGGCATCGACGCCAAATATCTCATCATCTGGGGGCTGGTGATGGGGCTGGGCACCTCGATGCTGACCCTGTCCCAGGCCGCCTGGGGAGCGAACCTGGCGTCGACCTATAATGAGCGCTCCAAGCTCTATGGGGTCATCGGCGGCATCGGCGGCGTCGGCGCCATTCTCTTCCTGGCGCTGCAGGTGATCTTCGCCAAGCCGCACCCCGGCCTGCCCAACAATATCCAGATCAGCGGCTGGGTGGTGCTGGCCCTGGTCCCGATCACGATCGCGCTCCTGGCCATCGTCGTGCGCGAACCGGTCTCGCCGACGATAAGGACGCCGTTCGCGCTCAGCGACTATTGGGAGATGATCTGGCGGCCGGAGATGCGCCGGCTGATCCTCGCCGACTTCGCCCTGGCGCTCGGCCCCGGCACCACGGGCCCGCTCTACCTCTTCTTCTTCCGCGACGCCCTGGGCTTCACCGCCGCGCAGGAGGGGTTCCTGCTGATGATCTATGTCGCCGCCGCCTTCTTCGGCGGGCCGATCCTGGGCTGGGTGGCGACCAGGCTGAACAAGCACCGCACGCTGATGCTCTCAACCGTCGGCTACGCCATCTGCCAGGCCTCGCTGTTCGTCATTCCCAAGGGCATGTTCATCGCCGCCGTGCCCGGCATGCTGGGCTGCGGCTTCATCGCCGCCGGCTTCACCCTGCTGGTGCGCGCCATGATCGCCGATGTCGGCGACGAGGTTCGGCTAGAACAGGGCAAGGAGCGGATGAGCCTGCTCTATTCGCTGGTGACCACCACGACCAAGGTCGGCGGCGCGATCACCGTGCCGCT
>ODAK010006935.1_pt1 | contig 11371 bp, 10 predicted proteins | sample 1539591 | NCBI WGS metagenome assembly ODAK01 (sample SAMEA3539303, study PRJEB22396) | soil metagenome | biome: tundra; feature: field; material: soil | place: USA | collected 2010-05 | depth 0.15 m | reverse complement strand
TGGCGCGCGGCGAAGCGACCAGCTCGGCGAGGGACGCCTCCCAGTCGGCCTCCAGAACCGCGTCATGTGCGGCCGGACCGAATCCTGGCCACCGCTGGGCGACCAGCAGCACGGCGACGACGTGCTTGCAATCGAACTGCATTGGACAGCTGCAGATGGCGGTGGGGAAGTTGGGACGGCCGCCGGGCGGCGCGGTGACCTCCGTCAGGTACAGCTGATCGTGGCTGCCTCGCACCTTTGCCTGCAGCGAGCGTCGACCGTCGTCGGACTGCACGGCGACCACGGCGCCCTCTCGCGCGTACCGGGTGCCTCGCTCCAACGTCTGGGATCCGTACCGGAGGCGGAGCTCCTTCTCGCTCAGGGCGCGTAGCCACGTCGGTGGCTCACCCGTGAACACCACGCTCACTTTCGGGTCACGCCCCTCCGATTCGATTGCACCACGAGCGACCTCGGGGTTCCCCAGCGAGTATGCCCCAGGGATGGTTCAAACCCGAGCGCAGCGTTGCGACCGAAGGCGCACGGACTCGCCGCGTCACCGTCGACTGCAGGCTACGTGCAGACATGGCGCCGACGCCGGGTGTTTCGATGTCGGAGCACCACGCCGAGTGGCGATGTACCAGCAAAGATAAAAGCCAGCCCTCCGGGGCTCCGACCGTAGGGTGGGCCTATGTCCGAGACCTTCGATCCCCACGAACTGATCAAGGTGGACGAGGACCCCGACGAGGCGATGCGCCGGATTCTCGCGGGTGGGGGCATGGACGAGCCGGTCTCGGACGAGGCCGCAGAAGCCCTCTACGAGCCCTCAGACGCCGTGTCGGACCTTGGGATCGAGGGGGCCGTGGACGAGCCCAACGAGGACTTGGACGCGGGGCTGGACGAGTCCTTGGAGGAACCCGGAATCTAGGGTCACTCGGATGGACGAGCGGCACCGCCTGCGTGAGATATGGGTTCCTGTGGGAGCCGCGCTATTTGTCGCGGGACTTGTCGTGAACACCGACTGGATGTTCACAGTTCTGGCAGCAGCGCCGTCGCGGCATCTCGGTTCTGTGGTCTGGCCGTGGATCGTGTCGCTCATCGTGATGCTTTTTGGCATCTACGTGATTGCGGCTGCCGTCTCGCCTGCGAAGTGGCTATGGCTACCTGGCAAGGCCGAAATACAAGGGCGAGAAGACCGCCGAGTCGAGGCCGCGCGCTACGTCACACTCTTCGCCTCATTTATCGCGACGATGGACATGAATGACGCGACCACAATGGAGCAGGTTTCCGAGTGGCACAAAATGGCGGCCGCGTTCGTCGCTTCTGCGTATGGCTCCCCCCAAACTGCTCCGTTCATGCTCACCGCGTCGACCGATGTCACTCCCCGAGCATGGGCCCACAGACTCGCGGAGAGCTATACCCGACTTGTCGTTGTAAGCCATGCCACTCCTGTAAGAGATGACTTTTCGTGGGGCGCGGAACTCCCGTGGAGGAAATACGTCCTCAAAGCCTCAGAGTATGCATTGGCTCTTGACCTCGACGAGATCAAGAGGTCACTAGATGCTGATACGTGAGCCGACCGTCAACCTGCGACGCCAGGACTGCCATACGCTTCGGCGTCGCTCATCTTGCACGTCGAGTAGCGGAACGAGAACTCGTCAAGGTACCGCTGCAAGTGCTCGCGGCTGACGTGGTGGTGCGTCCCATCGACCGACCGCTTCAACTGGGCAAAGAACCCCTCCACCTTGTTCGTTCCGTCCGTCTTGTCGTTCGCGTACTCGCCCGCCTCGTGGTTGACCACGTGGTGCCCGGCCATCGTCGCGCCGATCTGGACGTAGGCGCGGAGCGCGTCGGTGTGGAGGGTCGCGAAGGGCATATCGACTGTCTCTGCGATCACCTTGCGCAGCGTCCGACCCGTCACGTTGGCGACCGCCCTCGACCGCACGCGGCGGGTCGCGGACTCCATGATCGTGACGACTGGAATCTTGTCCGTCTTGCCGGTCCGACGCTCGCCACCGATGTAGGTCTCATCCGAGACGACATCGCCCGTGAACATCGGGCCGTCGTCCGCGGCCATGCCCTTGCGCAAGCGGTGGAGCATGTGCCACGCGGTCTGCACGGTCAAGCCGTAGCGGCGGCTGATCTCGTGGGCGCTGATCCCGTTCTTGGACGCGCACATGTCGAACATGACGAGGACCCACGTGCGGACCGGAATCTTCGTCGCGTGCATGACCGTTCCGACGAGGACCGAAAAGTGCTTCTTGCACGAGCGGCAGCGCCAGACCCGGCGCTCGCTCATGGTGCCCGTCCCGGTGCTCCGGCTGGTGCCGTTCTTGGGGACGATCAAATACACGTCCTGCGAATCGCAGTTGGCACAGACGGGGCAGTTCCCCCACCGCAGCATTTCGAGGTGCAGGTAGGCGTCGGCCTCGGTGACGATGTCGGCGCTGAGGCTCGCGGTGGTGACTTTGTCTGTCTTGCTCATGGGTTCATTATCACGGCAAGGTGTAACACTCATCGCCTGAATACGAACGGTCGTTCGTCCCTCCAAAGGGCCAGTTATGCACACTAGGTTTCGCCCAATGAAGCGAGACACGGCAATGAGGCTTGCGGCCGCTCAGGCCGACGAACTGTCCCTACAAGACGCCCAGAAGGTCGTAGGCGAGTTCCTGCGGCCGCTGGCCGAGTGTCCTGCCTGTGAGGACTCGAGCGAGGTCATCTACCGCCGTGGCACCGAACTGACTGGCCGAGGCCCGCACCGAGACGACGAGAAGGTGACGCTCGAACCCGGTGAGAGCGGCCCGTGCCCGCTTTGCCGTGGGGCTGGCCGGGGCGACCCTGAGTGGGTCGAGTGGCACTGTGCGAGCAGTCAGGTCTACGCCGAGTGTGGCCCGGACAAGCCGGGACGCGAGGGCGACGACCACACGGCGTGCGGCTGGCGGCTCGTCATCCCGCTTCGGGAGGTAACCGGTGGCTAGGGGCGGTTTTATCTTTGCTGGTACGTCGCCCGTCGAAGTCATGAGTAGTGAGTTCGATGGTGCCGCCAGTCCACGATTCAGGTGAGTCCACTTACCACGGCGCGAAGGCCGCTGCTTGATGTACTGAAGCTCGTGGAGTCATTCGGACAGCTGTTGCTGACCGTTAGGGTTCCGCCAGGATTGCCCACTTGATACACGGTGATGATCTGACCGAAGTTGGCCGAGAATGAGATCTGAATAGTTAGTTGGTCACCCGGATTGACTCCAATGGCGCCAAACGACCAGACCGTATCTCCGCTCGTTCCCTGTGCTGCGTCGTAGATCAAGTTGCCATTGTCGAATATCTGCAGGTCCGCAGACACTTGGGATGGCGCGGGGTCAATCTGAACCATTACCTGAGTGACGTAGAAGACCCCCGAAGGAACAGTCATCGTCTGTGACACGACTCCCCCCGGCATGGAGTTTGGGAATCCGGGGTTGCCGCGACACATTGGTATGCCAGCCGCGCCCCCGCCGTAATTGTTGTAGATGTCGGCTGGCTGGGGATTGGGTTGCTGCGTCGTGAATCCGACGCAAGCTGACGCGCCCCAGCCAGCAATGTTGTGCGCCTGGACGCAAGCGGAGTAGCTCGTGTTGGCGGCTAGGCCAGTGATAGAGCAGGAGTGTCCGCTGGTGGTGCAGCCCGAGCCAGCGTTCGTCACGCGATATTCGTCGACTGGCGATCCTCCTTGGTTTGAGGGTGTCCTCCAACCGATGGTCGCTGACGTCTGCCCGATGCTGCTTGCGCCGACGTTGGTTGGTTGGCCTGGTGCGCTTGGCTGGACCACCGAGATCATCGTCTCCCCGACTGCACCTGCCTTGTCGTGTGCAATCACCGCGAACGATCGTGCAGCTGGGAATCCAACTGTCACAACGCCACTTGGGCTGATGTGCTCGCTTGACGTCGCTCCCTGGAGACTCCATGTGATCGGAAAGGATCGGTTGTCGCTGCGAGTCGCGGTCATCTGCAATGAAGCCCCCGGGCTCATGGAAGCGTTCTGCGGTGACACCGTGAGAGTCACATTCGGTGGAGAAGATGTCGAGAAGCCAGGGTACGTCAATGTCGTGAGTGTCAATTCGATGGACCTGTGTATCGACAGGAAGTTCACGTCCAGTCCAACCGCGATTGCAATTGACGGCACCAGCGTGAAGTACGGGCGTGCGAGGAAGTTCACATTCGCCGTCAACGAGGCGGTCGCCTGAATGTTCGGACCGCCAATCCCGTAGATCTCGAGTTGCGGCTGAACCATCAAGAAGACGCTTGCAGATGCAGTTGCGGCCGCACCGATCAGTGGCCCCCCGCCCAGACCCGGGGCCCGCGTCAGGTTCTTCGTCACAAGTTGGCCGGGACTCTTCGACGACCACGACAGAGAGGCGCCAACGACTATTGACGCTGAGATACCAACAGAGATCGATCCACTCACTCCCAAGAAAATCGGGATGGTAGGCACGATCACTATGGGGAACGGACCGAGTTGGATGTCGATCGGCGCTCCAGTTATCTGGCCGATCTTCCAGGTTGACTTCCCTGAGATGGATGCCTGCAGGCTGGCACTCGCCGATACCGTCGCACTCGAAGTAAGCGAGACCCCATTTGGAATGTGAAGCCAGCCGGTGATGATAGATGCCGAAAGGTTGAGGTTGGCTGACAGGCTGGTCGAGCCAGACACCTTGAGGGGCCCGGCTCCCAGATTGAATCCGAAGGACCTCGACAACGACACCGACAAGTGCGGGCGTTCTGACAGTCCTCTGATCCCGGCCACGAACGGTGTGAACTTCGCACTCGATGAGGCAAGCGGGCTTCCAGACGTTGAGAATGTGAGGTCGCGGAACGCCTGCGACAAGGAAGCGGGACCAGTCGTCACCACCACCATCGACTGCCCCGATGCAATTTTCTTGACCGATGCCAGGAGTCCACTGGGCGCTGATGGCGACGCCGGACCGATCAGAATCTGACCCGGCTTGAGCGTGCTCACCTGGCGCGGCCCAGGCGTGTGCCATGAGAGGTCTCCAGCGGTGAATGAGGCAAGCGCATCCATCGTGGGCTGACTTAGAACAATCGTCCCGGAGCGAGCGATAATCGAAGGCGTGACTGGATCAGACGTGGAGATTACGGGTCCGATTCCTGCCTGCGAATAGGCGGCAAGGCTGACCGTGAAGAATCCCGACAGTCTGGGCAGTACCTTTGATCTGACGCTTCCAGACACGATGACGACATGAAGCTTGCCGTTTGGAGTCCACGTCGTCCCATCACTCGTCTGCTGCTGGTAGTTCAGCCGATATCCAGTGATCGCAAAGTTTCCCGGATCGCTCGGAGCCGTCCACGTGACGGCGAGATCCCCTTTGCCGTCGGGCACGACGCGGAGGCTCTGCGGCACACCCGGAACCACCAACCTGGATGGCTTCCCGGTTGACGTCGCGCTGATCGACCTTCCAACAATTGAGACTGCCAGAAGAGCAACCCGATACACGAGTCCGTTGGCGAGACCAGTGACCCTTGTGCTGTCAGCAGCTGGCGGCAGCTTGAGCGTCTTGGCGAAACTTGGGTTGCCGCTCACCTTGAGCACGTATCCGGTCAGTGGCTTGCCTCCATTGATCGATGGAGGAACCCAGTGGACTATCAAGGCATGGGAGCGGGGATTCACTGAAGTAATCAGTGGCACCGAAGGGACCTGCGCCACAAGCGGCACGACCGGGTCGGAGAGGTTGGAATCGCTGCTCGTTCCCGATTTGTTCGACGCTTGTACGAAGAATGTGTAGGGCACGCCTACGCACAGATGCACGATGAACGCCGCGGTATTGGTGTTCGGGGCAAGTTGCGACAATGGGGATGCGCACCCCGTCGGGACAGTGCCGCCAAATCCCGAAGCGATCGAAGCCGTGACCTTGTAGGACTGCACCTTGTAGAAGCCCGGCTCTGGATTCCAGGTGACGAGCGCGCCGAGCCCCTCAGGAATGGCCGAGACGAGAAGTGGCGCAGCAGGTACAGATCCCAATGTCAATGAGTGCGACTGAGGCATTGGTGCACCAGCTGCCGGCAGCGACATCAAGATGGGTATCAGGCCTGCAACTGTCGTCAAAGCGGCAAGCTTTCGGAATCGCCGATGGCTCATCTCGACACTCCCCCTTGAGCGAGACGGAAGACGTCGGGAGTCTCGGTCTGAACAGTTGATTTGTCAAATTCCAGTGATCGCACTCACGCAAGAGTCAGATCTTCAAGCGGGGAAAGCCCACTTCCTCCTCGTTGCTCCCATGAAGACATTCCTTCCAGGCGACCCGTGAGTCGGATTGTTGGGTGTCTACCTTTCCTGGGCACCGCTAGCTTCGGATCGCCGCAGGTGGTGCGCCAGGAAGTAAGTCCGATGCTCTTCCAGGCACTGCGTAAACCACTCGCGGAGAGCGCACCGCGAATATCAGTCACTCGGGTCGTGAATTGGACGAACGAACTCTCTGAGTGCGTTCGATCTCCGCGAATAGGACATGCTGCAATAAGACGTCCGTATGAAGCACTACACCACTCGGACGTCGCCTCACTCGACAAGATTCACTATTACGGCGGGAGGCTGAGCGGCGAACTGCCAGCCCAACTCACAAGTAGTGAGTTGGACTCCTAGTCCGAAACGCTGGAATCCAAATACATCTCACGGGGCACCAGCCACCTAGGTGTCTGGGTAGAACTTATGACGTGCCTTCTAATCAAGGTCCCCTGCACGTTCACGAGATCGTCCCCTTCGGACAAGAAATACCGAATGAGCGCGTTTTCAACAAGTGTCAGACACTTTTCGATTCGCTGACCACCTTTGGTTAGAATTACTCCAGCAACCACAACGCGGTTTCCGACCTTCGCCTCTTTGATGTGCGACATCAATCTCACATTATTGAGTTGATCATTGATTCGAGAGCGAATATCAAGCGCTGTGCCCACGTAGAGTGCCTCGAACCCTTCACCCCATCTACGCCCGAATACGTAGACGCCAGATGCCTCGGGCACGCGAACTAGATCGATTGAGTAACCAGCCGAACGTGTTCTCTTCATTGGGATCGGCGGACTCCAGGCGACCTCGATATTCACGTGTGATCCTCTCGTTCTGCAGCTGAACCAAGGTTAACGATCTGCCTCGTCTTAGAAGTGGACCGACCGCAATTGTCATGGACTTCGGGCTAACAGTCACTTGCTAGTACGCCAAGGTGGTCCGGCGTACCGCTCTGAGGCATCGAGCGACCCATCGGACCGATGCCGAGCCACTATGTCCGACCGACGTCAAGTTCCCTAGTAGTGAGTTGCCCGTCCGGCTCCGATGACTGCCGGTTTATCGCCGGTAGTTGTTGTTGAGGGCCGTCGAGATGACACCGAGCACAATCACCACGATCATCGTCGTACGACCGCCTGGGCTAAGCCGTAGGACCCAATCGGATCCCTCCGCGCCCGCCGTCTCAGACTCGGTCGCCGATGCATCTCCCATCACACCCCATGGATACTCAGGCGTCAGCATCAAGAAGTAGCCACTCACGCGCATGTGGAATCTCGTGACAACTCGGATCGCCTCATAAAGCGGTATTGGCTGCTTGCCCGTGAACGTGATCGTCGCCCAAGACGCCACCGCGATGAGGAAGACGCCACTTCCGACGACGGATGAGACGATGCTCGCCGGAATCACGAGGAAGATGCGGAAGAGCACCGCGAGACGATTCAATTCGCCAGAAGGAGGGATCTCAATCTTGATCGGGTAGGCCGGATCTTCCTCGAGGGAGAACGGTGGATACTCGTCAGTGAGGAAGAAGAAATAGCCGCTGACCCTTGTGCCCCATCGGATGGCCCCTGCAAGGAAGTCTGAGGCGAACGTCGGCAAGCGACCCGTGAACAGTGCTCCGAACCACCCGAGCACGAGGACGAAGAACGCCCCGATGAAGACGAAGAACAGGACGAAGACCTGCGGGAGCACCCATATCAACCGCAAGGCGGCAGTGACACGATTTCGTTCAGCCGGCTGCGACGCCGCGAGGAAAAGCGGCGCAGGAGCATCGGGCACAGAAGGCGGGGATGTTGTCACGTGGTCTCCTCTTGTCACTGGAGACTATGACCATTCCGATGGTCCACGGGGGATTGATGGATCCCGCGAAGTTTGGGATTGAAAGTCCATTCTTTCCATCTCAACGCACAACGCGCCGTGCAGACCCGAGCGAGTGCCTTGTTGGGAAGGCGTCCCATGACATAAAGATGACGCGGGAGCGGTGGTCTGACGACGACTAGCTACGTGGTCCAATTGAAGGGAGTGAACGACGCCCTACCTCTCCATCGTCGAACTCCCTAGTCGTGATTTCGATGCTGCATTCAAGCGTTGATTCGCTCGTCGAGCCAGCGGTCCACTTCGCACCAAGTTCGATCGAGCCAGGCGATCCTTCCCTCATCGGTGTCCGGGATCTGATCGCGTGTGACGCGCCATGCTGCAACGCGCACGGCCGTGTCGAGCGGGACCCCTCTGAGCAGCTCCTTGATGCTGGACAGCCCCTCCAGCCCGACGTGGCTCATGATGACGAGATCCGCGGTCGGTGCGGCGTCAAGCAATGCCAACACGCCTGCCGGCCGCGGCGGCAGCACGTGACGGAGTCCTGCGAGGCGAGCGACACGCTCCGGCGACCGGTCCGCGATATGCGTTAGCGCATGCTGGAGTCGGTCCGGTCGGAAGAGTCGGCCCTCGGGGAAAATGACCGCCACGCTCCGATCGTCAAGTGAGCGAGCAGCGACGGCCGCCTTTGCCCGTGCGCTTGGGCAACTGTCGCGAGGAACGAACGTCGATCCGGCTCGCTGGTAGAGCAGGTCGAACCCGGGGTCGGCGAGAAGCTCCGCCATGATCACGCCCCGGGTGTGGATGCCGACGCGCAGGTAGAGCACCGGGGGAATCAGCGCGTCGAGGAGACTGACATGCCGGCAAAGAGCGATCGCTGGACCCGGAGCAAGCGCCGCTTCGTCCACCGGATCGAGTTCGATCTTGACGCCGAGGAGCTGCTCTGCACGGCGCGCCAGCACCCTGATCGACCACGCTTGGATCCACTGGTGGCGTCGCTGCGAGGCCCGCTGATCGAGTCTCGATCCGAACCCCGCCGCGACCCACAACGGGCCCGCAGCGAGGATCTCGAGAGAGTCGTTAAGAAGGTACTGACACACAAACAGGTGAATGCGCAGTAGCGGGAGTCTCCGATTGCCCCTCGCCAGGTCAAGCGGAATGACAATCGCCGCAATGATGGGGGTCATGATTACTACGAGCGCACTTGCGATCAGCACGGCCGGAATCGTCTTTGCGCGACGTCGCCATCGCACCGATCGCGGTTCTGAGGAGCCCGGTCCGTTCACGATGGCTGGTCAGGATTGCAGCGGGAGAAGGAGATCGGCCAACCCCGACAAGGCACGATGACGGTCCACGTCCCTGTCGACTGGCCGCACCACGAATTTGGAGAGCCCGGCTTCGACGTGGGAGGTGAGAACCCGGCGCAGTCTCTCCGGCCCGATCGGCAGCAGGCTCTCAAGGTCAGCGTCGGGCCGCCGGCTACGCAGCAGTTCGACGGTTCGCCGATCGGGCTCCTCAGCGGCGTAGGGAATGCTCAGTCCAAAGTGCTCAGGATCGATCGTTCGGCCAGATTCTGCCGCCGCCTGTTCGATCCGCTGGCGGGCGGCCCGCGCCTCCTGAGGCGACATCGCTGATCCGAGCCAACCGTCTGCGAGGCGCCCGATTCGCGTCAGAGCGGCAGGCCCGCTCCCGCCGAACCACACTTCGAGCGGTTGCTGGTACGAGCGACTCGGCGATGCCACGTCGTCGAAGCTGTAGTGCTCTTGCTGGTGTTCGTAGCTGACTGGCTCGCCAGCCCACCAGGTTCGCAGCAGCGGTGTCACCTCTTCCAGAGACCGACCGCGATTCGTGCCGCGTGCTCCGAGCGCCTCTCTCTCGCCCGGTTGATCGAGGCCGACCACGAAGCTCAACAGCAGACGGCCTCGCGACAGCTGGTCGATCTGGGCCAGCGACTTGGCCAGCGTCAGGGGGTTGCGGCCAATTGGCACGATGTTGGCCCCGAGCTTGAGAGTCGACGTCACCGCCGCGGCGTACGTGAGGCCGACGATCGGGTCGATGGTGGCGCCCAGCGGAACGTCTGACAGCCACACGGTGTCGAAGCCCAAGGCCTCTATCTCAGTCACGTCGGCAGCGAATCGGTCGAGATCGCCGGCGCCCACGCCGGCAGAGACGGCGAAGCGTATCTTCATGATCCCATCACTCGGATGACGACCGTGACAGCCCGCCAAGCTCTGTCGGGCGTTGAGTGGATCGCCACTGGCTCGCAAGTCGACGGAAGTGAACTCCTGCGATGACGCACGGTCGCCACGATATAAGTGAGTCTTCGGATTTGAGCGGGGTCTGCATGCGTTGACGACCATGGCCGTCGTCGACGCGTCGCGGCGGACCTGACATATCACTGGTGACATTTGACGCTCGATCGCACCGCCAGAGCCAGCGCGAATGAAGTCTGGGAGACTCGCGTCGTCCCTTGGAGCTTCCTTGGGGAGCCGCAGGGCCAGTTGGGGGTACTCCTCATGTTGATTCGCAAGCTTCCACGCTGGACGGTCGCCGTCTTGCTATCCATCCCAGCCTTCGGGGCGGGTCTTGCAGTCTCGGCCGCAGCTTCTGGCACGTCCACGACGACCTTCTACGCCTGCCTGCACAATGGGACGCTGTCGAAGGTCTCGACAAGTGCGCACACCTGTTCGACGGGCTACAAGGCCGTCAGCTGGAATGCCGTCGGGCCAAAGGGCATCCAGGGAATCCAGGGCATCCCGGGACCGACTGGCGCCGCAGGCTCCCCCGTCGCGTGCATCCTCGTGGCGCTGTGCACCTGGGGCAGCAACTTTTCGGGGGTCTCCTACGGGTTCAACGGCCCCTTTGCCATCGCCTTCGACGGCACCCACCTGTGGATCACGAACAACGTCTCCGGCTCGGTGACCGAGCTCAACGCCTCGGACGGCAGCTGGGTGCGGACCGTCTCAGGCGGCTCCTACGGGTTCAGCAACCCCCTCGCCATCGCGTTCGACGGCACCCACCTGTGGGTCGCGAACTCCAACGGCAACTCGGTGACCGAGCTCAACGCCTCGAACGGCAGCTGGGTGCGAACCCTCTCGGGCGGCTCCTACGGGTTCAACTTCCCCAACGGCGTCGCGTTCGACGGCACCCACCTGTGGGTCGTGAACTACGGCGGCAGCTCGGTGACCGAGCTCAACGCCTCGGACGGCAGCTGGGTGCGAACCCTCTCAGGCGGCTCCTACGGGTTCAACTTCCCCGACTGCGTCGCGTTCGACGGCACCCACCTGTGGGTGACGAACTCCAACGCCAACT
>ODAK010006934.1_pt1 | contig 11371 bp, 11 predicted proteins | sample 1539591 | NCBI WGS metagenome assembly ODAK01 (sample SAMEA3539303, study PRJEB22396) | soil metagenome | biome: tundra; feature: field; material: soil | place: USA | collected 2010-05 | depth 0.15 m | reverse complement strand
TAAATCCATCGCGAAAGCTTCGAAGGTTCGAATCCTTCACCTGCCACCACGTGCTTCCGTGTGGTCCGGCTGTGATCGGGTCAAACCGGCCCCCTACGGCCGTTCGTGACGAATACGTGAGGAAGTTACGGCAACGTGCGGCTCTTCGGCAGCCGTGGTAGTGCCAACGCAGCCTCGATGCGTATCCGAGTCCAACTGGCCGTGTGCATCCCTGCAGGACATTGGACATCACCCGGCCAGAGCTTTGACAGTCAACGTGAAACAGAACTCGCCCGAGGCGACGCCGCCCTCATGGCCGACAGGTCGATCTCCACGAACCCCGGCACCGCGTCGTCCCAGTTGGCCCAGGTCCGGATCGGGATCTGGGACTTCAACAAGGAACCGGGCTTGGTGTGTGAGCGTCCCCGCAAAACCATCTTGGCCCGCTCACCGGCCAGCCGGCGGTTGATCGTGGCCGCGCTCATCGCGACCGGCAAAGCCACCTCGGCGTCGCTCAGCTCGAGCTCGCCGTCGCGGCGCAGGATCGGCACCAGGACCTGCAGCATCGGTGCCAGCCGCTTGCCCGCCGGAGTGCGCAACACCGCCCAACACGTGATCAACGCGGCGACAATCCTGGGCCTATACGTCGGTCCCCGAGGCGCACGAGCCTTGACCACCTTCAACTTCAACCCGCCACGCAGACTCGCACGTGCGTAGTCCCGGTGCCAGCCGGTCAGCTCATCCAGGATCGCCGACTTCCTAGCCCGGTCGGCGCGGCATATGCCTGGGCTTTCGCCTTCGTGACCGCTGCGCGTTTGCTCATCGTCAGACCCATCGACACGGCGTAACCAGCGACGACGGCAACTCAGTGATCGACACACGCTACGCGGAGGTTTTCAGATGAGGCAACGTATCCAGTTACGCGGAGGTTTTAGGTGAGTCAACTCGCCCCTTGACAATGCCAACGTCATCCTTGATCCTGAGGCATGCCTGCTAACTGTCAACAATCAGCCGAAGTCGGATCCGTTCGCTGGACCTGCCTTAGAGGATTTCATGACCTCCGTCGCCAGCTCGGTCCTCGGCGACTGTCCACCTGCAGGACCCGGGCTGCCACCCGCGTCCTCGCCCCCTGAAACGGAGTCACCCGTGTCCAGTTCTGCATTGCCCATGGAGCGTCCCGGCAAAATCATCGCCGTTGGGCTCAACTACCGCGAGCACGCCGATGAAGGCGACGTTGCCGCGCCGTCGACGCCAGTGCTATTCACCAAGTGGCCGAGCTGCTTGATCGCGAACGGTGACGCCATCGTCATTCCGGACGATGTGGAGGACGTCGACTGGGAAGCGGAGCTGGCTGTCGTAATAGGCCGCACAGCTCGGCACGTCAGTGTCGACGAGGCTCTTGAATACGTTTCGGGTTACACGGTGCTCAACGACGTGACTGACCGCAAGGCCCAGTTCAGCGAGGGCCAGTGGTCCCGGGCGAAGTCCTACGACACCTTCGGTCCGGTGGGTCCGCGTGTCGTGCCGGCCGCCCAAATCGGCGACCCGCAACGGCTCGGGATCACAGCCAGGCTAAACGGTGAGGTCGTGCAGTCCAGCAACACTTCGCAAATGATCCACTCGGTCGCATCGCTGATCGCGTTTGTCAGCTCGAGGATCACCCTCGACCCGGGTGACTTGATCGCCACTGGCACGCCTGCGGGAGTGGGGGCTTTCCGCCAGCCCCCAATATTCCTCAAACCTGGCGACACGATCACCGTGGAAGTCGATGAGATCGGCACGCTCACAAACCCCGTAGTGGCGGAATCTCACCGTTAAGAAGACGCGTCGGCTAACCCTTAGATGACCATCAATAGAGAGGTGCTCAAGTGGCGATCAAAGTCGCGGTGGCGCAGAATTCGCTGGCAGACTTCGATGAACTCGTGGTCCGCCTGAGAGGCGAGGTTGACTTCGTCACAGGACCAGTCGATACCCCGGCGCAGATAGCCGAGTTGACAATCGGTGCAGATGCCCTCGTAGTCGGATTCCACCGGCTTGATGAGGAGTGTTTCACGGCAATGAATGACTCGGTGAAGGTCATCGGTCGCACCGGCGTCGGGCTCGACGCTATTGACCTGGAGGCCGCCAAGCGCCATGGTGTCGCAGTCGTTCACCAGCTCACGTACGCCACTGCCGAGGTCGCGACGCATGCCGTGGCCATGCTGTTGGCCCTGCAGCGCAGGCTGCCCCAGGCGGATGCCGCCGTCCGCGCTGGGTGGGGGCGCGTGGCCGACGTCGGGAGCGTCTGGGCGCTGGACGATGCTTCTGTCGGCGTTTTGGGTTGCGGTCGAATTGGCCGCGCCGTGGTCGACCGGTTGGTACCTTTTGTTCGAGAAGTCCGAGTCTTCGACCCCATGGTCACCGAAGGCGTGCCCGGCACACGGCTGGTGGCTGACCTGGACGAGCTGCTGGACGATGTGGACGCCGTGTCTCTGCATCTGCCCTTGACGGATCAGACCCGTCATCTAATTGGCCGGCGCGAGATCCGGCGAATGCGCCCGGGAGCGCTGCTGGTCAACGTCTCACGCGGTGGGTTGGTAGACGAAGAGGAGCTAGCACTCGCACTCGCCGACGGTCATCTTGCCGGTGCCGGCCTCGACGTCTTCGAGATCGAACCCCTGCCGCAGTCCTCAAGCCTGCGATCCGCGCCCAACCTGCTGCAGTCACCGCATGTGGCGTGGTACTCGGATAGCTCACTCAGGCGGCTTAGCGAGTGGACCATCGCTGATGTCGTGTCGTACGCGACCCGGCAGCACGTGAGCCACGGACGGCTGGCCGTCGCGCCGACGGGGCCGCGTGTCTCGGTCACAAGCCGCCACTGATGACGACGGTGCACCCATTGGAGAAGACCTTCCTCTGGGCGCTGGGCATGGCGATGGAGTCCGGGCTTCTTCGATGAACCAAGAGATAGTGCAATGAGTGGACTTACACGGCTCGATGACGCTGGCATATTGCTGCCACGGCGTGTTGAGACATGCATCGCTGATATTCGTGACGAGCGTTAGGGCCTTTCCAAATGCACACCATTCCCGCTCTCAATTCTCGAAGGCACTTCGCGCTGTTCTCGGCACAAAATCGACGCAGATGGGTCGGCTGGGGATTTCTGGCGCCATTCATGGTCGTCTTTCTTTTCGTGCTCGTCGCCCCAGTGATCTACGCGATCTATCTAAGTGTATTCCAAGACAAGCTTGTTGGCGGCAACTCGTTCGTAGGCCTCGCCAACTACATTACTGCCCTGCTAGACCCACAGTTCTACACGGCATTTTTGCGGGTTGCGTTGCTTCTCCTCGTGCAGGTGCCGATCATGTTGGTTCTCTCGACAATCGCCGCGCTTGCCCTCGACAGCTCGCGTCTGTACTTCTCAGCGCTGGTCCGCATTTCCATATTCCTCCCTTACGCCGTGCCCGGTGTGGTCGCGGCTCTTTTGTGGGGGTTCATGTACGGACCTCAGTTCGGCCTCGTCGGCAACATCAACTCGTTCTTCGGCATCAGGCTCCCCGACCCTCTTTCGAGCAACTTCATCCTGGTGGCAATCGGCAACATCGTCACCTGGGAGTTCGTGGGATACAACATGCTCATCCTGTATTCCGCTTTACGTACCGTGCCGAAAGACCTGTACGAGGCAGCCGAGATCGACGGAGCCGGAACTTTCCAGGTCATCCGTGCCATAAAGTTGCCAGCGTTGCGACCGGCATTCGTTGTCGCGCTCCTGTTCGCTGTGATCGGCAGTTTCCAACTCTTCAACGAGCCGAATGTGCTCAAGACCCTAGCACCAAACGCGATCAGCTCTAACTTTACACCGAACATGTATGCGTACAACTTGTCTTTCGCAGGGCAGCAGTTCAACTACGCGGCCGCAATCGCGATTGTAATGGGTGTCATCACCATGATCGTGGCTTACGCGGTACAGGTGGCTGGCATTCGACGGGAGAACCGGTGATGTCCGCTTACAAGCAGAGTGAGGCGACCGAATACGACGCAGGAAGTGGAATTTCGAGTCGTCCCCAGACGATATCGAAGAGCCGTCGGCGAAGAACGGTCGGAAAACCGCGGAAGTCGATCCTGCTGACGGTGGTTATGTTGGGCATGGTGGTCTACAGCCTGACTCCGGTCGCCTGGCTCGTGATCAACTCTACGAAGACGCAGGCCTCCCTGTTCTCGACATTCGGCTTGTGGTTCTCGGGCCCTTTCGCACTTTGGGACAACATTGTTGCCACGTTTACTTACAGCGATGGCGAATTCGGTCGGTGGCTGCTCAACACGATTCTCTATGTCGTCGTCGGCGGCGGCGGGGCCACGGTTATCGCGACCCTCGGCGGATATGCCCTGGCGCAATTCGATTTCCCGGGCAAGCGTGCCGTTTTCGCAATCATCATTGGAGCGATCGCGGTTCCCGGAACAGCCCTAGCGGTGCCGACGTTCCTGATGTTCAGCGCAGTAGGGCTGACGAACAGTCCGTGGGCAGTCATCCTTCCCTCACTCATCAGCCCGTTCGGCCTCTACCTCATCTGGATCTACGCGACCGATGCCATACCGACCGAGTTGCTTGAGGCGGCGCGTGTCGACGGCGCCGGCGAGTTGCGCATTTTCGTCAGCATCGCGCTGCGGCTGCTCATGCCCGGGTTCGTCACCGTGCTGCTGTTCACCTTCGTTGCGACGTGGAACAACTACTTTCTGCCGCTCATCATGCTCAGCGACTCGCGATGGTTCCCGCTCACTGTGGGTCTCAATAACTGGAATGGGCGACCACCGTCAGCCGGAGGGGAACCGATCACCAACTTGGTCGTCACCGGATCCCTAATAACGATCCTTCCTACCGTCGTCATATTTTTGCTGATGCAGCGCTATTGGGAGTCTGGGCTCGCTGCGGGGAGTGTCAAAGAATGACTTCACGAATGTGTGTTCACGAGGCACCAATGGCTTGGCCGTGGTGGTCGGTCACGATTAGCGCTACCTCATTGAAGGAAGAAACGGAAGGAATTATTCATGTGTAACAAGCGAGTCAACGCCCATCGACGAATCATTGTGGCGGCAGTCGCCGTCGGCATGATAGTCGTACCCGCACTGGCAGGGTGCTCCTCGAGTGCTGGTGGTTCATCAACAACGAGTGGAAAACTCTTAGCGACGCAAGCTGACATCAGCGCCGCGCTGAAAAAGAAGACGACCCTCAACTTCTGGGGGTGGGCCCCGCAAACTAAGGGGGTGCTCGCGTCGTTCGAGAAGGCGTACCCGAATGTGACTGTGCAATACACCGACATGGGAAACCCTGGCAACCAATACACCAAGCTCCAGAACGCGATCAAGGCGGGTTCGGGGGTTCCGGACGCTGCTCAAATCGAATACTCCGCGCTGCCCCAATTCGCTCTCGGCAAATCGCTCGTCGACCTCAACGAGTACGGAACGTCATCGCTGGCCTCCACGTTCACGAAGGCCACTTGGTCGCAGGTCAACATCAACGGCGGGCTCTACGGCGTGCCGCAAGACTCTGGCCCGCTGGCGTTCTTCTACCGCAAGGACATCTTTGACAAGTACGGCCTTACAGTTCCGAAGACGTGGGATGAGTACGTTGCCGACGCGAAGAAACTGCACGAGGCCGACGCGACCAAGTTCATCGGTGCAGACTCGGGCGACGGTGCGTTCGCTGGCTCACTCATTTGGCAAGCAGGTGGTAAGCCGTTCAAGTTCTCGGGAACCACGGTCACCATAAATCTCGCTGACGCGGGCTCCAACAAGTGGGCAAGCATGTATAGTCCACTCCTCCAGGGCGGCCTCCTCGACACGAGCTCTGCGGCGTACTCGCCGGAATGGGTATCGGGGATCTGCGGGGGCAAGTATGCCTCGATGATCGCGGGAGGCTGGGGAGCGGGCACCCTTGAATACTTCTGTCCGAAATCTCCCGGGCTTTGGCGGGTGGCTTCAATTCCACAATACTCGGCCACTGAGGCCGTAAGCGCTCAACAGGGCGGGTCGTCGACGTCTGTGTTGGCGGCGAGCAATAACAAGCTTGCCGCGATCGGGTTCGCTCAATGGTTCAGTACCAACGCCGCCGCGATGGCGAGCTGGCAGAGTCAGGGAGGATTCCCGAGCCAGCAGAGCGTCATCCAATCGAGCGAGTGGATTAACAAGCCGAACTCATACTTCGGCGATCAATTGATCAATAGAGTGTTCAGAGATTCCACTGATGCTTCGCTTCCTGGATGGCAGTACTTGCCGTTCAACAACTATGCCAATAGCGTCTTCGGCGACTCTGTTGGCCAGGCGTATGCGAACAAGATCCCCCTCGCCGCAGGTCTTCTGCAATGGCAGAAGACGCTCGTAAGTTATGGCAACAGTCAGGGATTCACTGTCAACAAATAGTCGCTACGTCGCGATGGCCGGAGGAGGCAGCGCAATGAGAGCTTTTCTGGTCACAAGTCCCGGTGTTGGCAGTGTGGAGGATGTCCCGCTGCCAACACCGGCCGGCGGCCAAGTGGTTGTCGACGTGTCTTTCGTCGGAATTTGCGGTACTGATGTGTCGCTGTTCCACGGAGACGCCGAGCGCCTCCGTCAGGCGCGCACCTGCCATCCGCTTCGTCTCGGCCACGAGTGGAGCGGCACGGTTAGCGCCCTGGGCCACGGGGTGGATACCTCATGGCTCGGCCAGCGAGTAACGGGCGACTCCATGCTCGGGTGCGGACATTGCGGACGCTGCCTCGACGGTCGCCACTATGTATGCGAGGAGCGCTACGAGATCGGCGTTCGTGGTGGATGGCCGGGCGCCCTCGCCGAGAAGTTGCTGGTCCCAGAATCTGCACTCCACCGCCTTCCGGACGCGCTCACCGACCAGATGGGCGCGCTGGTGGAGCCTGGCGGGAACGCCTACCGCGCCGTAGCCGCGAGCGGTGCCACGAACGGATCGCGCGTGCTCGTGCTCGGACCGGGCACGATCGGTCTACTCTGCGCACGGTTTGCGCTCGCGGCTGGCAGCGAGGTGCACGTGCTGGGCCGCTCAGAGACGTCCCTTGAGCGCGCTCGCATGTATGGCGTGAGCGGTGCATGGAAGCGAGACGAGTTGCCTCGACTCGCGTGGGATGCCGTCATTGACGCGACGGACGTTGCGGCAATGCCTGCACTTGCCATCGACCTCGTGGAGCCCGGACGACGCGTTGTCTTCATCGGGATCTCGAGCGCGCGCAGCGAGGTCGATTCCCGCGTCTTTGCATTCAAGGACCTGACAGCCGTCGGTATCCTCGGCGGCTCGCTGGGCCTTCAGCCGACAATTGCCGCATATGAATCGGGCGTTGTTGATCCATTGCCCCTCGTGCGAGCGACAATCGGCCTTGAGGACGTTGCTGCAGTTCTTGACGGTTGGATTCCCGACTCGGCGGGAAACGGCTCGAAGATTCTCGTCAACCCTAGGCAGTGACTAAGCGAAAGGAGCAACTAATGTCAATTTCTGTCGGCATTGTTGGCGCGGGCCTGTTCGGCTCAGAATTCGCCGAACTGTTCGCGCTTCATCCGACCGTCAGCTCCCTGTCCGTCACGGACTCCATTCCCCAGCGGGCGACGGAGGCTGCGAACAAACTGTCCCTCGAGAAAATCTACGATACCTTTGAGAACTTGCTGGCATCGGACGTGGACGCCGTCGCCATTTTCACACAGCGCTGGATGCACGGACCGATGGTCGTCCAGGCCCTGAGAGCTGGCAAACACGTCTATTCGGCGGTTCCCATGGCGTTCACACTGGCTGAGGTGACGGATATTATCACCGCCGTGCGCGAGACCGGTCTCGTTTATATGATGGGTGAGACGAGCTTCTACAATCCTGCTGCGGTCTTTGGCAGGCAGAAACTGGCGGCGGGGGAGTTCGGGGAAATCTTCTATGCGGAGGGCGACTATCTCCATGACATGAGCAGCTTCTACGGGGGCTACCAACACAGCGGGGGCGAGAATTGGAAGGCCACTGCGAGCTTCCCCCCGATGCACTACCCGACGCACTCGATTGGCGGTGTGCTGTCGGTCGTGCCTGCGCACGCAGTTGGTGTCAGCTGCATCGGCATTCCGGACCATCACGAGGACGGCGTCTTCGACAAGTCGCTGAGCATCTTCGACAATGACGTCTCCAACGCATCGGCTCTGTTCGAACTGTCAAACGGAGGAGCTATGCGTATCAACGAGATGCGGCGCATTGGATACCCGACGGAGATTCGTGAGTCGCGGTTCCGCTACTTCGGGACCGAGGGTTGCTTCGAGCAGCTGGCCAACGTCAGCCTTTGGCAGACGAAAACGGAGCTTGTCGACGTGACCGAGCAGTTGGCAACCGAGCATCCCGAGAAAGGCGACTCCGAGAAGTTCAGCTATGGCTCGGGGTACGCGGCAATCCAGGACAGTAGTCGTATCCCGCGCGAACTCGTCGGCGCACCTAACGGACATGAGGGTGTGCACCACTTTCTAGTCGATGACTTCGTCACGGCAGTCGATAACAAAACAAACCCTCCGATCAACGCGTGGGTCGCCGCGCGATTCACGGTGCCGGGAATCATCGCCCATCAGTCCGCGGAGCTCGGCGGGACCCGGCTTCCAGTTCCCGACTTCGGAGATTCGCCCTTGGGCGTCGGCGAATCAGTTCGGCGGCTCACTCCTTAATGCTTCGGTCGGGCGTGCTGGCCGCCCCGAGGATCGTCTTTGCGCCGCTTGTATCTCGCGCTCACGCGTGCACGATTGGCGCCCTGCTCCTATGGCGCGGATACTCAGTCCGATTCATACGTCTGAGTATTGATCGTGACGGTGACCGGCCGGATTATGTACGGGCGCAGAATAGTGAACCGAGATCATGAACGTGAAATCATTTTCAGTTCAATTGAAGGAAAAGAATAGGACAACAAATGGGTATAGCGGAACAGATAACTGAACCCCTTGCGTATCACGGCGAAGGGGCGGTGTGGTACTCCGGTTGGGGCGGGCTCAAGTGGGTTGATATGCTCGCCGGTGACGTCCTCTCGCTCGATTCCGATACCGGTGCCGTGAGTCGCCTGAACGTCGGTTCTTCCGTCGCTGCAATGGTGCGCCCTCGTGCACGGGGTGGGTTCGCTGTCGTGACCGAACGTGAGTTCACGCTTTGGGATCATGAGATCAAGATATGGTCCACGCCGCCGCTCTGGTCCAACGGGAAACGTCGGTTCAACGAGGGAGGTTGTGACCCTACAGGTGGAATCATCTGCGGATCGATGTCCTACCATCCCGAGTTGGGCGGCGGTGAGGTCTTCCGGATGGACGTTGATGGCACGACCGAGCGCCTCTTCGGCGGTGTCACGATTTCGAACGGCCTGGGGTTCACTTCCGACGGCACGCGAATGTACTACGTGGATACGAGGACGCGGCGCATCGACGTGTTCGATGTGGAAGGCGCACGACCCCGCAACCGGCGCCCATTTGTGTCAGTGCCTGAGGGCGTCGGTCATCCCGACGGACTCTGGGTGGACGAGCACGACGGAGTATGGGTCGCACTGTATGGGGGCTCGGCTGTGCATCACTACAACTCAGAGGGCGCGCTCGAGAGCGTGATCGAAGTTCCGGCCACGCAGGTGACCTCGTGCACATTCGGCGGCCCAAATCTCGACACGCTTTTTATCACGACCTCGCGAGAGAATCTCGCCGCGGACGACCAACCGAATGCCGGGGCCGTATTCCGTGCACCTGTCGGCGTGCGGGGTCTGCCGGTAATCCCTTGTGGCGCTTAGCTTAGGGGGCGCGCAGATAGGCGCTCCTAGTCGGTCCAGCGCTTGGCCCATTTGACGAGTTTCACGGTCAGGATGAGGGCGAAGGCGAGGGCGATCTGACCGAGGCGTTGCGGGCTGAACCTGTCGGTGTTGCGGCGGAGTTGGCCGAAGTTGGATAGCCAGGAGTTGGTGCGTTCGACGGGCCATCGAAGGCCCAGGGTGAGTGGCTTTTTGATCTTGGGTTCGCCCTTGCGACGCTTCTTGGCACAGTTCACTTCGGTGAGTCCGAGAGCTTGGCAGCGCTGCATGGTGAGGAAGCTGTCGTAGCTGCGGTCCAGGTGCAGGGGCTCGACGTCCAGGAGCAGGCCGCGGTCGGCGACGGTTTGCAGGGTGGGTGCGAGCAGGATGCTGTCGTTGCCGTTGGCGCCGTCGATGACCCAGCCGATCTTGGCCCGGTCTGTGGGGTTCAGGACTCCCGACATGGTGCGAAAGTCCTTGCGGGTCAAGGTGGGTTTTGGCCTCGGACCGCCACACGAGGTCGATGCCGGGGTAACGGGTTTGGGTTCTGGTGAGGTGCTCACACAGCTTGCCGCCGGCGTGCGCGACCAGGGATGAGGGGAGATGAGTCGTCATCGCGCTCACCACTTTCGCCTCTGATCCGTCCTAAAACACCGCATGGGTTTATCTCACACCAAAGCAGGGGGGACGAGCCCCGAAAACATGAATCTGCTGGTCAACGAGCCGACGCGGCGCCCAGGCCAACCGCTATGTCAGGACCCCTGGGGTTGGGGCCGGTTCCTTGTCCACCGCAGGGGGCCTTGTGCAGGCTGCTGTCGACGGCGACCTCGGACAGGTCCAGGTCCCGAGCGGATCTGGAACCCAGCCATGCCGCTGCTATTCCAACGCCAGGTCGGGATGGACAACCGGGCGATCCCCTCCTGCACTATTCGCGACTGGATCTGCGAGTCCATGCCCGACACCTCACCAGCTGACACAGGCCAAGCCGACCGCCCCCTGGCAACGCGCCAGCAGCGGCGACTGGACCGGATACGCCGCCACCTACAGCCGCCGCCAACGATCCACCGCCCAGCCCATCAAACCCGAAGTCACGGCTCGCCACTGAGAGGCATTCGGACAGTTGCAATATCCGACTCCGCCAGTAGCGGTCTATCCCGAGGAAGCCATCAACGGCCATCGCGCGTTCATCGCCCGACGACGAGCCCTACGACCCAGCGATGAATAACGGACTCCCACCGAGCAGGAGTGGCAGGGGTTCGGCGGGCACTTCGAGCACCGCAAGGTCTCCCTGGACACCTGCGGCCGCTCCTACGCCACGCCCTGCATCCACGAACACTCCTGCCTGCGCTGCCCGCTCCTACGCCCGGGACCCCGCTGAACGACACCGCCTCCTCGTCCGCGACAACCTCATCGCCCGCATCGAAGAAGCCCGCCACGAAGGCGTCTGCGCTCACCGGCCAGCCGGCGGTCGATCGTGGCCGCCGACATCGAGCCAAGCCTCGCCGCTGCCGCGTCGTCAAGGTCCAGCTCACCAAAGGCCCGCAGCCGGGCCACCATCTCTGGCAGAAATGGCGCCATCCGCTTACCCGCCGGGGCGTCCATCACCGCCCAGACCGTCCGCAACGCCACCATCACGT
>ODAK010006931.1_pt1 | contig 11374 bp, 12 predicted proteins | sample 1539591 | NCBI WGS metagenome assembly ODAK01 (sample SAMEA3539303, study PRJEB22396) | soil metagenome | biome: tundra; feature: field; material: soil | place: USA | collected 2010-05 | depth 0.15 m | reverse complement strand
ATCATGGAAGCGGGCGTGGACTTTGCCGAAGACGATGTCGCGGTGATTCCCGATGAGCAGGTTCTCTCACGCATCGCCGCAATTCGCGAGCCGTTAGAAGGCCTCCTGGCCAGCTTCGCGTTTGGCAAGGTGGTGCACGAAGGGCTGACGTTGGCCATCGTCGGTCGTCCCAATGTCGGCAAGTCGAGCTTGTTCAATCGCCTGGTGGAACGCGAACGCGCCATCGTTACCGCGACGCCCGGCACCACGCGCGACTTGGTGAGCGAAACCGTCGCCATCGGAGGCATTCCAGTGCGGCTGGTGGACACCGCCGGCATTCGCACTGCGCTCGATGAAGCCGAGAGCATTGGCGTGCGCAAATCGATGGAGGCGCTGGCGGAGGCGGACATGGTGCTGGTGGTGCTGGATGCATCGCATCCTGCTGCCGATGAAGAAGCGCGCGAGCGCGACGCCGAACTGGTCTATCTGGCTTCGCAGCGCCTGGCCGTTGTCGCTCAAAACAAAATTGATATCGCGAACAACGCCGCTCGTCTGCCTGCGGCGCTTACCTTGCCGGTGGTCCAGACTTCCGCGATCACTGGCCAGGGCATCGCGGAGTTGCGCGCGCAGATTCTGCGGTTGCTGGGCGGCGATGCCGGCGCGCAGCAGGAAAGCGGCTTTCTCACCAACGTGCGCCAACAGAAGCTGGTGGAGGACGCAATTGCCGCGCTGGACCAGGCAGCCGGCGCGGTTCCCGTAAAAACACCGCACGAGATGGTGCTGCTGGACCTCTACAGCGCGCTGCGTCCCTTGGACGACATCACCGGCGCCACCACCGCCGACGACATCCTGAATCTGATCTTCAGCTCGTTCTGCATCGGAAAATAAAAACAATTCCAATATCGTCTTATATGATCCCGTAGGATCATGTATAACGTTTGTTATTAATGAAGTACTCGCCTTACAAGGTCCAGATGTGTACAATGGCAGCCGACATAGTTTATGTCCACATATGAGTCCACATTAGTGAGGCTAGTCCTTAACCCTGGTATGTGGACACACACCGAAAGGCCGATATGCAGCTTACGGACGCGGCAATCAAGGCGCTAAGGCCACGCGAGATTCGCTACTATGTGAGCGATGGCAGGGGGCTCTACCTGGAGATCTTTCCGACCGGCCGGAGGGCCTGGCGTTATCGGTATCGGTTGAACGGCAAGGCCGAAAAAGTGGCGATCGGCAAGTATCCGGACTTAACGCTGAAGGCGGCGCGGCAAAAGCGGGATGAGCTGGCCGCGATGGTAGCAAACGGCCAATCTCCCGCGAGTCAAAAACAAGTTGCCAAAGTCGAGGTCGCGAGTGCCACGACGATGCGAGAGTTCGGCCAGCGCTATTACAGCGAAGTTGTTCTGCCGAACGTTAAAGACCCGAAGAACCTTCGCCGCTGGTTGGACAAAGAGATTTATCCGGTCCTGGGGGACAAATCGTTGCGGGACATCACTTCAGCCGATGTGCAAGCAATCGTTTTTCGCAAACGCGATAACGGCAGCCCGGCTTCGGCCGGAGCGATTCGCAACCTGCTCAAGCGCATTTTCGACTACGCCATCGTGTGCAACGTCGCTCTGACGAATCCCACCCTGGCAACACCAATGCGGTTCATCACGAAGGCGCGGCCGCGAACCAGGGCGCTGTCCCCCGACGAGATCAAAGCGTACCTGCAGACGCTTTACCGATCGAACATCCGGCGGCAGTTCAAACTCGCGTTGCACATTATATTGCTGACGCTCGTCCGCAAGTCCGAATTGCTGTTCGCCAAATGGAGCGATGTGGATTTCGCTGCCGGCGAGTGGCAGATCCCTCAGGAAAACGTGAAAATCGGCCCGCCGCTCATCGTCTACATGTCACGCCAGGTCGCCGAGATGTTCCATGAACTGAAGGCGCTTGCCGGAGGCTCAGAATGGGTGCTTCCTAGCCGCAGCAGTCTTGCGCGACCCTTCGCGAAGAACGCTCTTAACCAGGCACTCGAAGGGGTAAATTTTCCTATGGATCCGTTCACGATTCATGATCTGCGGCGAACAGGATCAACAAGGCTGCATGAACAGGGATTCTCCTCCGATGTCGTAGAGAAGGCTCTCAATCACACAATCGGAGGCGTGCGCGGCGTCTACAACCGTGCCGAGTACGCCGAGCAACGCAAAGAGATGTTGCAGTTCTGGGCCGACTATGCGGAGGCTTTAGCGACCGAAGACAGATCTGTTTTTCCAATTAGGAAAAGCCCACCTTTGGCCGCCACAAGTAGCCGGTAGTCCGGATTGAACTCCGAAGCAGCAAACTACGACCGAGTAAAATTGACTGGATCGCAGACATCATGAGCATCAATTCTGATCGCCCTAGCAAGCCAGACGGGGTAGCAAAGATAGCGGATCAAGTCCCTACTCAAACGGTTGAAGTGGAGCAGTCCTCCAGCTTCTGGAACACAATAGACACTAGTTCTCGTCAAGTGTTCGTTCGGGATCGCCTGAAGCGTGCCATTGAGAAAGAACGCGCCAATATTCAGGAAGCTGAGGCGAAGTTGACACCCTTGGAACGTATGAACCGGCGCTATCCCAACATGAAGCTGCATTCACTGCCAGAAACATTTCCATTACGTGATTTGCTCGGCGAACCCGATGTTGATGTATGTCTCCAGTATTACCAGCGATTCATAGCAGCTTCTGAGTCTGAAGGCGATGAGCCCGTTTCGATTCTTCTTGAGTTTTTGAAAGAGCACCCCATTGAGTTCGGGTGCTCTGGATGGATTTTGTATGCAGTTGGCTACATAGTTCTCGGCTACCCCATTCCGGGGCATTGTGAACGACGAGCGAGAAAGCTGTTTTCAAGTTATTGGCGGGATACCAAGAGCCCGAAACACCAGAAATCGGTAAATCAGAATTTTCAAATGTTCAAAGCTTGCCGAAACCTGGACTCACCACATGCAGCGCACTTGAGAGGCGTTGTCAAGTGGATGGATAAGGCCGCGGACCGACTCCCTGGGACCAAATGGTTCGACGAATACGCTGCATCCCGTCCCAAAAGGTGCGCCTGCTTGAACGAGCACAATTTCCAACTCCTTAGGAAAGCCTATGTGAAGATAGCACGCCGATATGAGGAATCCCCTCCGCCTTCCACCGTGCTGCTAGAAGCTGTTGCGGCCGGACATCGGGTGTCATCCCGTGCATTGGCCGAATTCCGCGCTGATGCAAAGAAACGAACCAGAAACTCGCAATAATCTGCTGCGGTTTCTGTATCTCGTTCTAACGCAGGAACTTCTGCCTTTGCCCGCTTTGCAATCGCCAATCCAAGCCCAAACATGGTGCTAATTTGCGGTAAGAAATCCCATGAGGTTCAGGAATGTCGAATGCAATTCTTAGGCTTCCCGCAGTAAAGGCCCGTACAGGGCTTTCCCGCAGCACAATTTATCTGCGGGTATCTGATGGCTCCTTTCCGCGCCCGGTCTCTCTCGGAGCGCGCGCGGTGGGCTGGCTTGAGTCCGATGTTGAAGGATGGATTTGCCGCAGGATAGAGCAGAGCCGCGGTAATTCCGCAACCGCGAACCGCGAGGTCCGGTGATGGTGACCGTAGCGGCACTGCAGCCGAACGGACCGCAGGGTCCATCAGTCGAGCGGTCCGCCTTCCTTACATCGGCCGACTTGGCCTTATTCCGCCGCCTTGGCATCTCGGAAGAATTATTGGCAGAGGCTCAGGTCCAGCGGGTTACCGATCTAGAGGCGCGTGACAGATACGGCATCACAGGACCGGTGACCAGCGATATGTCCGGCATCGTGTTCCCGTATTTCAGCATTGCCACGAGCGCCCGTGTTACGGCACGAGTGCGCCGCGACAACGCCGAGGTGGAAGCTGGCAAAGAGAAGAACAAGTATATTTCCGCCTACGGGGACCGCAAACATTTGTTCTTCCCGCCGCGAGCCGCAGACAAACTACAAGAAGCTGACACTCCCATCGCGCTGGTGGAAGCGGAGAAGTCGGCACTGGCCCTGACTGCCTGGGCGGACCGCGCCGGGACGAATCTCGTGGCGGTTGGGATGGGCGGGTGCTGGGGATGGCGGGGACGCATCGGCAAGGCGGTAAATGCCCACGGTGAGCGGGTAGATGAGAGCGGCCCAATTCCAGACCTCAATTACGCCAACGGGCGAAAGGTCTATGTGCTGCTGGATGCAAACGCAGCGACCAATCCCCAGGTGCAGAGGGCGCGTACCGCGTTGGTCCGGGGACTCATCAGTCGAAAAACGGAAGTATTCGTGTGCAATCTTCCAGCGGTGGATGGTGTCAACGGGCCGGATGATTTTATCGGCTTGTGCGGTGACGAAGCGATGGCGAAGGTTTTTGCCGAGGCCCGCACCAGCGGAGCCGCAGTGGCGCACTGTGACTATGGCGGTGGTCGCCTCGAGGTCAGTGATCGAGGTGTGGTCTACATCGGCCCACCGGACAAGGACGGCAACGCCAAGCCTCCGCTGTGGATATGCGGCCCCCTCCAGATCGTCGCCATGACACGCGACCAAAAGAGCAGCGCATGGGGACGGCTGCTGGAGTGGCCCGATTCGGATGGTGTGCGGCACCAGTGGGCGATGCCGTTAGAACTCCTGCAAGGCGATGGTGTGGATGTGCGGAGCGAGTTAGCGCGGCAAGGTCTGTCTATTGCACCGGGGCGGCAGACCCGGGATCTACTCGCGTCGTTCCTTCAGGTGTGGCCGATTGATGTTCGGGCGCGATGTGTTGATCGGATCGGATGGCATGGTTCACGCTACGTACTTCCGGTCGAGGCCGTGGGCGAAGCCAGCGAGAAGGTGGTGTTCCAAAACGCGCACGCCGTCGAGCCAGCCTTCTCGGTTTCTGGCACCGCTGACGAGTGGCGAGACCATGTGGCTGCGCTGGCCCAAGGCAATTCTCGCATGATCTTCGCGTTGTCAGCTGCGTTTGCGGGCGCACTGCTAGAACCAGCGGGAGACGACTCCGGCGGGTTCCACTTGCGCGGGCGTTCTTCGACCGGTAAGTCCACGGCGCTGAAACTAGCCGCTTCGGTTTGGGGCAACCCATCTTCGTACTGCCGCCTGTGGCGTTCGACATCGAACGGCCTCGAAGGACTAGCGGCGTTGCACAACGATGGAATATTGATTCTCGATGAATTGAGCCAAATTGACCCAAAAGAGGCGGGAGAAGCAGCGTACTTACTCGCCAATGGCCGAGGCAAGAGCCGCGCCGCACGCAACGGGACGGCACGCCAAGCGGCAAGCTGGCGACTGCTCTTCCTGTCAGCCGGGGAAGAATCTCTGTCGGCGCTGATGGCACGCGCTGGACGGAAGACCACCGCCGGGCAAGAGATACGAATGGCTGAGATAGACGCGGATGCGGGCGCAGGTATGGGCGCGCTTGAGGACCTTCATGGATTTGAGAGTTCAGCCGCGCTAATAGTGGCGCTCAGAGATGCCGCGAGCAGGTACTACGGGGCAGCGGGCGTGGAATGGCTGCGCCTGATCGTGGATGATCGCCCAAAACTGGCTGCCGTCCTCGCAAGTGGCATCAAGCAATTCACGGAAGAGTTTGTGCCGAAGGATGCTGTTGGGCAGATAGAACGAGTTTCGCGGCGCTTTGGCTTGGTGGCAACGGCGGGCGAGATGGCAACGCGCTACGGAGTGACTGGATGGATGCCTGGCGAAGCAGGAGCGGCGGCTGGCAAATGTTTCGTTTGTTGGCTCGACGCTTTCGGCGGAACGGGCAACCGCGAAGAACGTGCGTTGCTGTCCCAAGTCAGAGCGTTCTTTGAGCAGCACGGGGCCAGCAAGTTTGAAGACATGAGTAGCGGAGAAGGTCAGCGAACCATCAATCGTGCCGGCTTCTATCGCGCCGACACTGAAGGGCACCGGGAGTACCTAGTGCTGCCCGAAGCACTGCGGCGGGAGGTGTGTACAGGCTTCGATCCCAAGACGGCAATACAAGCTCTGCTCCGGGTTAGTTGGCTTGTCCCAGGTAGCGACGGCAACGCAACACAGAAGCCGCGCTTGCCTGGAATTGGGCCAACGAGGGTTTATGTTTTCGGCCCGAAGATGTGGGGTGATGAATGAAACTCGATTTTCTGGATGTGCTCTCGCGACCCATGCCAAAAACAGGGGGACAAAAGGGGACGAGGGGGACAACCAATGTTCATGCGGGTTGCGGTGTCCCCCAAGTTATTCCATTGAGGGGGACAAAAGGGGACAATTCTTCTGCAGCGGATGCCAGCACGGGTATTTGTCCCCCAATGTCCCCTCAATGTCCCCCGCCGCAAGAAGCGAGCAAAGCCTCTGTTTATGCGGCTGTCCCCCTTGTCCCCCAATGTCCCCCTCAGAATAAGGCTGTACTGCGCGTAATCAGTACGCCCGGCCCATCACACAAGGAGACGACGACCGACCCTCCAACGGCCTCCCCGGTACATCCTGCGCAGGCGACAAGAAACGAACCCCCAACCATGCCGGATGGCATAACGCTGCTCTTATGGGAACCTAAGCAACCGCCCGTCGCGCTGAGCACGTATTCGGTTGTGAACGATACCGGAGAGTTCATCGAGAGCACGCTGAGACAGCTAGACGCTGCCCTCCGGGGTCGCTGTTGGGCTGCGGGCAATCGGAGCGTGCGCGACCTCATCGAACGGTTGGAACAGGTCGGTGTGCGAGTCGAGGTTGTACGGGGCGAGAACGACAACCTGGCAGGTCAGTAGGGCGGGAGGTGGAACCCATGCCGCCAAAGCGGCAGACAGCGGCAAATGGCAAGTGTAAAGCGAAGACGAAAGCGGGCCGCCAGTGTGCCGCCAGTGTGCCGCTCCAGGAGTCCGCGGCGTATAAGCGCCGGAGCAAAAATGGACCGCATTTCGCCGCGCGAGCAGCGCGCTGCGGCGGAGTAAAAGTAAACCGCCGGATTCTTGTTTCGCCGGGTCACCCGAAACCAGTTCCGTTACCCCCATGGCCAATGATGAGCACTTGGCGGAGCTGTTCCAAGCAGTAAATGCCGAGATCGAGACCGATCTGACGAAGGACCTCTCGGGTGACGCCATATGATTGACCTTTCCCTCCCTGCCGGACTATCCTCGGACTCGCAAGCAATAATTCTGAAATCGCGTATCCGGTAGTTTCGGCGAATGGCTGGAAAATCGTTTTCAGCCCATCCCGCGAGAAGGGAGCGCAGCACAGTTCGTCATTCCCCCTATCCGTCGTCCCCATGCCATCCCTTCGCAATTTACGCAACATCTCCTACTACGATTCCACCGGCAAACAACTGTGCTACGTCGATTCCAACGAAGCCAACCGGAAAGTTGCCGCAGATGATCACGAGTTGTTCTGCGTCTCTTGCGGAAAAGTGAAAGGCGAAGGTCCGTGTCTAGTACGCTCGAATCACCTGATCGCCTTGCGCCAGCTCGCGGTCGAAATTGAAGACGACGACCAGCTAAAGGGCCGCCCAGAGTCTGCCTCCGCCCTCACCGTCCGCGACATGAAGCGCAACGTCGGCATCACCGAAGGCTTTCCCGGCGATGCTGCAGACGCTGCTCAGGTATCGAGTTCCCGCCGCAGGATCAAATTCTGGGGCTGGGCCTCGGTCCACAACTGCCGGACCGTAACCATCGCTCCCGCTTCCGCCTCATCCAGAGGTACAGTGGATTCCGCGGAGAGTAACCCAGGACGGCGGACGCGGAGGCCCAGGCGGTGATGAAGCAGTTGTCGGAGCACACGGGCGAACCCGGCCCTGTAATCGCCCTCTGAGACTGCACCTAATCTGCACCCGGAACCATGGCGATGTAGAGCTAAGTGCATGAAACGGAGCATGTTGATGCTCGCGGCCAAATACGTGTGACGGTTTAGAAAACCGTCATCCAGAGCCTAGTTGCGGAAGGATTGAAACCGGCATCGCCTGCCGGACTGGGAAGCCAAGTTCGGTGCCCGGGCTGCCCCGTGAACCGCAGCAGCGGAACCACCATTACCGCTCAACCCGGACTGTCCTGGCCCGGAATGCGATCATCCCGGCGTTGAAAGGCACGGCCTCGCGTGGCACGGCTGGCACGCCTTCCGCAGAGGACTGGCCACCAACCTCCACCACCTCGGGGTCCAGGACAAGGTAATCCAGCGGATACTGCGGCACTCGAATGTGGCCGTTACCCAGGCCTGCTACATCAAGACGGCCGACACGGACGTACAGCGCGCCATGGAGCAGTTGGCAGTCGCCAGCGGCGAGTGACAAGGGACAGGCGAACCCGGCCCTGAAAGCGCCTCCTGAGTATCCACCCAGTGGCCACCTGATACTTGACAAACCCATGCAAGTGCTTGAAAGCGCTGGTGTTGAGCTATAACCGGCGTGTAATCTGACGGTTCTGTAAACCGTCGCAGAAACACTCGCACAACTCGCTCCGTGGATGAGGGAACACTACCACTATTTCACGCCTTTTTCACCATCCTTTTTATGTGATATGAACCCATTTATGTGATATGAACCCACGCCGGTGCGAAACGTGCGGAGCGTGGGGCCACCGCGCCAATGGCTGCCCACTGAAACGACTGAATGAGATGCGTGGATCACACGGGCCAGATTGTTGCCTACCGCCTGGATCACGTCCCGATGGAGGAGCGCGACACTAACGGCGATCTTTACGAGTACATGCTGGGCAAGATTGCCACGGCCGGGCAGAACGGCCAGTTCCGACGAGTTTCCCAAGATTTCATCGACCGCTGGCAGAGCCGGGGGCCGACTTAGGAGACCATTGCGCTCGCTTTAGTCCAAGCCCTTTCCTTCAGGGTACAACCGGCACCGAACCAGGAGCTGTCCAGCCGGTCTACGCCATCTCCCGAGCGTACATGGTCGACATAGTAGGTCACGGCGTTCATGGCTCCCCACAGCGTTTCCTTCGCAGTGGTCAAATCTTGTCCCGGAGCAGACGTGAAGAGCCCCCTAATGGTTTTGTGCTCACGTTGAGCCTTGCTCGAAAGCGCCTTGGCATTCTTCGGGAGGAGCACCTGTTCAAAGAAAGCTGAGGCTGCGTCAGGCTTCATCGGGCGATCTGCCATCTTGCGCACCATCATGATGAATCCGGACCATGCCTGATCCATAAGACCCAGCTTTTCCTTCACTTGGTGAGGGTCAAAGCGGAGGTTGTGAGGCACTTTCACCTGCAGTCGCCTTTGTGTCTTGATGTCCTCATACGCGAAGAACAGGGTGTTCTGACAAACAACTCGGACGCTTGTAAATGCTGCCGATGTGGCGAGCGTCTTGTCGCAGGAGGTGGCCAACAAGACATACGCGGCAAGTTCATCCTTTCCACCATTATCTGCAGCGCCGGTTATCCCAGTTCTTGCGAGAGCCCACACCTTACGGCCGCCATCGAGTGCACCACAGGTCTCAAGTGCGTAGCCATAGGACCTCACCAAATCCCGATAGAATTCGAGAACCTCTTTCGGCTGGACAATTTGATAGTCATCCGAAACGACGGAAAGCGCCGCGCCAGTGTCGCTGCGCACGAGCACAAAGCGTTCATCCATTGTGTGAAGCCTGCCGTGCACGAGGTACTGAACCGGCAGCCTCTCCAGCTCCCATTCCAGCCGAGCCGCCTTGAGCCACGTTTCAATCGGCTGGCCCTCTGACAGTTTCTCCCCAAGTCCGTGCCAGGGTGTTTTGCCAACATATGCAATCGCAGGTTTGCCCGTGGATGAATCGATTTCGTGTCCCATGACTGTCCCCTAAACTAAGGATTTACGCTAGCGGCGTGCTGAACTCTCACCGCCCCGACACCCATTCAGCCATCCAGTTGTCGTGCTTTTGTCTGGCATACCAGACACACACCTCGAATCGTATGTCCACCATGAGAGGGTGTCCAGCACAAATCACGCTCTCTTGGTTCAAATTGGGAAACGCATCCGTCTGCTGCGAAAGCGGAAGGAATGGACTCAGACCGACATGGCTGTTTGTTTGGATATGAACCGAGGCCACATATCTGACATCGAGCAGGGCAAGCGCGAGGCGGGGATCATTACGTTACAGGTGATTGCCAGGGGTCTGGACACAACTATGGCCGACCTGCTCAAGGGTCTGTAAAGCCGACCGGCCTCGTGCCCGCTAAGGGAATGGCCCTCGTGGGCTGCCTTACCCGGGACGACCAAGTATTGAGCGGAGCCGCGTCTTGAGGGTCATCTCCGCTGGTGACTTGCCATTTGTGTCGAGCCACTTCTCAAATTTTGATATGCCAACGCGGTGCTCGAAAAAACTGAGCTGGCCCCTAGCCAGCGAATTTGTCGGTCGCTGCAACCAAGCCCCGACTGTTCGGCCACTCGAAGGCGCTATGGCCGCTATCGGGAGTAATGATGAGGTCGGCTTCGGGCCATGCACGATGGAGTGCCCAGGCGCTTTCCATGGGGCAGACTACATCGTAACGGCCCTGCACGATGACTCCGGGAATGTGGCGGATGCGCGAGGCATTGCGCAGCAACTGGTCGTCGGTCTCGAGGAACCCCCCATTGACGAAGTAGTGGACCTCAATGCGCGCGAAGGCGAGCGCGAACTCATCTTCTTCGTAGTGGCTAGTGAAGTCAGGGTCGGGCAGGAGCTTCGAGGTTGCACCCTCCCATCCGCTCCAGATCTTCGCGGCGGCGAGTCGCACAGCCGGATCATCGCTGGTCAGGCGACGGTGGTAGGCCGTGAGCAGATCGCCGCGCTCGGCCGCGGGAATGTGCGTGAGGTACGGTTCCCAGGCGTCCGGATAGAGGATCGATGCGCCGCGCTGATAAAACCAATCGATCTCCTGCTTGCGGAGAAGGAAGATGCCGCGCAGGACGAGTTCGGAAACGTGATCCGGATACGTCTCTGCGTAGGCGAGAGCAAGCGTCGAGCCCCAGGATCCGCCGAATACCTGCCAGCGCTCAATGCCGAGGTGCTCGCGAATTTTCTCGATGTCGGCCACGAGATCCCAAGTGGTGTTGTCCTCAAGAGACGCATAGGGCGTGCTCTTGCCGCAGCCACGCTGATCGAAGTTGACGATACGGTACTTCTCCGGATGAAAGAAGCGCCGCTGTTTGGGCTCAGAGCCGCCGCCAGGACCGCCATGGAGAAATATCACGGGCTTGCCAGAGGGGTTGCCGCTTTCCTCGAAGTAGATCTCGTGGACGGGTGAAACCTGGAGACGACCGGTGTTGTACGGCTCGATCGGAGGATAGAGCCATGTGACGGGATCTTTCATTATCGATGTGGGCATCGCCAGCAGTATACCGTTGCAGAAGGTTCAGAACGAGGCGACATCGAGCAGGGCAAGCGCGAGGTGGGCATTATCACCTTGCAGGTGATTGCCAGGGGTCTTGGAACCACGATGTCAGAATTACTGCGCAGTCTTTAG
>ODAK010006928.1_pt1 | contig 11376 bp, 7 predicted proteins | sample 1539591 | NCBI WGS metagenome assembly ODAK01 (sample SAMEA3539303, study PRJEB22396) | soil metagenome | biome: tundra; feature: field; material: soil | place: USA | collected 2010-05 | depth 0.15 m | reverse complement strand
GGCTTCTTCGTCTCGACGATTTTTACCTATCACGTGACCTATCTCGTCAACTCCGCGACGCACATTATCGGCAGCCGCCGTTATGTGACGAAGGATGACAGCAAGAATAGCCTGATCGTCGCGCTCCTGACGTTCGGCGAAGGCTGGCACAACAACCATCATTACTATCCGAACTCGACGCGTCAGGGCTTCTTCTGGTGGGAAATCGACATCACCTTTTACGTGCTGCAACTGATGAGCGTCTTCGGCCTGGTGTGGGACCTCAAGGCGGTGCCCAAGCGCGTTCTGCATCCGGCGAAAAAGCCGGTGGTCGCGGCGATGCCGGTGGAAGCGCAACCAGGCGTGTCGTGAAATACTAGCCCGCAGCGCCAGCAAGGGATTCTTACGTCAGCCCTTGCTGGCGCTGCGGGCTAGTGGGACATCGTCAAATCCCATACAGCGGCTCGTACTTCTTCCGCAAATACGCGATCAACGGCCGATGACTTAACGGTTGCCCTGTCACCCGCCGGCATAATTCGCCCGCGCGATAGCGCTGGCCTTGCCGATGAATCTTCTCGTTCAACCACGTCTTCAATCGCCCAAACTGACCAACGCGAAAATCGGCATCGAGATCGCCGAGATCGTTTCGCGCTTGCTGCATGAACTGGGCAGCGTAGAGATTTCCCAGCGTGTAGGTCGGGAAGTAGCCGAGACCGCCCATGCTCCAGTGGATGTCTTGCAGGCATCCGTGCGCGTCGTCGGACGGCGTCAGGTCGAGCATTTTCTTGAATTTTTCGTTCCAGGCGCCGGGCACATCGGTCGGTTTCAAGTCGCCGCAGATCAGCGCTTGCTCCAACTCGAAACGCAGGATGATGTGCATGTTGTAGGTCGCCTCGTCGGCCTCCACGCGGATGAACGATTTTTCGACGTTGTTGGCCGCGAAGATGAAGTCGTCGAGCGACACCTCGTCGAGCGTACCCGGATAAGTCTGCTGCAAGCGCGGGTAGAAGTGTTCCCAGAACGGCTTGCCGCGGCCCACTTGATTTTCCCAGAGCCGGGACTGTGACTCGTGGATGCCGAGCGAGGCGGCGCTTCCCATCGGCGTGCCGAAGTGAGCGGGGTCGAGGCCCTGTTCGTAGATGCCGTGTCCCGCTTCGTGGAGGATGCCGAAGAGACCCTGGTTGAGTTCGCGCGCCTGATAGCGCGTCGTGAGTCGGCAATCGCCGGGCCCGATGCCGCTGCAAAACGGATGCACGGTGGTATCGAGCCGGCCGGCCTTGAAGTCGAAGCCGATGGCCGCCGCCGCCGCCTGCCCGAAGATGTGCTGCCGCTCGACGGCGTATTCCCGGTTGAGCAGATCCTTGCGAGGCTTCTTGTTGGACGCAGCGATGGCGGCGACCAGCGGGACCAGTTCGCCACGCAACTCGGCAAAGACGCGCGTGATCTCCGCCGCCGTCGCGCCGGGTTCGTATTCGTCGAGCAGCGCATCATAGGGCGATTCCTTATATCCGACCGCTTTCGCCTCCTCGCGTTTGAGCGTCACGATCTTGTCGAGCCACGGCGCGAACGCGGGGAAATCGTTTTTCTTGCGAGCCTCGGCCCAGACGTTTTGAGCTTGCGAAGTGACTTTGGCGATTTCTTCGACGAGCTTGCCCGGCACCTTGACCGCACGATCATAAGCCCGGCGAATCTCGCGAACGTTGACCGACTCGATGGTGTCCGCCGTTCCGTCCAGCGGTTCGAGCAATTCGCCGATGCGCGGCGACGTCAGCTTCTCATGCCCGAGCTTGGCGAGATAGCCCATCTGCTCGGCACGATGGCCGGCGCCCTTCGGCGGCATGTAGGTATGCTGGTCCCAGCCGACGATGGCGCCGATCGAGCCGACGAGGGAGTATTCCTTGAAGAGGTCGATGAGTTCGCGATAGGTGTCGTGATTCATTTTGGTTTCCGTTGATCGTTCGGTTTATTGTGGCATACGATTCCGATCGTGTGATGACTCACGTAAGCTACGACAGGCTCGCACTGGTTAGGAGCGACTTACCCGAATCCGATTCGATAAAGCTTGCCCCATCCACACAACAGCACCTTCCCGTTTTGCGACGCTCTCCAAATTCGGCAGTTTCATGTGGGAGTCCGGGGCGAAGTAGTTTTCATCCACTCGCCACTGATACCAGACCAAGTAATTGCCGATGGGAATCTCGGTACACCACCGAAAGTAATTGAAATCGTCAGTCGACTCGGGTCGCTCAACGTCACACGGCCGAACTCGCCATTCGAAGGACCGCGATTCACTGGTTTGTAATGCAAATTCACCGCGTGCTGCGGATACAAGAAGGCCGGTGAACCACTCGGCTTCCTTCATTGTCTCGACATTGCCGAAACGAATTCCGATAATTTCAGGTGACGGCAACAATAGTTTGACACGAGAGCGATTTTCGGCCGTCATCCGAAAACGAAATCCCCACGCTTCCTGCTCAAGCAACTCCAACGATAGGATAAGGTCGTGGTTCATCGCACACCGATTGGGCTTTCAGCCATCACACACATGTAACGATTCCGATCATGTAATTGGGCGCGTTCATCACACGATCGGAATCGTATGCCACGAAAACGGGTCAGCGCTTGAACACGTTCTCGCCCCCTTTGGCGTTCTTGTTCAAGCGGTTCTGCACGTGCAGCCCCTCCAGAATAAACTCCGCGATGCTCGCCATCAGCGGCGCCTCGGCGCTCTTGCGAATCGCTTGCAATTCGGGCCGCTCCATAAACTTCAGAGCCGCCGTTTTCAGAACGGGAATTTCGTTGAGCTTCTGCACGTAGGCCGATGACGCCAGCTTGTCGCCGGTCAAGAACGTCTTGCCTCCCTCGAACCACTCGACCAGGCCGCGGAATTGTTTCAGGTCGAAGTTTGCCTCGAAGAGGTTCTTGGTCGCCTCGCCGAGCAGTTTCGCGAGGACTTTTTCCTCCTGGCCGTCGTCCTCGGTCAAGGTCAGCTCGATCTTGCCGCGCGTGCTGGCCGCCAGGTACGCGAGATCGCTGATGCGTGGCACCGCCGGGTTTTCGCCGAGCATCAAGCCACGGCGTTCGGCGTTGCTCACCATGTTCTCCATGTTGGCGATCGACATGCGCACGCTGACGCCGGACTGCTGATTGATCGCCTGGCTGGTGCGGGCCAGCCGAGCGGTCTCTTCGAGGAGTTCCTTCATGAAGGCCGGAACGAGGACGCTCAGCGAGTCCCGTTCCGTCCATGAATTGGCATCGGTGATGGCGATGCCGATGTCGCGCGTCAACGGATAGTGCGTGCGGATGACGCTGCCGATGCGGTCCTTCAGCGGCGTCACAATTCGGCCACGGTTCGTGTAATCTTCCGGGTTCGCGCTGAACACGATGCAGAGGTCAAGATCGAGCCGCACGGGGTAACCACGGATTTGAATGTCGCGCTCTTCGAGGACGTTGAACAAGCCGACCTGAATCTTGGCGCTCAAGTCGGGCAGCTCGTTCATGCAAAAGATGCCGCGATTGCTGCGCGGGATCAAGCCGAAGTGCATCGTCAACTCGCTCGACAGGTAGCGTCCCTCGGCATGCTTGATCATGTCGATCTCGCCGATCAGGTCCGCGATCGTCACGTCCGGCGTCGCCAGCTTTTCGTGATAGCGCTGGTCGGGGGTGATCCAGTCGATCGGGGTCTCGTCGCCGTGCTTCGTAATCAAATCGCGTCCATAGCGGCTTAAAGGGCGCAGCGGATCGTCGTTGACCTCGCTGCCGACGATGATGGGGATGGCGTCGTCGAGCAGGTGGATCAGTTGCCGCAGCATGCGCGTCTTGGCCTGGCCGCGCAGGCCGAGGAAGAGCATGTCATGCTTGGACAGGATTGCATTTTGGACCTGCGGGACGACGGTGTCCTCGTAGCCGAGGATGCTATCGAAGATGCTTTCGCCCGCCTTGAGCTTGCGGATGAGGTTCTTGCGCATCTCGTCCTTGACGCTGCTGGTGCGGTAGCCAGAGGTTATCAATTCGCCGAGGGTGCGTGGTTGATTCATGGAGGTTGCGGACTCAAGGGGTGAAAGATCAAGTTGCTTTCATTATAGCAACCGCCCTCCGAAGCCCCAGGATGAGCGCAGCGATTCCTGGGGGTCTCAAGCCGCTGAATCCACCTTGAGGACGATCATGGTGATGTCGTCCAGCGGCTTCTTGCTCGCGCAGTACTTGCACACCTCGGCGTAGAGAGCGGCGACGATTTCCTGGGCAGCACAACTGCGGTTGGCGCGGACAACGTCCAGGGCGCGGTCGATGCCGAACGGAGCGCTGTCGGACTCGCAAGCCTCCAGGATGCCGTCGGTCAAGAAGAGCACGATTTCGCCAGGCTGCAGGGTGATCGGAGAGGCCGAGATATACTCGGTGTCCGCCATGACGCCCAGGGGATAGCCGGTGCTTTCCATCCGCATTTTTATTTGCCCGTTGGGGCTGATGACGTACCCGGGAGGATGCCCCGCGCTGGCGTAGACAAACGACCGGGTGGCCGGATCGAAGCGGGCGAGGACGAGCGTGACGAAGCGATCGCCGACGTCGGCGGCGAGCAGCCGATTGGTGAGGGTCATGATTTTGCCGACGTCGGAATGCGTCAGGGCGAGCGAACGCAGGTAGGCTCGGGTGGACGCCATCAAGAGGGCGGGGCCGGACCCGTGGCCGGCGGCATCGCCGATGACGACGCCGAGGCCGCCGTCGAGATTGGGAACGTAGTCAAAGTAGTCGCCGCCGGTCGCGACCATGGGATACGACATGCCGCCGATGTCGAAACCGGGAAGCCAGGGGTTGGCGACCGGGAAGAGCTTGCGTTGGATCTGTCGGGCGATGCTGGACTCGACCTCGAGGACGTGCAGATTCTTTTCCACTTCCTCCGCCCGCCGGCGTTCGGTGAGATCACGCACAATGACGGAGTAACCTTTGAGTTGGCTTCCTTCATCACGCAAGGCGGTGATGACCATATTGGCCCAGAACTGAGAACCGTCCTTGCGGACATTCCAGCCTTCCGTTTCATGCCGGCCCTCACTTTCCGCCTGGGTCAAGTCTCGCTCCGGCTTCCGGGCGTGGACATCATGGAGCGAATAGAACCGAGAAACCTGCTGGCCGATAATCTCGTCGGCGTGATACCCCTTGATGCGTTCGGCGCCCGCGTTCCAGCTGACCACCTGCCCCTGGGGATCGAGCAGGAAAATCGCATAGTCGTTCACCCCTTCGACGAGCAAGCGGAATCGTTCTTCGCTGCGGCGCAGCTTGTCCTCGGCCCGCTTCCGCTGGATGAATTGGCCGATCTGGCTGCCAATGGAAGCGAATAGTTGCAAGAGATCGTCATCCGGCGGGCGAACCTCGCGGCTGAAAAAATCGATCACGCCGAGAACTTCACTGCCGAGAAGGATTGGAAACCCGAGGGCGCCATGCAAGCCGTTGCAGACTGCGACAGAGGCGCGCGGGAAATTGAAATCTTGGAGGATGTCCGGAATCCAGGTGGGTCGGCCCGTGACCCAGATGCGTCCCGGCAGGCCGACGCCGGGGGCGAAGGCAATATCGCGGGTCAGGGCGTCGAAGTCATCGATGCGCAGGTCCGGCGCATGCCAAACATCGATGCAGTAGAGTACTCCTGCGTGACGGTCCACGCCCCAGATCGCGCCGGCCTGGCAACCGATGTTGCTGCCCACGGCCTCGATCAGCCGGGGAGTGGCCTCGTCGAGCGTCGTGGCTTCGGCCAACACCCGTGTGACGGCGTGCTGCACGCGCAGGCGCCGCTCGCCGCGCTTGCGCTCGGTGATGTCCTCGGAGATGCCCACGAGATGCCGGGCGACGCCGGCCTCGTCCAATAGAGGGATTTTCTTGGTGTGCAGAATGCGCTCGCCGTCATGGGCACGGATTACTTCCTCGGGGATGTCCACGAGTTTCCGCTCGCGGAGCACCTCGCGATCCTTGGCGATGAAAAAATCCGCCTCCTCTTTCGGCAGGAAGTCGTAGTCGTTCTTGCCGAGGATTTCTTCGGAGCTCAAGCCCAACAATTCGTGGAAGGCCCGGTTGTGCCGTTCGTGGCGCAGATGCACCGCATCCTTGACGAACAGCATGATGGGGATGTTTTCGATGATCGATTCGAGAAAAGCGCTCATCTTCTTGACTTCATCCTCGGCGCGCTTGCGTTCGGTGATGTCGGTGGCGATGCCGATGGCGCCGATCACATGGTCGTGGCGGTCTTTCAGCGGCGTATAGTGGGTCTCAAGGCAACGGCCGGCGCCCGGGCCGTGTTCCATTTCAATGACGGCCGTGAACGACTCCCCCGCAAAAACCTTGTGAATGTTCCGGATCAGTTCAGGCACCTTGCTGTAAACTTCGAAGACCGAATGGCCCAGCAAATCCTCCGGCTTGACCCCTTGAGACTCGAACCCTTTGCCTTCGACAAGCGTGAACACGCCATTGCGGTCGAGTGAAAACAGGATCACCGGGGCGTTCGTGACGACCGTGCGGAGCCGTTCTTCGGTTTTCTTGAGCTTTGTGAACGTCTCGCGTTGTTCGTGGACGTCGCGAACCGTGATCAGGCCGAGAGTCTTCGGTTTGACATGGAGCCTCGCCAGCGTGAGGTTGAGCGGGATCCACATGCCATCGTTGCGATTGCGCAACAGGAATCCTTCTTTGGAATGAAAGGATTCGGTTTTTTTGAACGCGTTTCTCAGCCGGGCGAGTCCACCCTGGTCCTCGGAGCGGAAAAGATAGCTGGCCTGCATGCGGAGCAACTCTTTGCGCGTGAATCCGCACAGGCGTTGCGCCATCGGGTTCACATCGAGGATTTGCTCCGTCTCCGGCTCAATGAGGAAAAGCGCATCGCCGGCTTCCTCAAAAAGCGTCTGGGCCAGTTCAGCGAGGTTGTACGAGTCCATGGGCGGTTCCTGAATTCTTCGGGGCCAACCAGCCCGGAGCGCAAGCGATGGGATCGGCGCCCCGAACCCATCCGTTTGCGCTACTGGGCAGGTAGGTAGCTGTACTCAACTCCGCAGCGCAGCCAGTAGATCGTGCCGAAAAGCCTCCACGTTCGGATAACGGTCGTCGGGGTCGCGCGCCAACCCGTTCTTGAGCACGTCGTCCGCACGAGCGGAGATTTGCGGATACCGCGGCGCACACGGCAAGTAGACTCGGCCCGGCAGCTGGCCGGTCAGCAGTTCGTAAGCGACCGTGGCCAAAGAAAACAGGTCGCTGCGAGCGTCCACGGGGAGCCCGAACCGTTGTTCGGGAGCACAATAGTCGATCGTTCCTTGCGCCCCACCGGCCTCGGCCATCAAGCGGGCATCGATCTGTAGCAAGGACAAGCCGAAATCGGTGATCTTGATGGCCCCGTCGCGCTCGTCACGCAGAATATTCTCGGGTTTCAAATCCAGGTGAAGGATCCCTTGGCCGTGAATGTAGGACAACGCTTGCGCCACCGCGTCCACGACACGCGCCGCCTCCGCCGGCGGCCACGGGACTCCCGCTTTTAGCAAGGACCGCAAAGTCATTCCCGCGACATGCTCCATGACCAGGTAGAAGCTGCCGAGTCGTTTGCCGCAATCGTACATCGCGACGATATTCGGATGGTTCAGCGAAGCCATCAACTGCGACTCGCGCAGGTAACGCCGGCTCAGGATCGCCGACTGATCGCTCGCCAAGCGATGCAGGAACTTGATGGCCACCATGCGTGGCGGATCGAGCTGCCGGGCGCGGTAGACCGACCCCATGCTCCCCTCCCCGAGCGGGCCCAGCAGCTCATAGCCGGGGATGGTGGGAACCTCGTCCGCCGCCACGGTTGCTTTCAGCTTCTCCATGATGTCGGCCTCCCGAATTCGCAGGCGGCGACCAGAATTATGATGCCGCCACGCCGAGGGACGTCACGACGCCCCATCGTACCGGGTCTTTCAGACTTGGGATATGTTTTCACTCGCTGGCCCGATTATCACACATCCTCAAAAGACGTCAATAGGCAATATGAAGCAATTTTCACGGAACTTTTACTTTGCGTACGCGGTCTTAAGGTCGCGAGCATCATTCGTTCGCCGGGCACGCAAGCGACGAAAAAACGCCGGGTGCCATGCTTTCGCGGCTCGATTGCAAAACGTTAGAGCGCTCTGATCCCACCGCGAAAGCATGAGTCCCTTGAGGGTTCTACATGCTTTCGGGGTGTTAGTCGGTAGTATCAGATCCAACCCCGGAGCCCCGAAAGCATGGCACCCGCCACCGAAATCGGAAAGTTATTTTCAAAGTGTTGCTAAGTCGATACCGGTAAACCCATCTTATAGGAGCACTCTCATGGTTCGATTTGTCGCATGTGCCTTGGCGCTGGCGGGGCTATTCTTCGTGGCCGGCGGGATGACGGAAGTTTCCGCGCAGGCCAAGAAGGCGCAGATGGTCAAGGGAACGATCAAGGAAGTCCAACTGGATAAGGACGTGTTAATCGTCAACCAGAAAGTGAAGAACGAGTTCGTCGATCGCGAGCTGAGCATCCTCAACACGACCGAGTTCGTGGTCACGATCAAAGGCGACAAAAAGGAAGCGACCGGTTCCGCTGGCCTCAAACTGCTCGAAAACTCCAAAGGGGCATCGGTCCAGGTGAAGTGCGACAAGGACGTGAACGTGCTCAAGGTGACGGTCAACGTTAAGTAGGGCTGAGTGACATCATCTCGAGCCCGCAGCGTCACGAAAGGCGCTGTGGGCTCGTTTCGTTTTTCTGTCCGAGCCCGAGCGCCAGCGAGGAATAGCACGATGTGGCACGGTCTCCTGACCGTGGCACCGCCACGACCGAAGGTCTCATCAAGCGCCGGAGACCTGCGGTCGTGTTCGTGTCACGGTCAGGAGACCGTGCCACAACAGAGGCCACAACAGAGGCCACAACAAGTTACGGATTCGTGATACACTTCGCCACCGCCTCGGACAATTTGCGAATTTTAACAACTATTCTCTTGAAATTATGAAGAATATATTAGATGATGAGGTTGAAAATCATTGTTCTCTCGATCTCGTGCATTGCCTGTCGGTTGACGAGGCTCCCCTTTCGCCGCCAATTGCGGCGTAGTTGCGCTCAAGGTCATGGAATATGCCGGCACCGAATACTATCGATGGATTCCTGGAACTTGGGGTCAAGAGCGGCCTGCTGGAGCAGCAGACTGTCGAGACCGTCCGATCGAGTTGGACCCGGTCCGGCGCTCTCCCCCAAACGCCCAAGGAAGTGGCGGACGCCCTCATTCACGAAGGCGTGCTGACGCACTTCCAGGCTGAAAAATTGATCGCCGGCCGCTGGCGTGGGTTCCTCATCAGCGACAAATATCGCCTGCTGGAACGCCTGGGCGCCGGCGGCATGGGAGCGGTCTATCTCTGCGAACACATCCGCATGGGCCGTAAGGTCGCCCTCAAGATTCTTCCCGTGCAGCAAGCGGAAGACCCGGCCTCTTTAGCGCGATTCTACCGTGAAGCCCGTGCGGTGGCCCGGCTCGATCACCCCAACATCGTACGCGCCCACGATATCGACCATGACGACAAGCTGCACTTCATCGTCCTGGAATTCGTGGATGGCTGCAACCTGCACGACTTCATCCGCCGCAATGGCACCTTCAGCCCTGAACGCGCCGCCCATTACATTCGGCAGGCGGCGCTCGGCTTGCAGCACGCTCATGAAGCCGGACTCGTGCACCGCGACATCAAGCCGGGAAACATCCTGGTGGATCGTCAAGGCGTCGTGAAAATCCTGGACATGGGCCTGGCCCGCTTCTTCCACGAAGATTCGCCCACGTTTATCAAGGAATTCGAGATCGGCTACATCATCGGCACCGGGGACTACATCGCGCCGGAACAGATCGTCGATAGCCGAGTCGATATCCGCGCCGACATCTACAGCCTGGGCGGGACGATGTATTACCTGCTGACCGGCAAGAGCCCGTTCCAGGAAGGGACGAACGCGCAGAAGATCATTTGGCATCAGGTGCGTCATCCGAAGTCGTTGCGGATTCTTCGCCCGGATGTGCCGGAACCGTTGATGGCCGTTTTCGAGAAGATGATTGCCAAGGAGCCGGGCCGGCGATTCCAAACGCCGATGGAGCTGGCGATCGCGCTCGAACCGTTCACGCGGACGCCGATCCCCCCGCCGACTTTGGAAGAGATGCCGGCGTCGGTCTTGAACTCCTGTCAACGTCCGTTGAGCCAATCGATGCAACCGACGGAACCGCCGACGCCGGGCACGGCACGCGAACTGGGCGTGGTGATTCTGCCGGGGACGCCGCTGTCGAGGCCGGGGCAGGTGCCGATCAGGAAGGATCTGCCGACGAAATAGTGAGCAAACACCAACCAGCCCCACGCGCAAGCGCGGGGATATTTACGCATCAGCCGATTCGATCCCCGCGCTTGCGCGTGGGTTGGTTGAACCCGTTATCATTCCTTATCCTTCTTCAGCTTCGCAAAAAACTCCAGCACGTTGAGCCTCATCTGCAAACGTGCGCTCAACGCCGCGCCCCCTTCCACGCTCAGCCGCAATCGGCCATTTTCGCCTCCCGCGAAGAGCTTGCCGGCCAGCTCCTTTTGCTCCGGCGTTTGCGCGATCAACTTGGCCATGCGGGCCACGTCGAAATCGAACACCAACGGCTGACTGACGGTGCTGGCGGTCTTGGCGAGCGCGCTCTTTATGCTCGCCAGCGCGTCCTTGCCCACGGCAACAAATAAAGCGTCGTCGCGGAAGGCGACATAGAGAGTCGCGTCCCCGACCAAGTCGAGCAGCTTGTCGGAGTTGGCGTCCTTGGACAACTTGGACAACTCGAACTTGTGAATCTTGACGGCCCCGACACTGTCCACGTCGAGTTGAATCTTGTCCCGGAACGCGGGCGGAATGTCGTTGAGTGATTCCTTGACGAGCGTGCGGACAGTATCGCCTAGCTTGTCGCCGTCCTTGAGCTTCAAGCCTGCGACAATGGTGTAACGCTCCGCTTGGGGGCCGAGGATCGCGGCGACAACCTGGAAATCGCCCGCCTTCGCGGTGGGCAGGACCGCCTTGAACAGGGCCTCGGCTTGCTGCTTCTTTTGCTCGTTCTGGATGCCTTCCAGGCTCTTGGCGGCGGCTTCATCGATGACGTCGCCCAGCGCTTTTTGCAGCGTCGCCGGCAACGCCAAATGCACGGCCCCCTGGAAGGCGATATCTTTTTTCACCATGCCGGCCAGCGGACTCTTTAGGCCGCCGACATTCTGGATCATCTTGGCGAAGTCGCTGCCAGGCTTGCCCGTGACGGAGACGTTGACGGTCATCTCTTTGGTCGCGTCGCTGATGTCGAGGTCAAAGCGAAGTTCGGCCGCCTCGCGGATCAGACTGGCGCCGAGTTTGTTGACTTCGCGCAGGACGGCAAGGCGGAACTCCTC
>ODAK010006927.1_pt1 | contig 11380 bp, 8 predicted proteins | sample 1539591 | NCBI WGS metagenome assembly ODAK01 (sample SAMEA3539303, study PRJEB22396) | soil metagenome | biome: tundra; feature: field; material: soil | place: USA | collected 2010-05 | depth 0.15 m | reverse complement strand
ACAGCTTCTTTACTGATCGGCTCGTCAGCCACGCCAGCCTCTATGGCTTTGGTCGATGTCGCAGCCGAAACCAAGACTCCTTATTGTGGGATGGTCCCGGCCAAGGCGTTAGTCTTGCCGGTTGATGCTAAACGTCGCTGGGTGTTTAAGACGCCGCAGGACGAAGAGTTGCTTGCCGAAGCGCTGGCCGACCATATGCAGGCCCATGGGGTGAAGTCGATTGGCTTCATTGGCTATACTGATGGCTATGGCCAGGGCTGGCTCGATGCAGTTAAGAAGCTGTATCCGGCCAAGGGAATCAAAATCGTTGCGGTTGAGCGATTTCAGCGCAGCGATACAAGCGTGGCTGCGCAAAGTCTGAAGGTCATTTCCGCCAATCCAGACGCGGTGCTAATCGCTGCGTCGGGAACGGTCGCGGTTCTGCCGCAGAGAACCTTGCGAGAGCAAGGCTATAGCAAGCAGATTTACCAGACCGCCGGTATCAGCACGATGGAGTTCGTACGCGTGGGCGGCAAGGATGTTGAGGGCACCATATTTACAGCCGGGCCGGTGATGGTTGCGAATCTGTTGCCGGATTCGAATCCGATCAAGAAAGTGGCGACTGCCTATATTGAGGCCTATGAGACGATTAATAAGACGCCCTTTTCGGGGTTCGGCGCCCACTTGGCGGATTGCGCAACGCTGATGCTTGGTGCCGTACCGAAAGCATTGACGAAGGGCAGGCCGGGAACTGCTGAATTCCGGGCCGCGATCCGAGATGGCGTTGAGGCTGCCAAGGAAGTAGTCGCCAACCACGGCATATACAACTACTCATCGACCGACCATGCTGGTCTCGACAAGCGAGCAGTGGTGTTGATCAAGATCGTCAACGGCAAATGGACGCTGTTGCCGTAAGACGGTTAGCGCAGGTGCCCGGCTCCGTGAGGAGCCGGCACCATTGATCACCTGCGTCGGGCCTTTGGTTCGGGTGGCGCGTTCAAGGCCTCGGTTATGAATTCGACGATTGCTCTGTTTCTGCTTCAGGATGGTATCATCAACGGTGCCATATACGCGCTGCTCGGCGTGACGCTTGTGTTATTATTTACAGTGACTCGCATCATATTCATTCCGCAGGGCGAGTTCGTCGCCTTTGGTGCGCTGACGTTGGCGACACTCGAAGCCGGCACGGTGCCCGGTACAGCTTGGCTTTTGCTTTGGCTCGGCATTGCGGCGGCCGGGGTCGATATTTTGCGTGAGCGTAGACGTTTATCGCTTACCTATGTCTGTCGCCGTTTAGCCATCGATATCGCGGCGCCGCTAGCGCTACTTTTCATGATCCTGTGGCTTTCGCGACTGAAACTTGGATTGCCCGTCGATGTGGCACTAACATTGGCGGTTATGGTGCCGCTCGGGCCGCTCGTTTATCGTCTTGCGTTTCAACCATTGGCGGACGCTAGTGTGCTGGTACTTTTTATTGCCGCCATTGGCGTACATTTTGCAATGATTGGTTTGGGCCTCGCATTCTTTGGGGCGGAAGGATTTAGCACGACCGCATTCTGGGAGGGCGCATTCAAACTTGGAGCGCTCCGGATCACAGGTCAGAGCGTGTGCGTATTGGTTACTGCTGCGCTGTTGTTGCCAAGCCTTTATTTGTTCTTCGAACATACACGGCTGGGCAAAGCATTCAGGGCAACGGCTATAAATCGGCTTGGTGCGCGTCTGGTTGGCATTCCGGTGCGCACTACCGGGCGTTATGCATTTGCGCTGGCGGCTGCAATCGGCACCGTGTCGGGGCTGCTGATCGGGCCCATGACGACGATATACTACGATTCCGGTTTTTTGATAGGTCTTAAAGGATTTGTAGCTGCCATTTTCGGCGGGCTCGTCAGCTACCCGTTGACGGCGTTCGCCGCAATTCTAATAGGGGTGTTCGAATCCTATTCAACGTTCTTCGCCAGCGCATTCAAAGAAGTCATTGTCTTTTCGCTCATAATTCCGGTTCTGCTCTGGCTTTCGCTTGCCGGTGTAAGTACCGAGGAAGAGGAGTGAGGTTGTGTTGAAGAAGCACGCCTTTCGTCTGGCAGCCATTTTCGCCTTCGGTATTTTTCCACTAATCCCAGACGTGCCCGACTTTTGGATCGTGCTTGCAGGCTATATCGGGCTCTACAGTCTCGTCGCCATTGGGCTTGTGCTCGTAACTGGCGTCGGCGGTATGACTTCGTTCGGCCAAGCTGCATTCGTCGGCTTCGGCGCATACACGACAGCTATACTCACCACCAAGTTTGGCGTTTCGCCGTGGGCGACGCTGCCAGTCGCGTTGATTGCGACCGGCAGCATGGCGCTTCTCATTGGTGTCGTTACAGTCAGGCTATCAGGCTACTATCTACCGCTCGGTACCATCGCTTGGGGCATCAGTTTCTTCTACCTTTTCGGTAATATCGAATGGCTTGGCCGTTTCGACGGCATACGCGGTATAGCGCCATTCTCCATCGGACCAATCTCATTAATTGACAGTCGTGCTGAATTTTATCTGATCTGGCTTATTGTCCTGGCGGCTATCGTGATTAGCGAGAACCTGCTCGATAGCCGTATAGGCCGCGCTATTCGGGCGTTACGGGGTGGCGCTGTTGCGGCTGAGGCCTTCGGTGTCGATACAGCGCGTACCAAGCTTGTCGTTTTCGTCTATGCGGCGCTGCTCGCAGGCGTGTCGGGCTGGCTTTATGCGCATGTTCAACGTGCAGTCAGTCCGTCTCCGTTTGGTGTCGACGCAGGTATCGAGTACCTGCTGATGGCGGTACTGGGCGGCTCCGGGCACGTGCTAGGCGGTGTGCTCGGGGCAACCATCGTGACGGTGCTCAAGGATCAAATGCAGGATATCCTTCCGCGCCTCTTCGGCTCAGGTGGAAATTACGAAACAATCGTTTTCGGCGTTCTGATGGTTGCCATTTTGCAGCTGGCGCGTGAGGGGCTGTGGCCGATTATCATGCGCCTATTGCCGGCAGCGCAGGTGTCGAGAATAATGACGGGAGAGGTGCCACCACCCGTTCGCGCCATCTCAAGTCGTGGCACGCCGTTACTCGATGTGCAGTGTGTGTGTAAGCAATTCTTTGGCCTGCGCGCCGTCAATAACGTCAGCTTCGAAGTGAAGGCCGGAGAAATCGTAGGGTTGATCGGGCCGAACGGCGCCGGCAAGACTACGACCTTTAATCTCGTCACCGGTCTGGTATCCGAGACGGCGGGCGAAATTCGCTTTCGCGGCAAACGCATAAATGGCCTGCCAGCCCGGAGCATTGCCGCATCTGGTATCGCACGAACATTCCAGCATGTGAAGTTGGTACCGCAGATGACCGTTCTCGAAAATGTTGCGATCGGCGCCCATCTGCGCGGGCGGGCCGGTGTCGTAAGATCAATGTTACGCCTCGACCGCCGCGAGGAAGGGCGGTTGTTATGTGAGGCGGCTCGCCAACTCGATCGTGTTGGTATGGGCGACCAGAAATACAAACTCGCGTCTTCATTGGCGCTTGGCCAGCAACGCATTGTCGAAATAGCGCGCGGGCTGTGCCTTGGCCCGGCGCTGCTGTTGCTCGACGAGCCGGCGGCAGGGCTGCGCTACAGTGAGAAGAAGCAATTAGCACAACTGCTGTCGGGCCTTCGGAAAGAAGGCATGGGGATATTGCTTGTTGAGCATGACATGGATTTTGTGATGACCTTGACCGATCATCTGGTTGTGCTCGATTTCGGTGAGAAGATCGCCGAAGGCCGCCCCAATGAAATCCGTACTAATCCTGTCGTGATCGAAGCCTATCTCGGTAGCGTCACGTGAAAGAGGAGATTCTTGCAATCAAGGAGCTTTCAGTCTCCTACGGCAAAGCCGAGGCGGTGCGGAATGTATCTTTGACGATTCGACGCGGTAATATTGTCACGGTGATCGGTGCCAACGGCGCCGGCAAGAGCACGCTTCTCAATGCTGCGATGGGCATCTTGCCTTGTATGGGAGAGATCGTGTTTGAGGGGCGTGTATTGGGCGATAGTCTCGTCGAAGAACGGGTGGCGGACGGAATTTGTTTAGTGCCGGAGCAGCGAGCGCTTTTCGCCGAGATGACCGTTGAAGACAATCTACGGTTAGGGGCCTACCGTCTCGGATCGGCCGCTATTCCAGACGGGATCGATGAGGCGTTCACCCGGTTCCCCCGTCTCAAGGAGCGTCGCCGGCAGAAGGCCGGCACGCTGTCCGGCGGCGAGCGGCAGATGTTAGCGATGGGACGGGCGTTGATGAGCCGGCCGCGCCTCTTAATGCTAGACGAGCCGAGCCTTGGTCTCGCACCGCTTTTCGTCCGGGAGATTTTCCATATCGTCACTGACCTCAGGCAGACCGGCGTCTCCATCCTGCTGGTCGAGCAGAACGCGCGAGCAGCTCTCGATGTGGCCGACTACGGCTACGTCATGGAACTTGGCCAGGTCACACTGCACGGACCGGCAGCCTGGCTCGCGCACGACGACAAGGTGATTGCCAGTTATCTCGGGCTTGGGACGGAACGGATCGTAAACGCGACGAGTTGACGCTCGGACCGACATAAGGATGACGATTGTGCAAGCTTTAAATCCAAATGGCGAGTTGTCGATGGGCCTGCCAAAATCTCTGACTGCGATGCGGAAGGACAATATCGCTATTCTGCGCCTATCGCGACCGACAAAGCGCAATATGCTGGATGATACGACCGTGCTTGGCCTGCAGACCTTTTTTCGGCTGATTCCACCCGATATTCGCGCCGTAGTATTGCACGGGGAAGGGGAGGATTTTTCGGCGGGTCACGAGCCGTCAGTAGTGGTCCCTACGACTGGGTCACACAAGAGTATTATCCAATGGGACACGTTGCACCGCGCTTTCCAAGACGTTCAGTTTGGGCGTGTGCCTGTGGTGTCGGTATTGCATGGCGCGGTGGTCGGCGCAGGTCTTGAACTGGCGGCCGCCACGCACATACGCGTCGCCGAGCGTTCAGCATTTTACTGTCTGCCGGAGGAACAGCGCGGCCTATTCCTTAACGACGGCGGTTTGGTGCGTATCACCCGTCTGATCGGCGTTGGCCTAGCGCAGGACATGATGCTGACCGGACGCGTTTTGTCCGCCGAGGAAGGTCAGGCGGCTGGTATCAGCCAGTACCTGGTCGATCGTGGTAAAGGTCTGGTCAAGGCCATCGGACTTGCGACCAAAATTGGTACCAAAATCTTATGACAAATTTCTTAGTCATGCACCCTTTGTCGCACCTTCACGAGGTCGCCCCCGCGACCGGCCTGTCCACTGCGCCGCTAATAGTCAGCATCGCGGGGACTGGCACGAAAACCAAGCAACGAATTGCGCAGTTGCTCGAAAGTCTTCTGCCAAAGTGCTGCCGCAACGTTGATCGGGCATCGTTCAATGGCCGATCAAAGGACATTAAATGACGGAACAGCTTGCCAATGCATGACCCAACAGAGAATAGATAACATGCCGCGGCCAATACGTGAGGTCCGTCTCGGTTCACTCGGAGTGAGCCTGGAACAAAATGCAGACGGCAGTATGCTGGTGCGGTCGACCGAAAAACTGGAAAGTTATCCTGATCGACTAACCGATTGGCTTGAGTACTGGGCGGTTGCTGCGCCGGACCGGACCTTCCTGGCTCAACGTGATAATGGTGGAGCTTGGCGTTGTGTCTCATATGCCGACGCATTGATAAAGATCCGGTCGCTTGCAACTGCGCTCGTTGCCCGCGGCCTAACAGCGGAAAGGCCCCTCGCAATTCTATCTGGCAACGACATCGAGCATGCGATGCTCGCCCTTGCGGCGATGTTTGTAGGCATCCCGTACGCTCCGATTTCGCCGGCCTATTCACTTATTTCGTCGGACTACGGAAAGCTGCGTTATATTGTCGGTAAGCTGACGCCAGGAGCAGTGTTCGTCTCAGACGCCGGGAGATATTCCGCCGCGATCGCTGCGGCTATCGGCGTCGACATGGAACTCATCGCGACCATTGGAGCGGCGGCTAATCGCGGAACCACTAGCTTTGCGTCGCTCGTAAACACGCCCGTGTCGCCGGCGATCGATGCTATTCATGTTCAAGTTAGGCCAGAAACAATCGGCAAGATCCTGTTTACCTCGGGCTCGACCGGAATCCCTAAGGGCGTGATCAATACGCAACGCATGCTGTGCGCCAACCAAGTCATGGTTCGTCACAGTCTTTCCTTCGTTATAGATGAGCCGCCGGTCTTGATTGATTGGTTGCCTTGGCACCATACCTTTGGCGGAAATCACAATTTTGGGCTCGTATTGGCCAATGGCGGGTCACTTTATATCGATGAGGGCAAACCGATGCCCGGTGCCTTCGAGACAACCGTGGCAAATCTGCGCGACATCGCGCCAACCATATACTTCAATGTGCCAAAAGGATTTGAGGCACTTGTCGTCAGTCTCCGCAATGACCCCATTTTGCGAGAAATGTTCTTTAGCCGCCTTCGCCTGACCTATTACGCGGGCGCTGGGTTGTCACCGCGCGTGGTGAAAGAGCTAAACGACCTTGCCTTTGAGACTACCGGTGAATGCATCTTGATGGTGAGTAGCCTCGGCTCAACCGAGACCGCACCATCGGCGTTGGCTTGCGGAAGAAAAACGGCCAAGCTTGGCGTGGTTGGCGTCCCACTGCCAGGGCTGCAAATGAAGCTCGTGCCGACAAACGGCAAGCTCGAAGCAAGACTCAAGGGTCCAAGCATCACGCCTGGTTACTGGCGCGACGCAGAGCAGACGAAAAAAGCATTTGACTCGGATGGCTTCTATCACCTCGGTGATGCACTCAAATTTGCTGAGGGAAATGACGCGAGCAAAGGTTTTGTTTTCGATGGTCGGATCTCAGAGGACTTTAAGCTTGCGACTGGCACTTGGGTTAGCGTTGGTCCACTTCGCGCGCGATTCCTATCGGAATTTGCGCCGCTGATGAGGGACGTTGTGATTGCTGGTCATGATCGGGACGATGTAACTGCGCTGGTATTTCCCGATGTTGAAGCTTGCCTAGCACATTTAGCTATGAGCTCTGGCGATGCAGTCGTCCAAGGGATTTTCGACCAAACAAAATTACGTTGTGAGTTCCAATCTCGTTTGGATCGTTTGGCGAAGACAAGCACCGGTTCATCGACACGCATCATGCGCATCTTGTTACTCGATGATCCACCCTCTATCGACGCAAGCGAGATAACCGATAAAGGTTCGATCAATCAGCGAGCCGTGCTATTGCGCCGGGCCTCACTCGTCGATGAACTTTATGCGAACAAGTCCTCGTCTCGCATCATCGGAGTGAGTAGCTAATTTGGTTCTAAAACATTGGAGCGAAAGTGATGGATACCGAATGTTTGATCGCCATTGACGTGCACACACATGCGAAAGTGTCCTGCCGTCAGCCACAGTATGAGGTTTGGATTCCATATGAAGAGGCTGCCAATAAATACTTTAAGGTTGGCAGGCGACCGACAGTCGAGGAAACCATTGCCTATTATCGTGAGAGGAAGATTAGTTTGGTGATGTTCACAGTCGATTCTGAGTTCCAAATTGGGGCTCACCGGATTCCAAACGAGGAGGTCGCGGCGTCTATCCCGTTTCCGAAGCGTTTGGGAACACCAGCGGAGTTCGCCGATCTGGTCCTTACCTGCGTGCGCAATCTATCCCTGAACGGCGAGGTCATTCGGCTTGATGGAGCTCTGCGTTTGGCGCCACGTTGAGCCGCGGTAACGCCATCATGCAAGATTGAATAAATCACGAAGATTGGGAAACTGGGAGCGAAGACGTGAGTTACGCCGCGCCAATTAAGGAGATCGAATTTGCATTGAGACATATCGTCGGACTTAATCAGCGGAACACCGAGGTTATGTCCGGTGGAGCCGACGACAATACCATCGTAAGTATTCTTGAAGGAGCAGCTAGATTCTCAGCGGCTGTACTTGCTCCTCTCAATCGGGTTGGAGATCAGGTAGGTGCACGTTTTGCAGACGGTGTAGTGCAGATGCCGCCGGGCTTCATCGATGCCTACCGTAGTTGGAGCAAAGCGGGTTGGAATACTGTCAATCTGCCGCTCGAGTGGGGTGGTATGGGTCTTCCGACTACCGTGGCCGTTGCGACAATGGAAATGTGGACTAGTGCTTGCATGTCGTTCGGACTTGGCCCGGTCTTGGCCCAAAGTGCGGTTGATGCCATGGTGCTGCACGCTTCGGAACAACTGAAAGCCGTCTATCTACCACGGCTGGTTTCGGGCGAGTGGACTGCGGCCATGAACCTGACTGAGTCGCAAGCTGGCTCCGACCTCAATGCGATTAGTACTAGGGCCGAGCGCAACGGAGATGGCACATATCGCATTTTTGGACAGAAGATTTTTATTAGTTACGGTGAACATGATCTCACTGAGAATATAATTCATTTGGTGTTGGCGCGGTTGCCCGATGCGCCGCCTGGAACTAAGGGAATTTCTCTGTTTTTGGTACCAAAGATCTTAATTGCCGCCGATGGATCACTCGGCTCCCGTAACGATGTCAGATGTATTGGTATCGAACAAAAGATGGGCATTCACGCCAGCCCGACATGCAGTATGATGTTTGGCGAAAGTGGAGGCGCGATCGGCTGGATCATCGGCGAGGAAAACCGCGGCCTTGCCTGCATGTTTACAATGATGAACAAAGCGCGACTATTCACCGGACTGCAGGGTGTCGCAATTGCGGAGAGGGCTTACCAGCAGGCATTGGCTTACGCCAAGACACGCCGACAGGGACGGGCGACTCGGCAACGCGAGCGCGACGCTGGCATGAATTTAATCATTGAGCATCCTGACGTGCGACGAAATCTGTTGACCATGAAGGCTCTCGTGGCAGCCGGACGTGCCGTTGCATATTCGACAGCGCAAGCGATCGATGTAACCCAAACCGGTGAGACGGCCGAGGTCCGAGCTCGAGCCGACGACCTTGCTGGATTATTGACTCCAATCACTAAGGCGATGTGCAGCGAGATCGGTGTGGAGGTAGCCTCACTGGGAATTCAGGTTCATGGTGGCATGGGCTACATCGAGGAAGCTGGAGCGGCCCAGTACTTTCGAGACTCGCGAATTGCACCAATTTACGAGGGCACAAACGGCATCCAAGCAATTGATCTTGTCATGCGTAAGGTTCTTGGAATGGGAAACTCTGCCGCAACGGACGCCGTCAACCGTTTTCGAGAAGTCGGACTGTCAGCGACAGCAATAGCCGAAAAAGCCTTTGGCAATCTTGGACCGATAGTAACGGAAGCCGCCGGCGAACTTGCGCGAGCCACTCTTTGGCTGAAAGATAACGTCCGCCATTCGGACGAATTGCTTTCCGTTGCCACGCCATATCTTCGGCTATTTGGCATGACGGCTGGTGCCGCCTTTCTGGCCAAAGGAGCGTTAGCCGCATGGCGGCAACTCGCAAATGGTAACAATGATGCCGTCTATCATGATGCGATTGTGGTTGCGCGATTCTATGCGGAAAACATTGCCGTGGCGGCCAGTTCAATGGCACATGTTGTCACGGGCAGCGCCGATGGCTTGCATAGAAAGGTCGGACTTTCGGATTTTGCCGAGTAGCTCAATTCATTTATCGCACCAGTAGCCAACCAATTTGCGCATCTACCATTGTTCTTCTTGGATAGCCGTCCGCCAACAAGCGGATTTGAGCGTGGGATAGATTGCGAGCGCTCGCCGTAGCTCGGTTAGGATCAGGCGCAAAAACATTCTCAGCCAGGCGGGAACGAGGCGCAGGTTGTACCTGTCTGCGGTGAGGATGGCGTTGGCGGCATGGCCGACGATATCTTTGACATACAAGGGACCGACATGGGCTCCAGCTTTCATGTGGCCGATTATGCGCTCGATGGCTGACGGCGTCGCTACTCGCGGTTGATGACATGGCGCAGATGGTCGAAGAGACGTAAGAACTAGGTAAGCACCGCGGCCGGTGCGGTGCCGCGTCGAATCATTCAGTTGGCGCGGCCGATCTGATCGGTGTGTCTAAACCAACTACAATGAAGATCGGAGTATATGCGTGCAAACTGGCTTTCTAAGCGAGTCTGCGAAAATTACGACGTGATCATCAACGCGGCCTGTGAAGCCTGGCGATAATTCATCGCCCAACCGAAATCCATAAAATCAATCGGTTTGCGCGATTTTGCGCGTATCGATCAGTCCCTATGACCGTCGGTATACGATGCGTTCCTCGATACCGCTAGCGCATCGCACGCGTTCTTGAAAGGTGAGGGGATGGCTGTTGCTGCCGGCCGGCCGTCACTTGTGCGCCCAAGCCAGACGCGCACTTCAAACCCCTCAAAGATTGGCCGTTCTCCACAGAATCCCCTGTACTCAGCACGAAGGCTGGTTTTTCCCCAGTGTCGAATCTCTGTCTCAATTCTTAAAATTTGTTCGTGGGTTGCCGATGAGACGAAGCGGGCATTGGCCTCAACGATTGGAATGCCTACGATGCTGAATTCTTCGCGCATGGTCCGAATACTTTGACCGGCATCGCGCAGAAGGGCCTGAAAGGCACTGTCCATCCAATAAAAATATTTTGGATAGAAGACGATTCCCTGTTCATCGCAATCCCCCCATACGATCCGTGCTTCTAGTTGTGAACTCATTTATCGTCACTCCAACAGACTGCTAATTCTGCCATCCCTGTCATGGCATAGTTTTTTCGCGACAGCGGAAATGCTTTGTCTTAAGCCCTTTTTTGCCTATACGCCCACGAAATTAGAGTGATGCAAATTGGCAAGTGATCCGGCCCTATTTGGCAAAAGGAGCGAAACCCATCGGCACTGACCGATTATAAGCTCCGGTCACTTAATCCTGCCTTCAGTACTGTGAGAGGCGTCCCACTGTGTAAAGCTCGATCCACTTAAGGCTAGTTTCTCCAAGAGAGGCGCAGGAGACCAATACTGCGGATCGAGACAACTCTTAAAATCGAGGATTCTTTCATAAATAACTTTTAGTCCGATCGTGTCGGCATAGAACATCGGCCCGCCACGGTAGCGGGGAAATCCGTAGCCAGACGTATATACGACGTCGATGTCGCTGGCACGTAAGGCGATGCCGTCTTCGAGCAAACGTGCGCCTTCATTGATCATGCCATAAAGACAACGTTCCTGAATTTTCTGCCGGTCAGGTTTGCGTTGCTCGACGCCTAGCCGTTTGCCTTCCGCAATAAACATTTCGATTGTTTCTAAATCAGCGATGCGCTTGCGTTCGGGATTGTCGTATCGGTAAAATCCACGGCCAGTCTTTTGGCCAAGCCAGCCTTTCTCTGTAAGCATTGCGTCGGCACGATAAAAAGTGGGATCCTTGGGCAGCAAATGTTTTCGTTCCACGCGTGTGAGATGACCAATATC
>ODAK010006926.1_pt1 | contig 11381 bp, 5 predicted proteins | sample 1539591 | NCBI WGS metagenome assembly ODAK01 (sample SAMEA3539303, study PRJEB22396) | soil metagenome | biome: tundra; feature: field; material: soil | place: USA | collected 2010-05 | depth 0.15 m | reverse complement strand
GGGCGCCGAACGGCCGTTGCGCTACGACCTCGGGCAGGTCGCACTACTCGTATTGCTTGTCATGTCTTTGATTGTGCTCGTGAACGTCGCCGATTTGGGACTGTGGCGAACGCCCGACATGATGATCGCAGGCAACAATTCGACGGTGAGCCATCTTGAGTGGGGCCAGGATCGAGTTGGCCGGACGCTGGCGCAGCCCACGCTGCTTTCGATGCCCATGTGGGTCTATCGCCTGGCCGTGATCGCTTGGTTCCTGTGGTTGGGCATTTCGCTTCTCGGCTGGGCTGGCTGGGCTTGGAAATGCTTCAAGCAGCATGGCCTTTGGCGGCCATTGTCCCGTCCCCTGAGTCTGCCGCCGCCTAGCCCGTAGGGTGAAAGCGTTGCGAGCTGCAGTGGCGTCGCGTCGTCGGGCAAAAGCTTCTCGTGTTGCCTCAGCACGTCGCCGTCCACATCCACACTGCCCGGCAACGAGCCTTCGAATCGCCGCGACAAGTGCAGACAGACCGGCCGCCATCGCGAGGGTCCAACGCGGGGCGGCTGGCGCGGCCGATGGTCCCGACCTTGCGGACTTTCACGAGGTCATGGACGAGTTTCCCCCGCGCACGCGGGGGATGGTCCCACATTTACGCGGGGCCCTACTCGATCGCCACGCCGTCTTTCTTGCACGCGGCCCTAACCGCGGCGAGCGCCGGCTTGTCAAGATGAGAAGCGGCTTCGCGAGCGCCGGCGACCTTGCCAAGCGCGCACGAGGAAGTTGCGATGATCTGATACGCCTGCATGACCTGGCCGGGCTTCGGCTCGGCCTTGAGCACCGCCCGAGCCTTCCGAATGGCGGGCTTGTGGTGACCCTTGCGCGATGCCCGCTGCGCCTCACGCATGCGATCCTCGACGCTGAGCGATGAACCTGTCGACCCTTCAGACGCCTCAGGTTCGCTCGGCGCGAACGGGTCGGCCGCAGACGCCGGCTCGGTCTCGGACCTCGCGGCGACTTCAGCAGTGGCAGCCGGCTCGGCAGTGGGAGAGCGCGCCTCGTCGGATACCCGGGACTTCACCGCTACTGCTCCACGCTCTTTCTTGTGGTGGCCGCGATGGCTTGCGGAGGAGGCGGCCTTGGCCACGGGAACTGGATTCTCGCCTTGCGACGGGACCACGCGAACAGCAGGAACAGGAGGTGGCTCGGGTACGGCTACCGCTGGCTCGGTTGCAGGAACCACAGGAACAGCAGGAACCGGCGCAGCTGCCGCAGCAGCAGGGGCACTTGGAGCCGGCGCTACAGGTGTCGTCGCCGGAGCGATTGCGGCTGGGCCTGCCGGTGCCGGCGCAGCAGGCGTCGATGCGGGGCTTGCGATGGTGGCCGCCGGCTGCGCCGTCGGTCTTGCGCCGTCCCCCTCTGGCAAAAACGCGATCGCGAGGCCAACCAACAAAACTCCTCCGATCGCGATGAGCCACGGGGCTGGCGAGCGCTTGTATTTCTCGAGCTCAACTGTGGCCACGATCGCGGGCGTCGCCGTTGCCGGCGCTTCCGCCTGCGCCGGCGTTCCCGACACGACGATCACCTTCTGCCCGTCCTTCGTCGGGGCCTGCTTTTCGCCGGTTTCCTCGAGTTGCCGGTCGATGTGCGCCTCGCGCTTAGCATCGGTCTTCTTCGGGCTCGACTGGCCAGCAGGCCGTGAGGCGCCAGAAGCGAGGGCACGGGCGTTGCGGACGAATGTTCCCCAAGCGACGGTCTGCGCCGCGACTTTAGCGGGCTTCGCAATCGGAGCCGCTGGGGACTTTTGCTCGGCCGACGCCGCCGGCGTCGCATTCTGGCGTGCCTCCAACGAGGCTTGCGACAGATCGATGCCAGAGAACTGGATGCCCGGCAGCCGATGCGCATCCCGTAGATACGCGCAATCGCCTAGGCACTCGTCGAGTGCCGTGCAGAGCTCGGCCGTGCTGGCGAACCGCAGCGACGGGTTCTTGTTTAGGCACTTGAGGATCAGACTATCGATGCGCAGACTTGTTCCGGCTTCGGGGGCACGGCGGCTGGGCGCGATGACCGAGCCCTTCGCGAATGCGTTGACGATCGCAGGCACGGTCTCGCCGCTGACTGGAAGAGCCCCGGTGACCATCTGGTAAAAAACAGCGCCCAAGGCGTAGATGTCGCAACGCTGGTCGGTTGGACGCCCTTGAGTTTGCTCGGGCGACAAATAATAGGGCGTGCGGCAAACCACCTCGGCCGGCGTGTGCGCGCCTGCCTCGAAGTCGATGAAGCTGGCAGCGCCGAAATCCAGCAGCTTGACAAGATCGAAGGTCGTCTCGGGCACGACCGTAAAGCGCATCCCGGTTTCCTTGCTTCGACGGACGATGCGACGACGGCTCTCGCGAGAGCACAGGAAAATATTCGTCGGCTTGAGATCGCGATGGACGATCCCGAGCTCATGCGCGGCGCCCAAGCCGTGGGCGACCTGCTTGACGATGTTGATGGCTTCGAAAAGTGGCAACCGGTGAACACGTCGCAGGCGGTCTTCGAGGCTTTCCCCGTCGAGGTAGCCGGTCGCCACAAAGACCGTTCCGTCCGCGGCCGTGCCGAAGTCGGTAACGTCGCTGATGTTGGGGTGATGGATGCGGCTGGCAGCTTTCGCGTCGACGAAAAGTTTTTCGACCAAGTCCTTCTGCCGGCTGCAGTAGTCGTGCAGCACCTTGATCGCCACCGCCTTGTCGCTCACCAGGTGCCGTGCCCGGTAGACGACTCCAATCCCGCCTTCGCCGATGACCTCTTTGATCTCGTAGTCCTTCAGTCGTATTGCCGCGCGAGCCGAGCTGTCGGATGAAGTATCCACAGACGAGCGCGCGGTCGTATCTGTGCTCTGCGGCTCCCCGAGCCCTGTTAAGTCGCCCATCCCATTGGCCTACTTTAACCCAGGCGCGATAGCCAGAAGTTCTTGCTTGGAACGGTGTGCCTCTACCTCGTCACCTACGCCGCATCGCGCCTATATCTAGCCTCGCCTACTCCCCTAAATAGTGGTCCGTTGACCGCGAAACTGAACTGTACGCTTGGGCGACTCGCTGGTTGTTGGCGCCGGCTCCGCCTTGAGCGACAGCGCCGCCCAAACGTGGCCGTCGAGCTTACGCCCAACCAGCTTCATGGCCATGCGCAACGCTGGCGGACTGACCGTCGCCTCGGCCAAGACGCACAGGTGGGCCGTACCCATCCGCTTGACGTCAAGCCGTTGGTCGCCGAAGCGTAGGGCAACTGACTCAGTGGGATTGGGTGACTCGACGATGGTGAGAAGGCGATCGATGCGTGGGCCGACACCGGCCAGCACCGCGTCGTCGATAACCGCAGGGACATCGCGGCCGAGCAGCTCACCGGTGCCAGCGCGCACGACAAAGCTTCCTTGGATGCCTTTGATGTCGCGCAGCGAGCGCAATGCCTCAAGATATCCGCCTTCCATACGTTCTCCCTTCACAGCCCGAGGCGAGCCCGCGCCTCGGCCACGTCAGCCTCTGCTTCCGACTGCACCGCCAGCACCTCTCCACCGCCTTCGATGACGAGCAGCGTGCGAAGCTCGCCAGCGCGGAATTCACAGCCCTTGAAGTCGTCGAGCCCAAGGCTTTCGCCGATGTAGCTTGCCATGTGCAAGGCGTAGGCCGAAGCCGCAGCCAGATCCTCGGCAGAGCCGACAGAATGCAGAACCTGGCCGTCGCCGCTCATGCGAACCGACACGGCTCGTATTCGTACAGGTGTCGGTGTCTCACCGCCAGCGTCTGCGAGAGACTCGTGCACTCCAGAGTCCCTACGAAGGCGCGCGCGCTCGTCACTTTCTTGCGCGGCCCCGAGCAGCAAGCTTTGCCACGAGCGGCGAACCAGAGATCCGTGGGGCAAAGCGCCGGCGAACAGCTCACAGTCGCCGGTCTTCCAGCGGAGCAACTCCAGCACGGCGCTGTCGCCCAGCAGGTCGCCGGTCGCCGCGTGAGACAGGTGGCCCTTCAGGAATTGAAGCGTACCCAACTTGCCTGCCGACAGAATGCGAATCGACTCTGTCGCACCGGACAGGCATTTCATTTGGATAAGATCCGCCAACGTGACGCCCATGAGCTTGGCGGTGAACCCTTCGGAGGCGCGAGCCTGCACGGGCGCGATCAAACGCACATTAGTTTCACTTGCCATGGGCTCCATCCTTGGCGTCATGCGGGCCGCGCGCAATGAAGAACTGTGTGTCAGAAGTCGAAGATACACGCCTGAAATATTGGCGATACAGGCGCTCCATTTTCGCGCCGAACAGCGCTGCGCGGGCAGCAGGCGCTACGGCGGGGTGCGTGGCAGCAGATCGAGCGTGCGTTCGACCTCGTCAAGGTCCGCGCGGAACCCAGCGTTGTCGGAGTTGTCGGCGTGGCACACGACGAAGCCAAAGTGCTGGCCGTCGCGATCCATGGTTCGCTTGAGCACGCTGCAGAAGCGATGGGGCGGTTGCAACGCCAAGAGTGAACGACCGCGTTCGAGCAACAGAAGACCATGCATGAGATGACTGCCTTCGACGCCGACAACGACCTCCGCCCCAGCAGACGCGCCGACAATAGCCGGCAAGTCGTCCTTCGTCACATCCACAACGCGAAAACCGCGCCGTTTCCGCAGATGCTCGGCGACCTCGATTTCATTGTGCATCACCCGGCGCTTTCCGGAATCGCGGCGCAAGATGAAGACACCGGGGTGCCGCTCGGCCTTGACGTTTGCCAGGAGCTTGCCGCGCATGACTTCGAAGCGGCGCCCCTTGTCGAGGTTGTGGTCGAGATCGTCAAACACGACCAACTCGCGAAAATAGGCCGCCCGGACACGTTCGGGCCGGAGGCCAATCTGGGCCTCGTAGGCCTGCATGTGCGAGCTTGGCGGCTGGTGGGTGGTCACCGGCACGCCTTCCCTTTCCGCCAGCGGGACCAGTGTGCAATCGTCCGTGAGCCACAAGCCGAAGAAGCCGAGCCCATCGTACGTGCCACAAAGAGCGGCTCGATCGACCGTGCTCTCGACCCAGCACTGGGGGATGCGTCGCGAGCGCCGCGAAAGGTAGGAGCGGACGCTGCCCTTGTAGAGAGTGCCGTCGATCAACCAAGCATCGTCGAACAAGAAGCCTCGCGTGGGCTTCTGGTACAGCTCGCCTCCGGACTGCATCTCTTGCCGAGGATCGTCCATGTACGCCCAGCCGGTGACCCGGTCGAGCTGCCCCGGCAGAAAGAACGACGGGCGCCGGACGAACGCTGCACCGGGAGCAATTTCCCAGAACTTCTTGGCCAGGCTGTGCAAGGGCACCTCGGCGCGACGAAAAAGTCGTCGCCGTAGAATGTCCAGCAGGGGAAGCGGTGCAAGTCGAAGACGCGAAACAGGCTGGGGGAAAGGTCGCGGTTCATTCACGGATGGCTTCCTTGACCGGCGCGGCGGCACTCGTGGAGGCATTGGCCTCGAGCAACTCAATCAACCTTTCTGCCAGCGAATCGACCGACGGCTCTTGGAGCATGCTCGAATGGCCGCCGACCGCATCAATTACCCGCAGTGGAGTTGCCGCAAGCTCCTTCCACCCAAGCCATGGATCCACGACCAATTCGACAGCCGGCGCGTCGGCGTCTACGCCCTCCCTGGCTCGCACAAGAATCAGCGGCGCTTGGACCTGGCCCGGATTGTAGTGCGAGCGCACGTTCTCGTAGATCTCGGGCACTGTCAACGAAGGCATCCAGCCCGGCCAATGGCGCCCTTCACTTAGCACCCGCTGCAGTAGGTGGAATCGCGCAACCACAGTCATTGACTGTACGAACTGAAAAGCCTCGTACGAAACCACGCCCTTGATCTTGCGCAGTGCCCGCGCAGCCGCCGCCAGTCGCTTGACGATAGACTCTTGGGACGGTGCAGACCCGCTGCGCTCAAATTCCGTCGGGCTCTGCAGTGCTTGCACGAGAGTTCCGGAAAAGCGCGACCAACGCTGAGAGGAGATGCGCCATCGCCGAGCTGTAGCGCTGGGTGCGACCGCATCGAGAAGCACCACACTGGCGACGGCCTGCCCCTGCCGTTCCAATTGCTCGGCAGCTGCAAAGGCAATCACCCCTCCTGCGCATAAACCGCCGAGCAGGTAGGGTCCCGAAGGTTGCTTGCGCCGCATCTCGGCCACGCAATGCTCGGCCATAGCGACCACGGATCCGTGAGCCATCGGAATGCCCGGGAGACGTTTCGGCAAAATGCCGTAGACGCTGTACCGAGGTGGCATCCGTCGGGCCAAATTGAGATACGGAAGGATTTCGCCCAAACCGTCGTAAACGAAGAAGAACGGCTTCGCGCCGCCCGGTCTGATTTCGATCAAACACTCGCTATCGCCGGCGATTGTTCTTTCCGCAGGCCGAGCCATGGCGTCCATCGCGCTCGCCAAGCCCGCCAGCGTCGGGGTGCGGAGAATTTGCGACAGAGGCAGTTGGATGCCCAGCCAGTTCTTGATTTCCACACTCAATGCAACCCCAAGCAGCGAGTGGCCGCCGATATCGAAGAAATTGTCGTCGATGCCGATGCCACCACGCTGGAGCAGTTTCTTCCAAAGCTCGGCCAACTGCTGTTCGGTCTTGGTTCGCGGACCACGCGCCACCGGGGCCGCGATGGGCGTGAGCTCCGGGTTCGGAAGAGCTTTGCGGTCGATCTTTCCGCTCGACGTGGTGGGGAACGTCTGCAGCACCACGTAGTGCTGCGGGATCATGTAGTCGGGCAGGCTGCGTTTCAGATGTTCGCGCAGACTGCGCTCGTCAATGGTGGTGCCACTCGGCTTGATGTAGCCAACCAAACGAACATCGCCCGCCTGCTCTTCCCGCGCTACGACGACGGCCTCGCGAACGGAATCATGGGTGACGAGAGCGCTTTCGATTTCGCCAAGCTCGATGCGATAGCCGCGGATTTTCACCTGGTGATCGCTGCGCCCCAGACACACCAGGTTGCCGTCGAATTGGTAGCGAACCAGATCGCCTGTGCGGTACATGCGCGCGCCCGGTTGCACAGAAAGCGAATTCGTCACGAACCGCTCGGCTGTCAGCTTGGGTTGGCCGAGATAGCCGCGCGCCAGACCATCGCCACCGATATAGAGCTCACCCACCGCACCCATCGGCACGGGCTGGCGATTCTCGTCGAGGACATAACATTGGGTGTTGGACACCGGCCGGCCAATCAGAACCGGTGCTTTTCCATCGCGGACGAGGTAGCCGGTGGACCAGATAGTTGTTTCCGTCGGACCGTACAGATTCCACAAGCGCTGCACGACGGGCTCTAGCGCAGCCGCCAGATCCTGCGGCAATGCTTCTCCCGTGCTCACCGCCTGCAGATCCGCCTTGCCCCGCCAGCCCGCCGCAAACAACAGCCGCCATGTCACTGGCGTCGCTTGCAGGAAGGTAATGCTCTCTTGGTCGAGCTTCCTGCGCAAAGCATCACCGTCGACCGCTTCGTCGCGGCTCGCAATGACGAGACGAGCCCCCACGAGAAGCGGCAGCCACATATCCACGCCGGCAATGTCGAACGAAATGGTCGTCACCGCGAGCAGGCAGTCCTTTTCGCCGAGAGCAAGCCAGTCCCGCATCGACCACAGAAGGTTGGTCAGCGCGCCCCTAGGAATCTCGACGCCTTTGGGTTTTCCGGTCGAGCCCGAGGTGTAAATCACATAGCCGAGGTGATCGGGGTCGACGGCGACGCCCAAGTTTTCGCGCGGGTGAGACCTCCAGCTTGTATCGTCGACCAGCACGAGGGTTTCGGGATGCGCGGGCAGCGTGTCTCGCAGACTCTCTTGGGTAACCAGTACCGCCGCGCCGCTATCTTCGAGCATCATGCGTAGTCGCTCGGGTGGCAAGGACGGATCCAGAGGCAGATACGCGCCACCTGCCTTGACGATGGCCAAGAGGCCAACAACCATGTCGAGCGAGCGCTCGACAAAGATCCCCACCAGGCGATCCGGTCCTACGCCACGTGCGCGCAATTCGTAGGCGAGTTGATTCGCCGCTGCGTTCAGCTCTGCAAAGGTCATCGATTCGTTGCCGTACACGACCGCGATTGCTTGGGGCGTCCGCGCGACCTGCGCTTCGACCAGCTGGGCTAGCGGCGTCGTGCGTGGATAGTCGGCCCTGGTTTCGTTGAGCTTGTCGCGAACCAGCTCCGCTTCGGCGGGTGAAAGCAGCGGCAAGGCATCGACGGTTGTATCCGCCGACGCGCAACCCGCGAGCAACAGAGTGACCAGCTCCTGCAAGCGCCACGTCAGCCATTGCTGACTGTACAGGTCGGAATTCGCGTGCGCCTGAAAACACAGACCGTCGTGCGCTTCGATAGCGTTAAGATTAACCTCGAAGGTTTCAGAGACACGCGGATTCAGCTCGTAGTCGACCGCGCACGACCCGAACGCTAACTTGCCCGGCGCGTATTTCTGCACGTGCGTAAAGATCACGGGAACCAGTGGCACGCGGGCTGGATCGCGCGCGATCTTCAGGTCCTTGACGATTTCGCCAAAACTAACCCACGCATTCTCGCGTGCGTCGAGCAACGCCGTGTTGGTCGTCCGGCAAAGTTCGCGAAAGCTCGGCTTGTTCGAAAAATCGAAACGGATGGGCACCAGGTTCACGAGGTGGCCAACACAGTCTTCCATGCCCGCGTCGGGATGCCCGGCGATGGGAATGCCGACGACGAGATCCGTCGCACCCGACAGTCGATACAGCAAAGTCGCGTAGCCGGAAATCATGACCGAGAAGAAGCTGAGATCCTCAGCACGCGCAAACGCCTTAAGCTGCGCCAGCTCGGCCGCGGACATGGACAGCGCCGCGTGATGGGCGCCATAACTGCGCGAGGGCGGTCGCTTTCCGTCGTACGCCAGCGACGGTGCCGGAGGAACCACACTCAGCTTGCGCTGCCAGAAACTGCGACTCGCCTGGATGCGGGCGGAATTCTCCGGCGTCGAACAGTAGCGGACGAAATCGGAAAAACCGTGCTGGGGCGGCGCGGGCAGCGCGGCGGTGCCGACGAACGCGGAGTACAGACGTCCGAGATCGGCCAAGAGCACATCCAGCGACCAACCGTCGGCTACCGCATGGTGCGCGCTCAAGATCACGACCAGCGCGCTGGCATGTATCCGAATGATGGTTGCGCGCACGAGCGGTCCGGTTTCAAGGTTGAACGGCGTCGCCGAGTCCTGCATGACGAGGCAATCGAGCTCGTGCAAGCGCTGCTCTCCGGACAAAGCAGACAGATCGTGCCGCGCAATGGGCATCGGGACGGACGACTCGACGATGAACTGCAAGCCGTCGGCACTGAAGTGACCGCGCAATGCCTCGTGAAAGTCGGTCAACGTCTGCAGCGCTAGCGTCAACGCCTTCTCATGAACGTCGCCATCGAGACGAATGGAAAAGGCCTCGTTGTAGGCGAGCCCTGCGCTGCCATCCGATTTTTCGGATAGCCACATCTCGATTTGCGCGGGTGTGGATGCAATCTCGAAGCGGGCCGGTACCGCAAACGGATCGTGCTCGGCGGCCGAAAATGACAGGGGCATGGTTGATTCCCGCTGGCTCATGATTTAGCTACCTGCACGAATTTGCCGGGTCGATCGGGATCGGGAACGAACCACGCTGGCCTGCCGCGTTCGTCACGCCCCAAACGCGCCTCGGTCGAGCGTGCCTTAGCAGCCGCGCCGATGGCTTGGGGAACCACGATAGGCGCGGTCGCTGTCCGTACGTCGATCGCAGGCGCGGCGTTTCCGCGCTTGGCACGAATGGCGTCAACGAGCAGCTTGGTGCTGGAATAGCGCTCCGTCAAATCCCGGAAAGAGACGTCGAAACCCAAACGCACCCGGGCCGCACGCGCAAGTTGCGTGAGCAACAGCGAGTCCAAGCCGAGCGCGATGAACTTGGCATTCTCGTCGAACGACTCTAGCTTGCTACCCAAGAGCTCTTCGACGATGCCAACCACCGTGCTGGTCAGAGAATCGGCGAGGGCATCGCCATCGCCCTTGCCAGGCTTGGCGGATGCGTCCGGCTCGATCACGTGCACGGTGGCAGGCGCCAGACCCCTGGCTGCCGACGACGCCGCCGCCACACCGGGCTCGATCCAATACCGCTTGCGCTGGAAGGCATAGGACGGCAGCGGCACGCGACAGCGGCGCTCGCCTTCGTGGAACGTTGCAAAGTCCACGTTGCACCCGCCAAGCCAGAGCGATCCGAGCGCTAGCAGGCAACTCGGGTATTCGTCCTGGGGTTCGCCGCTGTCGGGCATGGTGGCGATCACGCGGCCCGGATTCTTCGGCCGCTGCTGCAAGGCCAGGCTGGCGCAGGTCCGCCGCGGCCCACACTCGAGCAGTACCTGGTTGGCGTCCGCCAGCGCTACCTGGACGGCTTTCGAAAATTGCACCGTGGACCGCAGGTGCCGCGCCCAGTACGACGGATCGGTCACTTCCGATCCCGTGATCCAATCGCTCGTCACCGTCGAAATAAACGGAATACGCGGCTGAGAGAGCCGTACCGACTCGACGGTGCGCAGGAAAGGCTCGACCACGGGATCCATCATCGTCGAGTGGAAGGCATGCGACGTGTGGAGCATGCGCGTAGCGATGCTTTCCGCAGCCAGCTTCTCGCCGAATGCGGTTACGAGCTCCGTTGGCCCCGCGACCACGCACAAACGCGGGCCATTCACCGCCGCCACGTCCACGCCAGCCGGCAAGCGTCCAGCCAATTGCTCGTGCCCGAGACGCACCGTCAGCATCGATCCGCCAGGCAAGCTCTGCATCAGCCGGCCGCGTGTCGCCACCAAGCGCAGGGCATCCGGCAGCTCCATCACGCCTGCCAGGGTCGCGGCCACGAACTCTCCAATGCTGTGGCCGATGAAGGCCGACGGAGAAATGCCCCAGTGACGGAACAAGCTGGCCAGCGAGTAGGAAATCGTGAAGATGGCCGGCTGCGTGTAGAAGGTGTTGCTCAGCGACTGAGCCGCCCGCTCATTGTCCGCCGGCGAAGGAAAAAGGAAATCGCGCAGATCGCAGCCGAGGTGGGGAATCAGCGCGGTCGAACATGTGTCGACCGCATTCTTGAAGACCGGCTCGCCCTGGTAAAGGCGCAGGCCCATGTTGATGTACTGCGCGCCCTGCCCCGGGAACATGAACAGCACGGGCGGATTCTCGACGTCGCTTTTCGCCGACACCGAACGAGCGCCCGACGCCTGCGTGAGAATCGTCGCGACTTCATCACCGTTTTCGACGACAGCACAGCGACGATGCTCGAAGCGCTTGCGGCCGAGATGCGTGGTGAAGAGGGCATCCGCCAACTCGGCGGGGCTGCGACCGGCAAGCGCCAGCGACAAACGCTTGGCGCCCTCCTCCAGCGCGTCGACGTAGATCGGAAGAGCGTCGTGTAGG
>ODAK010006924.1_pt1 | contig 11382 bp, 9 predicted proteins | sample 1539591 | NCBI WGS metagenome assembly ODAK01 (sample SAMEA3539303, study PRJEB22396) | soil metagenome | biome: tundra; feature: field; material: soil | place: USA | collected 2010-05 | depth 0.15 m | reverse complement strand
GAATTGTTCCAGGTGCCGGGGCAGACGTCGCAGTCGTTCAATCGCGTGGACGCGTTCGTCCCGGTGTCCAAGGGTGATCAGATCCAGACCATGTCCGGCTTCATCGTGGCGGGGTCCGACCCTGGTCAATACGGCAAGCTCACGGTGTTCCAGACCCCACCCATCGACGGGCCGGCTCTGGTGGACGCCGACATCGCGGCGGTCGGGAAGATCTCGTCGCAGATCAGCCTGCTGAACCAGGAGGGCTCGAGCGTCCAGCTGGGCTCGTTGCAGGTCGTGCCGGTGGGCGACTCGATGCTCTACTTCCGACCGTTCTATGTGGAGTCGTCGCGCAACCCGTTCCCCAAGCTCGACTACTTCATCGTCGTCTACGCCGGACCGACGGGCCAGAGCCAAGTCGCCTTCGACACCACGCTTCCCCTTGCGCTCCAGGACCTGTTCTCGGTGTCGTTGCCAGCGCAAGGGTCGCAGTCGCCCACGCAGCCCACGGGGCCGACGTCGGTGAGCCAACGCGTCCAGGGCCTCATTACTCAGGCCAATACCGACTTCACCCAGGCCCAGACCGATCTGAAGAGCGGGAATTTCGCCGCCTACGGGACCGACATCACCAACCTCCAGGGTGTGCTCCAACAGCTCCAGCAGGCCACGGGGAACACGGGCTCGTCGAAGTCGTCGACGTCCAAGTCCTCGACCTCCACGTCGAGCACGACCAGTACGACAGCCCCCAACGGCGTGGCGTTGCGAGGGCTCCTCGGACCCAAGCCCGGCCGGTAGCACTGGAATCGGTCTCCGGACCGGGTGCTAATCTGCAGGGCACGACGCGGGGTGGAGCAGTCTGGTAGCTCGTCGGGCTCATAACCCGAAGGTCGGAGGTTCAAATCCTCCCCCCGCCACCAAGTAGAGGTCAGAGCCCTCCCGATCGGGAGGGCTCTGCCGCGTCCACGACATGCATGCGGGTTGCCGCGCTGCACACGTGGGTTCCTAGTTGATGCCCTCGGCCCGACAATTGGTGGCTGACGATTCGGCCAGCTGCCGCAGCTGTGTCTCTTGGGTTGCCGACAGGCTGTTGGAGATCAGGTCTTCGTAGTGAGATGGCCCGACTCCGACGAGGATCTTGTCGACGACGCATGTGCCCAATGCGAAGTCGACCTGGTCGCTCGTCATGATGTCGTCGATGATTCCGGCCCGGGCCGAGAGTACGTCGAAGGCCGACGGTGTGATCGTCGGCGGGCCCGGAGCGTTGGGCCCGGGGTCACACGAGCGCACGTCGACCAGCTTCGCGTGTTGGGTCACCGTCGCGCCGGGAATCGCCTGCGACCAGCCTCGAGCCGCTTCGGTGAGGCTCGTCGCCGTCTGGAGGCTGCTCATGGCGACGTCGATTGCCATGCAGGTGCGGCCCTGGTCCTTGTATGGCAGTGAATTGTCTCCCTGCCATCCCTGCACGGCATGCCAGGCCTGGTCGTAGCCGAGCCGGCTCCCGAGGACCTCGAACAGTGACACCTGCCCGAAGGAACTCGGCTTGTCGACCCGACGCTCCCCGGTGCGCAGTGTCGGGGGTGCGACCCGAGTCGGACGCCACCCGATCGGGTACTCGACGGGGTCGGCGATCTGGGCTTCGGAGACCGGGGGATCACGGAAGGCTCGATCGATCGCCGCGGTGCCACCGTTCGCATCGAGGGAGTCGACGAATGTGGGACCGAAGGCGTACGGGAACTCGAGCATGTCACTCAATATCTCAGGGACATTTGATGTCTGGTTGGCGCCCTTGTCGAGTTGGCCCTGTTCCTTTTGGTATGCCTGTTGATCGGAAGCTGAGAGGCTCTGCTCGTACAGATTCTCGTCTCGCACGGCGTCGCCCTCGATGAGCGCGGTGAGTGCAGTGTCGTCACCGTTCTTCACGCCTTGGCGCAATTTGGTGAGGTTGAAGTACTGGTCCTGAAGGGCATGGGTGAGCTCGTGCGCGAGGGTGACCTTGACATATGGCGTGAGTGCCGTGCCGCGGACGAAGACGGTCTTCTTGGTGTCGACGTACAGACCGACGATGTCTGATTGGCTCAGTTTGTTCTCGGCGGCAGCAAGGTTGACATTGCCGTGCACGAGTCCGAGAGCTCGGAGCTCACCGAGGGCGCGACTCTGGGCCGCGCGGTCAGCCTTCGATGTCGGCTCAGGAACGCTGACCTGTTTGTTGAACTGGGCATTGCTGAGGAACTCGACCTTGACAGGTGTCTTGAATGTCAGGCCGCGGTGCTGCTCGTCGAAATGCACGATCCCGAGAACGCGGGGATCCCATTTCGGGCTCTGACCCGAGAGTGCCACGAGTATTCCCGCTGTAACCGTCAACGCCACCAACACCCCCGAACCCCAACCCAGGGCGCGGCGACTGACGCGTCGCCGCCGACCTGCGCCCACCGGCCCTACGGCGAAGGCGTCGGCGTCGGGCCCGAACCGGTCCACCGGCTGGGGGAGCGTCGCGGTGAGGGATCTCCCCCAACTCGGCGACGGAGAACTGTCCCAAGGCGCAGCACTCATTGGAGTGTCCATGCGTCGGGCTTCGAGCGGTCCCGCTGATGACGCGCCCACGGGCTCGGACGCGTCGGGATGGAGCTCAGGGGAATACCACTTCCCATCCGAAGCCAACCAGTATCCGGGACCCTGCCACGTGTCGCTCACGAGACGACCTCCAGACCCCGGTTGCACCGAAGTGTCCGACGGCTCGGATTTATCCTCCCGGACCACGATGGCCGGAGTGGCCGTCTGTGATCATCGGCCTTCGGCTGCATCTTCTTGAGGTGGTCCGGATCGAGTCGATGCCGGCTCGTACGCAAACAGGCACCGGAGTTCCGGCGGAGGAGCAACTTTCGACGTCAGGCTTCCTGGCGGTCTCGGGCAGGCGGCCATTCCACCCCGCGATGGCCTCGGCGCTGTTTGGCTTCGACGTCTCGGGGTCCGATCGGCTCACCGCACGATCCACAGACCAGGACCGCCTCGGATGCCGAGCCGCACGCCTTGTGGGAGACCTCCAGGGGTGGGCCCGAAGGAGCGGCGTAGCGGTCCCCCCACTGCCGCATGGCGGTGAGAACGGGCCAGAGGTCACGGCCCTTGTCGGTCAGCCGGTAGTCGTCGCGGGGCGGGTGCTCGGAATAGGGGACCCGGTGCAAGACGCCGGCCTCGACGAGGCGGGCGAGGCGCTGCTGGAGGATGTTGCGCGAGATCCCGAGGCGCCGCTGGAAGTCGTCGAAACGGCTGACGCCCAAGAAGACGTCTCGGACGATGAGCATGCTCCACCATTCGCCCACGACCTCGAGACACTGGGCCACCGAGCAGTCCATGTCGGCGAAGCTCTTTCGTTCCACAACCCCAGCGTAGTGAGTTGCATGATGGAATGCAATCTCCTACAGTGCGTTCCATGAGAGGATCCTCGTCGGTCGTGGCCGAGCCGGTTCCGACGGTCAAGGCGCACAGCTCCGCCATCTTCGTGGTCACCGCTCTCGGGGCCTTCATGGCGTCGCTCGACCTGTCGATCGTCAATGTCGCCTTTCCGGCGCTCGAGCGATCCTTCCCACACGATTCCCGGGCCGCCTTGGCCTGGGTGATCACCGGATACAGCATCGTGTTCGGGTCCCTCCTCGTGACGGCGAGGCGAAGTGCGGACCGCATCGGCCGTCGACGGGTGTTCTTCGCCGGCCTGGCCGTGTTCAGCCTGGGATCGGCACTGTGCGGGCTGGCGCCGTCGGTGAGCCTTCTGATCGCGGGGCGACTGATCCAGGGCTGTGGAGCCGCGGCGATGTTGCCGGCTTCGTTGGGACTTCTTCTCGGAGCGTTCCCGACCGAACGCCGTTCCCAGGTCGTGGCCATGTGGGGCGGTGTCGGAGCCCTGGCGGTGGCGACGGGTCCCTCTCTGGGCGCCGCTCTGATCTCAGCGGGCGGTTGGCGTTGGGCCTTCTACGTGAACCTGCCCGTCGGCGCGTTGGCCTGGACGGTCGGGCGTCGGGTGCTGAGTGACTCCAAGTCCGACGAGGTGCGAGCTCGGCCCGACTACCTCGGGGTCGTGCTCGTGAGCACTGCGCTCGCCGCCTTGGTCCTCGGGATCTCCGAGGGCCCGAGCTGGGGCTGGTCGAGTGGCCGCGTGGTGGTCTGCTTCGTGACGACAGCGATCCTCGGGGCTTCCTTCTTGTACCGCTCGGCGCATCACGCCGAGCCCGTGTTGGACCTGACCTTGTTCTCGGCTCGATCCTTCAGCGTGTCGAACGCAGCCACCTTGCTCTATGCGATGGGGTTCTTCGCCATGCTCCTCGGCAACATCCTCTTTCTCACCTCGGTGTGGCACTACTCCATCTTGCGCGCCGGTCTGGCTGTGACCCCCGGGCCGCTGGTGGTCGCCGCTGTCTCGGGACCCGCCGGTCGACTGGCCGCTCGCGTCGGGTTCCGCCGCGTTCTCCTGGCAGGAACGGCGTGCTTCGCCGGTGGACTCGTCTGGTACGCGACTCGGATCGGGCTGCACCCCGCCTACCTGGCACGCTGGCTGCCGGCGACGCTGATCACCGGTCTCGGCATCGGCCTCACGTTCCCGGTGCTGAGCGCAGCCGCGGTCTCGAGCCTGCACCCCGAGCGATTTGCCGTGGGGAGTGCCGTGAACCAGACCGCCCGTCAGGTCGGAGGTGCCTTCGGCGTGGCGCTGCTCGTCGTCATCCTCGGGACTCCGCGCACCGCAGTCGTGGCCCTTGGCAACTTCCGGCACCTTTGGTGGTACGCGGCGTCCATGGCGGTCTTGTCGGGACTCGCCTGCAGTCTTCTCCGACCGGCCCTTCCGGCCTCGACCCCTCGAGTGATGGCGTCCGAGGATGTCTGAGACCTGACGGGCCCCGTGGGCGTAGTCGTGTACGCAGTCAATGCAAGACGACGCGCACCAGCAGGACGCCGGCACCCAGGAGCGCGCCCACCGCGATCTGCACGAACCGTTGGGCTCCCGTCACCCGACTACGCACCGTGGCGATGATCTCGAAACCGACGAGAGCGACCGCACTGCTCCATAGCGCGGCGGTGACCCCGGTCTGAAGCGACACCCCGGCACCCCACAACACACCCAACACGGCGATCGGGATGGCTGCGCCTTTGACGATGGACCCCTCGTGCAGCAGTGCACGCCACAGTCGGCGCACCGACAGCGACCCTCGCGTCTTGAGGCGGTCGCCGACAACGGTGGCATACGTGTGGGCGAGCCAATAGAGCCCGAGAATGATCACGGTTGCTTCCATCGTGTCGGCGAAGGTCTCGCGTCGGGTGCTCTCGGCCGCCAGGACCGCCCCGACGGCGATGGTTCCGTAGATCACGCCCGAAGGATTGTCCTCGGGTTCCAACCACTTGAGGATCGCCGATGCGAGGCCTCCGTTACCGCGACGAGGCGGCCGGTGTGTGGGCTCCGAGGGGACGTCGGTCATCCCAGCATCATGCCGCCCAACGAGTCGGGCATCAGGGAGAGACCGCCGCTCCAGTCGCCGCTGATCGATAGGCGGCGTCGACCAGTTCGTGGGCCCGCAGGGCGGCGTCGAATCCGGGCGCGGCAGGCTTGTCATCGTGGACGCAGTGGACCCAGTGGCGATCGGCGGGATACGTGTAGAACACGAAGTCGCGGCGAGGGAGGCCGAGTTCGGCAAAGTGGTCCTCTCGCATGGCGGCGAGATCGGGGCGCTCGGGGGCGGCATCGGGTCTCTGCACGAGAAAGCTGTCCTCGCTGGCTCCGACGATGAAGTCGGTGGTGGCCTCGACCGCGCCGTTCTCGAAGAACACTTCGAAGCGTCGCTCCTCGCGTCCCCGAACGCCGTTGAAGACACTCAGGATCGTGCCGACGACACCAGACGCATGTTCGACCAGGACTGTCGCCACGTCTTCGACTTCGTATCCGAACACCGACCGGGTGCTGGCGGAGACCCGTACGGCGGGCCCGAACATCCAGCACACGATGTCCGCGGCGTGGATCGAATGCTCGAGGAGAGCCCCTCCCCCCGCCTGGGCGCGATCCGAACGCCATGAGCTGTGCCCCGGAACCACCGCTCCGGTGGGCCAGTACTGGTCGTCGCGCAGCGTGTAGGCCATGGGGATGCCGAGCTCGGCCGACACCACGAGTCGCTGGATTCGGTTGACGATGGGGTGGAAGCGGGAGTGAAAGCCGACCTGGGCGGGGCGCGCCGTCATCGCCACCGCATCGCAGAGCTCACGGACTTCGGCGAATTCGGGGGCGAGTGGCTTCTCGCAGAAAAGGGCCTTCCCCGACTCCAAGGTGGCAAGCACCAGTTCGCGGTGCGTCGATGTGGGCGAGGTGATCATGACGGCGTCGATCCCTGTGTCCTCGATGACCCGTGTCGGATCGTCGGTGAGGTACTCGAAGGCGCAGTTGTGCGCAGTCGCTGTTCTCGACGCTTCGGAGGGGTCGGCCGCTCCGACGGTCACGACCTCGCCGTCCTCGGCCAGCTTGCGGAGCCCGTCGGCATGGATCTGTCCGATCATCCCGCAACCGACGAGCCCGACCCGCAGTGGTCGTCGACGCTCGATCACCCCGTCTTCCCGTCGCCGATTCGCGCTGATGTCAGCGCGTGGGCTGCGGGGTGCGATGAACTGATTCGACGATCTGGCCCGGTCTGGGCCGACCGGGTGCCACACCCACGGGATGGGCGGGCGCGAGCTTGGCGGCGGAGGCGAGCTCGTCGATGGCGTCGGGGATATAGAGCGCAAGGTCGGCAAGGCGCGGCACGGTCTCGGCACAGGCCATGAGGCCCCAGTTGAGGACACCCCGGTAGCTCATGACGGTGATGTTCAGGGCGGCCCCGTCCATGACCGGGCCGAGAGGGAAGCCGGCCACCATCTCGGCTCCCGCCAGGTACAGCGGGAAGTCGGGGCCCGGCACGTTCGAGATCACCAGACTGTGGATGGGCCGGTGGTGGTCGGCGAGCTTCAGCCTCGTATAGGCACGGGCCGCGGCCGAGAACACGTTCGGAGTGGCGTGCTCCGCCCAATTGAGCAGCACGTCTGCGCCCAGCGCGTTGTGCTCCTCCTTGGCTCCTTTGGTGTTTTCGCGTATCGCATGCAGCCTCTCGACCGGATCCGCTATGTGACAGGGCAGGGACACGAACATCGCCGAGACCTTGTTGGCCCCCCGTCGGTTGGCGTCGGTCGGGGCGGTCGACACCGGCACCGTGGCCACGAGGGGACCGTCGGGCAGCTCGTCACCGTCGAGGAGGTACCGCCGCAGCGCGCCCGTGCACACGGCCAGGACCACGTCGTTGAGGGTGGTGTCACACGCCCGCTTGATGCGCTTGGCGTCCTCGAGGGAGATCGAGGAAAAGGCCACGCGTCGGTGTGGCGTGATGGCCGCGTTGAGCGAGGTGCGTGGAGTTGTGAGGGGCAATGCGGCGCGTCCGGTTCCCCGAGCCCGCACCCGGCGCACGTCGAGCAGGGCCCATCCGGTTCGCCACGCCAGTTTCGTCATCCCGAGCGGGCGCGTCAGGCGCGTCCCGACCGACTGCGCCATGAGCTGGAGGTCCGACGGCAGGTGCTCGTCGACCGACACGGGTGCGTCGGGTGCGGATCGAGCCGGAGGCTCGGGTTCGAGGTCGAAGAGCTGTGAGAGCAACTCGGCGCCCGAGACGCCGTCGATGGTGCAGTGATGGATCTTGGTCACCACCGCGATCTGACCCCCGCGTAGTCCCTCGACGATGTACATCTCCCACAACGGTTTGCTCCGGTCGAGTTGGCGGCTGCACACGTCGCCGACGAACTGGGCCAGCTCCTCGACGCCACCGGGAGAGGGCACCGCCCCCCGGCGGATGTGGTACTCGATGTCGAAGGTCGGGTCGTCGACCCAGTAGGGGTGGCCCAGACGGAACGGAACCTCGACCAGCCTCCGGCGGAAGATCGGAGCCAGCTCGAGCCTCGAGCTCACGAGATCGCGCAGCTTGTCGAACGAGTAGCCGCCCGGGACCGTCGACGGGTCGAACATCGCCGCCATCGAGACGTGCATGTGCAGGCTGGGCGTCTCCAGGTACAAGAAGGTCGCGTCGAGCCCTGTGAGCTGTTCCATGGTCGTCCTGCCCTCGTTGGTCGGTTCGTGCCCCCCCGACGCCCCGTGGCCGTCCGCCATTTTCGGCGTGCACCATCTTCCCACCATGAGCAAGGATGGTGCCATGGCGTGGGCATGGGTCTACCTGGCTGTCAGCCTCGTGGGCGTCCTGTTGGTGGTCAACGCCTTCCGACCTGCCCGGCACCAGCTCCTCGTGGTCCCGAGCTTCTTCGCCGGTTGGTACACCGCCGAAATGCCGGTCTGGCACATTGCCTGGCAAGCGGCGGCCACGGTGGTGTTCGGCCTCGAAGGTGCCCTCGGGTCGTGGCCGGGTTGGGTGGCGCTTGGAGTCAACGCGGCCTCGTGGAGTGGGCTCGTCGTCCACGCCCGGATCTCGGCCGGTGCACGCAGTGTCTTTCTCCGCGCCGAAATGGAGACGCCCCTGCCGGCATCGGACATTGCGGATCTCCCGGTGCACGGTGGCGACACCATGTGGCGCTTCCCGCGTCTTCTCTACCCCCTGCCGCGCCCGGCACGGTCGGTGCAGGCTCTTCGCAACATCGATTACGTGGGAGACGGCGTGCGGGCGCATCGCCTCGACATCATCCGGCGACGCGGAGAGCCTCCGAAAGGTGCCCCCGTTCTGGTGTACATCCACGGCGGCGCGTGGGTCATCGGGAACAAGCGCGAACAGGGTCTCCCCCTCTTGCACGAGTTGGCCCGACGCGGTTGGGTGACCGTCACCATCAACTACCGGCTGAGCCCGCGTGCTACCTGGCCCGACCACATCGTCGACTGCAAGCGGGCGTTGGGGTGGGTGCGTGAGCACATTTCGGAGTATGGCGGCGCCCCCGACTTCATCGCCGTGTCCGGTGGATCGGCGGGTGGACACCTCTCCGCCCTGCTCGCGCTCACCCCGGGCGACCCCGAGTTCCAGCCGGGATTCGAGGCGCTCGATACTTCGGTCGACGCGTGTGTGCCGTTCTACGGCGTCTACGACATGACTGCGGGCCGGGGAACGTCAGGGTACGACGCAGGGCTTTTGGCGCTGCTCGAGCGACGGGTGTTCAAGCGAAAGATCGCCGACGACCCCGCCGTGTTCGAAGCTGCGTCCCCCCTGTACCGGGTGAACGCTGACGCCCCGCCGTTCTTCGTCGTTCACGGAACCAACGACACCCTCGTCCCGGTCGCCGACGCCCGTGCTTTTGTGAGCGCACTCCGGGCCGTGTCCAAGTCGGTCGTGCTCTACGCCGAGCTTCCCTATACCCAACACGCCTTCGATGTGCTCCCGTCGGTGCGCAGCGCGCACGCCGTGGCCGCGGTCGTGCGATTCCTCGAAGGAGCGCGACGGCGTGGTTCGGCGAATGTGCGGGCGCACCAAACCGAGGCACCCCGGGCGTCGTAGCGGGGGCTCCGAGCGCCCTTCCCCAGCCGTTTCCCTGCCCCGCGGCACTGTCCCGGGCAGGTCAGCAACGGTGCCGGCAGGTCACTACGCATAGCGCCCCCATCTGACGTAGCATTAATTACTAGAACGCGTTCCCGCTTCGGCTCGCGTGCGATCGGGCTCGGCCCGGCATCGGACGATGCCGTGGGTGCGGGGCGCGCCAGCCCTGACGGGGCGACATGGCAAGCTGGATGTGTGACCCCGGGGAAGGGTCGCACGGGTGAGGATTGGGACACAGAGGGGGGCCTTGTGAACGCGAACCGAGAGAGGGTGCGAATGCGAGCGCGCCGTCGACGCCTGGCGGCCCCGTTTACGCCACGCGTCGGGCTCGCGGTCACACTCTCCGTGTGCGTGGTCGTCCTTGTCGCCTGCTCGTCGAAGCCCGGGAACTCGTCCTCCACGACGTCTCAGGCCTCGACTCCGACCGGTGGGTCCGGGTCGTCGGGGACATCGGGGAGCTCACCAGGGGTTACCGCCACCTCGGTCACCGTGGGGCAGGTCGACGACCTGTCCTCACCGATCCCCGGGTTGTTCAAGGGGGCCGAGGACGGCACCAAAGCCTACTTCGCGTATATCAACAGCAAGGGTGGGGTCAACGGTCGGCACCTGATCCTCGACGCCCAGGACAGCACGTTCCAAGGTGGCGAGGTTGCCACCGTGACCGGCACACAGATTCGCTCCGACTTCGCCCTCGTCGGCGGGTTCTCACTCCTCGACTCGGCCGAGAAGCCCCTCATCGACCTCGCCCGGGTCCCCGACGTCGGGTTCTCCTTGAGCCCGGGCCTCTCGTCGGACCCCTATCTCTACAGCCCGTTGCCCAACCCCGAGAGTTACTACCCGCTCAACTTCTTCAAGTACCTGAAGAAGACGTATCCCCAAGCCGTCAAGAAGGTTGGGATCATCTGGGAGAACGCCACTGCTTCGACGACCGCGGCCGAGACCGCCGTCGAGGCCGCCATGAAGGCCTCGGGGATGCAGATCGTCTACGACCACGGAGTCGGGCCCTTTGACACCAACTTCCTGCCCGACATCATCTCGATGAAGAACAAGGGCGTGAAGATATTCTTCTCGCAGGAGCTTCCCGACAACTACGCGGCCACGCTCGCCAAGCAGTTCCAGCAGCAGAACTTCAAGGCCATCAACATCGAGGGTGCGGCCTACTCGGCGCAGTTGCTGAAGCTGGCCGGCACTGCGGCCAACAAGATGTACATCACCCAGGGTTACGCGCTGTACCTCGGCCAGGACGCCAACACCGTGCCTGCGGTGGGGTTGTTCAACAAGTGGATGAACAAAGTCGACTCCAAGCCGAACTTCGAGATCGAGGCGGTCTACGGCTGGGCGTCGGCGATGCTCTTTGCCCAGGCGCTTCAGAATGCCGGCAACCCACCGACACGGTCGGGCCTGATCGCGGCGCTCAACAAGGTCACGTTCTTCGATGCCGGTGGGCTCGTCCCGCCGAGCAACCCCGCCGGGGCGGTTCCCTCGGGGTGTTTCCTCTTGGCCCAGGTGCAAAACGGCAAAATCAAGCGGGTGGAGCCGACGCCGACAACCGGGTTCTACTGCGGCTCGAACAGCTTCTTCAAGGAGCCCGGCTACACCGCGATGATTCGGCCGACGTCGTAGGGCAGCAGATGGACGATCGCCGGAACGCCCGACCTTCGGGCAGTAGCTCGCCGGAGCTCGTCGTTCGGTGACCGAATTTCTCAGTTTCCTCATCGCCGGCCTGGTGTTCGGCGCGATCTACGCCGTGAGCGCCAGCGGTCTCGTGGTCACGTACAACACGACGGGCATCTTCAACTTCGCCCACGGTGCCATGGGCATGGTGATGGCCTACCTGTTCTGGCAGTTGTGGCAGGGATGGGGCCTGTCGGAACCGCTGTCGATC
>ODAK010006923.1_pt1 | contig 11383 bp, 11 predicted proteins | sample 1539591 | NCBI WGS metagenome assembly ODAK01 (sample SAMEA3539303, study PRJEB22396) | soil metagenome | biome: tundra; feature: field; material: soil | place: USA | collected 2010-05 | depth 0.15 m | reverse complement strand
TTTCTGAACGCGAATGATCTAAGGGTGCTGCCATGACGTACACGCTAGCCCGAACACCGCAATTCAAGCCCGGCAATGGCCCCGTGCCGGGCAGTTGCCGCTTCGGCCTACGGAGCCGCGGTCCCTGCGGTACTGGCTGCCGGGCGGCTGCGTTATGGATGGCTGCCGAGTTGCGGGCTGGGTCCTTGCGGCCGCTCACGGTGATGGTGCGGCCGCCCGGTACCGTAGGGGCGATTGCCTTTGCCGGAGGGAGCCCAGGTGAACGACAAGCTGGTGGCAGGTGACGCCGCGCCGGACTTTACGTTGCCCGACGATGCCGGAGGGCAGGTTAGCCTGTCGTCGTTGCGCGGCCAGCGGGTGATCATTTATTTCTACCCGGCCGCGATGACTCCAGGCTGTACGAAGCAAGCATGCGACTTCCGCGACAGCAGGGCGGATCTGGCAGGCTCAGGTTTTACGGTGCTCGGGATTTCGCCGGATAGCCCGGTCAAGCTTGCCAAGTTCCGGGAGAAGGAGGGCCTGACCTTCCCGCTCCTATCGGACCCGGGCCGTGAGGTACTCCAGGCCTACCGGGCCTACGGCGAGAAGATGATGTACGGGAAGACAACTGTCGGCGTGATCAGGTCCACTTTCGTGATCGACGCCGAGGGGAAGATCGAGCACGCATACTACGGCGTCAAGGCCACCGGCCATGTGGCGCGGCTGCGGAAGGATCTCGGAGTCTGATGGACGTCCGGAGTGAACCTGCCGGCCCGGCGTGATGCTAACCGCACAGGTGCCGCGGACGTGCCGCGCTACTAGATTGCGTAACAACGAAGGGGTCGTAGCCCAACGGCAGGAGGCGCAAGTCTTAGGAACTTGACAGTGTGGGTTCGAATCCCACCGGCCCCACCACATCGTCGTATTCGAACTTCGGCACAGCAAAGAGCAGGTCGAATGGCTCCTTGTACGCGGCCTCAACAATGTGGCCGTTGCGCACGTGGACCTCGTCGAGGACCGCAGCGTTGAACAGCCTCCTCGTCCGGTCGCCACCACGCCGGTAAGCGTTGGCGCAGCGCGTGGAGAACCGCAGGGCGAGGTCCATCACCTCCTGCCAGTCGTCGAGGCTCGCGTCGAGGACGGCCTGGCGGGACTCGATAGCCCGTAGCTCGGCGCCGATGCGCTCCTGCTCGCGCCGGAGCATCGTGACGTCGATGGCGTTCGCGTAGTAGGCCTCCATCAGCTTGAAGCGCTCGGCCTCGGCGTGCTCGCGGCGGTGGGCCAGCAGCTCGCGCTCGGCGGCCGTGTCCTCGTGGTGGCTGGCCACCTCGGCGGCGATCGCTTCTGGAAGGCCCTCGGACCAGTCGGCCGGCACCTCGATGCGGCCGTAGAGGTCCTCGACCTCGGCCTCCAGCTGGTCGGCGGCGACGTAGCGCTCCTGGCGGCCGGTGCCGTTGCGGCGGTCCTTCTGCCCGAGGCAGTAGAAGTAGGTGTAGGCGCCCTTCGAGTACTGGATCGAGAGCCGCCTCCCGCATACCCCACAGACGAGGACCCCCTTCAGGTAGTGGTGGTGCTGGCGCTCGCGCGTCCCTCGCATGGCCCGTGCGGCGAGCAGCTCTTGGACCTTCTCGAATGTGGCGCGCTCGACGAGCGGCTCGTGCTGGCCGTCGTACTCGATGCCGTCCCACTCGACGATGCCGACGTAGGCCCGATGTCCCAGGAGACGGGCGAAACCCGAGACGGTGACCGCCTTGGCCGGGTAGTGGCCGTCACGGCCCCGGTTGCGAAGACCCCGGTGGGCCATCTCCTCGGCCAGGCGCTCGACCGTCCACTCCCCGGTGGCGTACAGCTCGAAGGCGGCCCGAACGAGCGGGGCGCGCTCGGGGTCGGGGACGATATGGGCGACCTGGCGGCCGCCGATCGGCTCGCGGACGTTCACATAGCCGAGGGGCGCCTTGTGGGGGTAGCCGCCGAGTTTCGCCTTCTGGCCCATGCCCTTTCTGACCTCTGCCGCCAGGTTGGCCGAGTAGAACTCGGCCATCAGCGCGTGGATACCCTCGACGAGGCGACCCGACGCCGTCTCGTCGAGGTCACCCGCCGCGACGGCCGTGAGGTGGCCAACCACTTCAAGTGGCTGTCCAACGTCTTCCCGGTCACGTTCTTGTTCGTCGGCGTCGGGCTGCGCGCCCGCGGCCTGCTCGATGAGGGCCTGACCGGCGCCGACGCCGCCTACTCCCAGACCACGCGGCGGTGGAACGTGCTGACCCTGGAACCGTTCGAGATCCGCACCCAGGCCGGGCAGCAGACCTGGCGGCAGCTGCTGCTGGGCATCGAACGCGACCTGGTACTCGCCCGCGCCTGGCGCGGCATGATCGCCCGTGATCTCCCCGAGTACCTGTTCACCCGCTCCAGCGGGCACTTCGCCTCGCTGATGTCGCTGATCAGCCGCGGTTGCTACCGGGCGGCCAGGACTGGGGCCGAGTCGCGGACCGGAGCCCTGCTGGACGCGGTGCGCATCGACCAGGCCGCCGAGGACGCCCGCGGCCAGCTCAGCGCCGCCATCGAGGCCGGCGTGCTGCCCGTCCGGTCCAGGACCCGCGCGCCGACCGCTGCCAGCCAGGAGGGCATGGCATGACCGGCCGGCTTCCGTTCACGCTCACCCCGCTGGACGGAGAACCGTTCGAGGTGTGGCTGCACGCCTACGCCGCCCGCCTGGCCCTGCCCCCGGCCACCTCGCAGACGCACTCGGTATACCCGGCCGCCGGGACCGCGGGCAGTCCGCAGAGCCGTCGCCCTCACAGCTGGCGGCCATCTGCACAGTCACCAGCCTGGCCCCCTCAGCGACCACCGCCATGTTCACCACCGCCGGGCCGGTCCCCTCCCCGCGGCTGCTGCATGCCTGGATGCCGCAGCGCACGACCGGGTTCTGCCCTGCCTGCCTGGCCGAAGACCCCGGCCAGATACACCCTTCCTGGTCTTTGCCGGTGACCTTCTTCTGGCCGCGGCACGGCCAGCTGCTAGCCATCTGCTGCCCGCACTGCGGTCGCAAGCCGGCCAGCATGACCAGGCCATCCCAGGCCGGGCACTGCGGCGGCCGGGACGGCTGCGGTGCCCGGCTCGACGAGGCCAGCCCGCCCGGCTGCGCCGACGTTCCCGCAGCCCGCCACGCGCACGAAGCCATCAGCGGCTTCTTCGTCGGCATCCGCGACCCCGGCGGGACGGCGGCCAGCCGCAGCCAGGCCCTCAGCCAGCTCATCGACGTCACCATCATCGCCTTCCACCTCGCCGCCGGTAATCCCCATCTCCGGCCCGAACGCTCGTTCACCCCCGGCATGCTCAACGCCAGCACGTTCACCACGGCATTCACGCTGCTCACCCGGCAACCCGATGACCAGGGTCATGACCCGCTGGCCAGCCTGGTCACCCGCATCCCGCCGGGCACCGTGCCCCCAGCCGTCCCGCTATCCTGGCGCGGGGCCAGCCATGCGCTGCGCACCCGGATCGCCCGCATCCGAGACCCGTGGCTGCGCCCGCCCGAGCGGCTAAGTTATGCGACCACGCTGCCCGTCCCGCGCCCGCCCGTCCCGCGCCCGCCGGGCCACCCGGACCTGGCCGGTGTCCGCGCGGCCCGGCTGCCCGACCAGCTGTGGCCGGACTGGGCGATCCGCCTCACCGACGATGGCACCGCTCGCCACGACAAGTTCTTGTCCGCGGCGCTGATCGCGCTGCTGCTCCCGCACAGCGACACGCCGCTCCACCAGATCACCACCATGGTCAGCGGCCGGCTCCGCCGGCACGTCACCGGCTACCACATGGGCAAGCTCACCGAAGGCCCCGACGCGCTGCGCATCCTCACCGAGCTCGCCTTCGCGCTCGACGCCCACGACATCCCCATCGATTACCAGCGCCGCCGTGACCTGGCCGCCAGCACCACGCTGATCGACGATGCCACGTGGACCAGAATGATCCGCGCGGCCGGGATGCGCCTCACCCGCGGCGGGCATGCCCGCCGCTACCTCTACGAACTGCTCACCGGACGCAACCTGAACGCGGCCCCGCAGCCCTACCGGCTCACCAGCGCCGACTCGCAAGCCAGATACAACGACTTCATCATCGGCATGCCCGCCAGCCTGGCCACCGCGCTCACCGAGCACGCCCGCCGCCTGCTCGGCGCCTGGGGAATCGACGAACCCTGCAATGGCAGCCACCTGCCAGCTGGGTCACCGCCACCAGCTGGCCCGGGGCAGACCCCGCGCACACCGACCCCGCCCCCATCCACCACGCCCTGCTCTACGGACACACCACGCCCGGCCAGATCGCAGCAAACCTGGGCATCTCCCTCGACCACCTGCGCCAGGTCCTGCGGCGGCACCCGCTGCCCCGGCCCCGCCGCCCGATCCGGCGCACCCTCATCCCCAAAGCCTCGCCCGCCGGCCCGCCCCCTGGCCAGCAGCCCGGCGTGCTCTACCTCGACCCGGCCTGGCTCCGCGAGGAATACCTCACCTGGCACCGGTCCCTAGACAACATCGCCGCCCAGCTCGGCTGCCCCATCCAGACCCTGAACAGGTTCGCCCGCGAACACAGCATCCCGGTCCGCCCGCGCGGCACCAAAGTGTTCAGCGCGCCCAGCACGGCACCGGGCTGCCACCCCAGCGACCTGCCTGAACCGCTCCGCCACATCCTCACCGGCCGCAGCCCGCAGCGGCGCCTCCGCCGCCTCCTCGTGGTCGCCGGCCACGCCAGCATCAACCAGGCTGCCCAGGCGCTCGGCATCTGGCCAAGCAGCCTCTACACACAACTCGCCAGCCTCGAACGCGCCTGCGGCGGACCGCTCATCCGCCGCAGCCCCCGCCCTCCGGGCACCGCAGCGCTGACCCCACTCGGCCAATTGCTATGCCAGCAAGCCAGCGAGTACCTCGGCCTCCAGCGCGCCCCCGGACCACCGGCAGTGCGGGACACCGCAGCCGGACAAGCCGCGGCACCCGCCAGACCAGTGCGAGTAGCGCAGGCTCAGGTTCGGGGAGATGCGGAGCGGGCGATGGTCAGCTCCCAGTAGGCGAACGAGAACTGTGCCGCCGCCAGGGCCAGGAACACCATCGTCCACCCGTACGTCTTCCAGTCGTTCCCACCGAACGAGAGCGTAACGGCGCCAAGGCCGACCAAGACGATACCACTGGCAATGCGCACGCCTGCCCAGGCACGGAGGTGGCGGTACTCCCATGGCGAGATTATGCGTTGCATGCCGGATCGCGGGGGAGATGCCCACCACCCGCGCAGACCTTTCGGAGCGGTCATTGGGTGCGTGCATCGGGATGCCTCCTGTCGGCTGTGGCGTTCGGCCACTCCGGTCACCTATCAAAGTGATATCAGTTTGCTAGATGATATGTCAAGAGCGGCAGCCGCATGGGCACGCTGGCCGCGTAGAGCAGACTCTGCGCAAGGACCCGTCGGGCTCAAGATCAATGAAGGCAACAACGTGATCGTGCTGGCGCTGGAGCGCAGATGCCCCAGCCCGCATCCAGGCCATGACGTCACCCGGGCTGGTCATCGCCGGGCGGTGGCGGGCTGGTTCCGGTGCGGCTGGCGGCGGGCGGCCGCCCGCGGGGCCGCATTGGTCCGGCGCGGCCGGGCAGCCGCCCTGCGTCGGCGAGCGCACGGCGGAGCAGGAACTCGATCTGGGCGTTGGTGCTGCGCAGCTCGTCGTTAGCCCACCGGGCCAGCGCGTCGTGGACGGCGGGGTCGAGCCGGAGCAGGACGCCCTTGCGCTCGCTCACGCGGAGACCCTGGCTGCCGTCACTGGTACAGAGAGCCGGTGTTGACGACCTGCTGGGTAGCCTGCTCGCTGCACAAGACCACGAGCAGGTTGGAGACCATCGTGGCCTTGCGCTCCTCGTCCAGCTCGACGACGCCCTCGTCCTGGAGCCGCTGCAGGGCCAGCTGGACCATGCCGACCGCGCCCTCCACGATCCGCTGCCGCGCGCCGACCACGGCGCTGGCCTGCTGCTGGCGCAGCATGGCCTGAGCGATCTCCGGGGCATACGACAGCCGGGTCAGCCGCGACTCGATGATGTGCACGCCGGCCGCTGCGACCCGCGCGGCGATCTCAGCCGACAGCCTGCCGGTGATCTCTTCGGCGTTGTCGCGCAGTGACAGCTTGCCGCTGCCCCGGTTGTCGTAGGGGTAGCTGGAGGCGATGTGCCGGACGGCGGTCTCGGTCTGGATGGTGACGAACTGGGTGAAGTCGTCGACGGAGTAGACGGCGCTGGCGGTGTCGGCGACCTGCCAGACGACCACGGCGGCGATCTCGATCGGGTTGCCGTCGGCGTCGTTGACCTTGGCCTGCGCCGATTCCTGGTTGCGGATCCTGGTGGAGACCGCGATGCGGCGGGTGAACGGGTTCACCCACTGCAAGCCCGACTCGCGGATGGTGCCGCGGTAACGGCCGAACAGCTGCACGACCCGTGCCTGCCCGAGGACGACAGGGGTCAGACCCGCCAGCACGAGGGAGCTGACGATAAAGATCAGCACGCAAAGCACAACCAGCGCCACGCCGGCGCCGTAACCCTGATGACTGGCCACCCCGGCCAGCGCCACCCCGGCCAGCAGCCCGACGATGCCCGCCGCCAGCATGCGCAGGCCGGGCAAGCACCGGGCCTCGCGCTCGGTCACCCGCCGGTCAGGCAGTTCCGGGCCTGCCGCGGCTGCAACCTGGGTAGCCATCTGGCGCCTCCTCCACTTGACGGATCTGATATCACGTATAAATCCTACTGATATCTGTTTTTCTGGCAAGACGCCACGCTGGACATGGCGGGACGGCGCAGGCTATCGGACAGATGGGCCACCTGGCTGGAGCTGGCCGAGTGGGCGTGCGACAGCAACAGCAGCAGCCAGCGGCCCCTTTGTCCGCTGGATCCGGTTCGATGATGATGTAGCCCCACCGCCTCATTCCGTCCAGGTTTGTCCCGGTACGGGCAAGGCGCTGTAGCTCGCCGACGGTCACTCCGTCCTCGCCGACGAACCGCAAGCAGTTCGACCACATCACCATGGACGTCAGCCAGGGGGCATGGCGCGAGCCGGCCGTCGAGCCATGGCTCGTCGTCCGGTGCCGCATCAGCCGCTCGAATTCGTTGTCGAGCTCGATCGTGAACGCGACCAGTACCTGGGAGAGCAGGGCCGGCAACGGCAGGCGGTCAGTACCGGCGCCCAGGTCAGCGATGCCGCCGAGGCCCGGCACGCCGCCAGGACCTTGCACGCCGGGGCCCTGCACGCCGCCGGGGCTCGCCACGCCGCCCGCGCTAGGCATCGCGGCGCTGCGTGGCGCTGCTTGTTGCGCTGACCCCGATCATCGATCCTCCATCCGGTCCCGGATCTCGCTGAGCGCCATCAGCCCGGCACGCAGGCCCTCGAGTACGGCCGGTGGGCACAATTCGGCCAGTTGCGCGTCCACGTCATTGACCCCGGAGCGCACCGCGGCTGCGGCGGCACGTCCCCGTTCGGTGAGCTCGATCGTCATCCTGCGACGGTCGCTGAGGTTGATGTCGCGCTTGAGGTAACCGCGTACCACCAGGGTGTCTATCAGCTGGCTGGCCGCCTGCTTGGTGATCCCGAGCTCCCGTACTAGGCCGCCAGCGGAGCCGCCGTGATTGGCCATTCCGCCCAGGACATAGGCGCCGTGGCGCGGCAAGTCGTCGAAGCCCGCAGCCGTGAGGCGTACGCGGATGGCCCCGCCGTACGAGCCACGTGCCGACCGGAGCAGGGCCGGGATCACGATCTCGTCGTCAGCAGGTGGAGACGCCATACGGCGACGGTAGCCCCTGACTTCAGGTTAGTCAAGAAACTTGACAGTCAAGTATGCGCGGCATTGGAGAGAGCGGCGGTCACCAGGACTCGATCAGCGCGGGGAGTTCCGACAGTCGGCTAATCACCGCATCAGGCTCCGCGCCGTCGAACGCGGGCACGTCACTGTGCGGGATCAGCACGGCGCGCATGCCGAGGCTCTTGGCACCATGCACGTCGTCATAGGGCCGGTCGCCGACGAAGACGCAAGCCGACGGATCGGTGATCTGGATGGCGCGCATGGCGGCGCGGAACGCCTCCGGGTGGGGCTTGGTCCAGCTGATCTCGCTTGAGTAGACGGCGCCGTCAATCAGGCTAAGCAGGCCGTCGCGCCGGAACACCTCTTCGTGCCAGGCGCGCGGCCACATCGTGTTCGACAGGACGCCGATCCTGAGGCCGGCCTCGCGCAGGTACCTGAGCAGGTCGCCGGCTTCCGGGTCGGTGAAGGTGTGCGGCTCCCATGCCGCTGAGTAGCTCGCCAGCAGCTCGTCAGTGGGCACGATCCCAGCACGCTCGAACACCTGGGCCATCGTCGCGCTGCGGTGCTCGCGCTCCGCGGTAAGCCAGAGCTCCCGCTCGGCGAGGTGGATAGCCGCCGCGGTGGCGGCGGCGCTGTCGGCCGGGAAGTGCGGCGCGCAGACGCCATGCCACAGCTCGACGTGATCGACTGAATGCCAGGGCGTGAGGGTCCCGCCCCAGTCAAAGATGACTGCCTGTACTGCCACGGCCCGATTTTATCTGCTCGAACGGCGGGGGCGCGGCGTGTGCGGGGGGCGGCGTGTGCGGGGCGCGGCGTGTGCCGGAGGCGACGGGCGCGCCGGTCACGAAATTGGGCATTGCGCTCCACAGGATCGCAGACAAGGCTAAGGGCGCGGTAGCGGGCAAAGATTGGCCTCGCAGTTGCCCGGCTGTCGCCAGGAGTTTGGTCCTTGCCCTTAGCGTCACCCGCTGGGACGTCCGGCACGGCTGCCGGAAGTCGGGTATATAGAGGAGGATCGGATGCCACAAGAGCAACGTGCTCGGCGGCGGTTCGGAACGCGGGCAACCGCCGCCGCAGTGAGCGCGGTAGTTGCCAGCGGGCTTTGCATCATCGGACTCACCACGCCAGGCCTGGCATCCGCAAGCAGGCCTGCGCCCTCGCAGCACCATTCGGGGGGCGGCAGCTGTCATCTCGGGAACGCAGTCAAGCACGTCGTCGAGATTGGCTTTGACAACGTCCACTACTACCGCGACAACCCGAACGTTCCCTCCGACCTGGAGATGCTCCCGAACCTCCTGCACTTCTTCGAGCACAACGGCACGTTCCTGACGAACAATCACACCCCGCTGATCGCGCACACCGCCAATGACCTGCTGACCACCTTCACCGGCCTGTACGGCGACCGGGCCGGAATGCCGGTCAGCAACAGCTACCAGGCCTACAACACTGACGACACCACCGATCCCGCGGGCTCTTTCGCCTACTGGACCGACCCGATCTACGACACGGCCGCGCATCCGAATGCCGGTCACGACACCAACCCGTCCCTGGTCTACTCGGCCACCCCGCCTGCCACAACGTCGCCCGCGCCCGCCCCGGACTCCACTACCCCGGCGCCCTGGGTGCCGTTCACCCGGGCCGGCTGTGACGTCGGCGATGTCGCGACGGTCAACCAGGAGCTGGAGAACACCGCGGTCGACATCCCCAAGGTGTTCGGCGCGAACTCGCCGGAGGCCGGGCAGCTTGCCGCTGACACCGATCCGTTCAAGGACCCGGAGACGGCTGACTACGTCGGCCTCGCCGTGCACTGTGCCAAGGGCAGCGCGTTCTGTGACACGGCCAAGGCAGTGAAGTACGGCCAGACCACGCCGAGCCCGACCGCTGTTCCCGATGTGCTGCCCAACGAGCCTGGCGGTTACACCGGCTTTCCGGCGCTCTTCGGCCACAAGTACGTCGCGCCGCAGCTCGGCGCCGGCACGGCTAGCCTCACGCATAACGGCTACCCGGTGACCAACGCGGCCGGCAATCTCGTTGACCTGAACGGCAAGGAGATCGACGGCGCGTTCCTGACCAACTACCCGGGCTTCCCCGGCTTTTCCGGCATCAACGCCTCGCAGACGCTGGCTTACATGTCGGACCTGCTGGAGCGCGGCGTGCCTGTGGTCAACGGATACATCTCCGACCTGCACGGAAACTCATTCATCCCCGGCCTGTCTGCCTGCACGACGGCACCGGACGCCCTGGGTAGCGGCAGCGCTTGCTACATCGAGCAAGCGCAGTACTACAACCAGGCGTTCGGCACCTTCTTCCAGCGCCTGGCTGCCGACGGAATCACCGCGAAGAACACGCTGTTCATCGTCAGCTCCGACGAGGGTGACCACGAGGCTGGCGCCAACGTCGGACGGGCCATCCAGCCCACCCCGGCCAGCTGCGACGGCGCCACGGTCAGCGGCGACACGGTGACGCCGGATGTCGCGTGCACCTATCCGGCTGGGTCGTTCGGCGAACTGGACGCCAACGTGACCGGGCTGCTTGCTACCGAGAAGAGCGACGCGACCCCGTTCAGCATGGAAAATGACACGGCACCGGAGTTCTACCTCACCGGCAACCCGGGACCGGACACACCCACCGTTCGCACCTTCGAGCACGACGTGGCGGGGCTCACCGCGGCCAATCCGTACACAGGTACGACGCAGCCGATCACGAACTACCTGGCAGACCCGGCCGAGGAAGCCATCCTGCACATGGTGAACGCCGATCCGGCGAGGACGCCGACGCTCGCGATGTTCGCCAAGCCGGACTACTACCTGCAGGCACAACCGCTGTCGGGCAGCTGCAAGGGATCGACCGTGTGCCAGAGCAGCGGATTCGCCTATGATCACGGCGACTACGCCGCCGAGATCAACACCAACTATGCGGGCTTCGCCGGTCCCGGCGTCAGGCACCTGGGGCTTGACGGCAACGCGCCGAACGCAGGCCCGAGCTCGGCGGGCCCGGACAGCGGGCAGATCACTGTCTCGCAGGAGCACCTGGCCGGACCATGGACCGACGAGACCGACATCAGGCCGACGCTGATCTACCTGACCGGGCTGCGCGACGACTATGAGCACGACGGGCGGGTGATCACGCAGATCGTGCAGCGCCCAGGCGACGCGCTGCGGTCTCATGGCGTGACCGCGCTCGGCGAGTGCTACAAGCAGCTCAACTCCAGCGTCGGTTACTTCGGCGCCGACACGCTCCAAGCCGACACCAACGCGATCAAGAGCGCCAGCTCGGGCGACTCCACGTACCTGGCCGTCGACAGCGCGCTCCGGAAGCTCGATGTCGCCAGGGACAAGCTGGCTCTGCTGATCAAGGGTGAGCTTGAGGGGGCCGCCTTCGGCAACGCGCCGATCCATCAGGTGCGCGCGCAGCTCGCGGGCTGCCGGGCCATCATTGCCGGTGCGCATGTGCTGGAGGTCAGCAGCTGATCAGCGCGCCTAGCCCGAGTTTCCGACGATCATGGTTTTCTGAGACCTGATCGTGGTGTGAGCTGACGCGTTTTCCCTGGTGACACGCCTTTCTGATGCTTGATCCGTTGCCTGTAAT
>ODAK010006922.1_pt1 | contig 11384 bp, 8 predicted proteins | sample 1539591 | NCBI WGS metagenome assembly ODAK01 (sample SAMEA3539303, study PRJEB22396) | soil metagenome | biome: tundra; feature: field; material: soil | place: USA | collected 2010-05 | depth 0.15 m | reverse complement strand
GCCAGGAATTCTACGGCCTCATGATGGCCCACTTCGCCATCCGCGGTCTGATGCATGAGGCCGCGCTCAAGCCTGCCCCCTCTCCGTACCGCGTTTGGTAAGAGGTGTGGCGCTCTTGCTCTCTCTTTCAACGGTTTTGTTTGCCCAAGGTTCCGGCAAGGATTTGCGCCAGAGCTTCCTGAATCCGCCGGCCGATGCAAGACCGATCATGCGCTGGTGGTGGTTCGGTCCTGCCGTAACCAAGCCGGAGCTTGAAAGAGAGCTTGAAACCATGCGCAGCGCCGGTATCGGAGGCGTGGAAATCCAACCCGTGTACCCCTTGATGCTCGACGACGAAAGCAAAGGCATCAAGAATCTGCCCTGCCTATCGCCGGAATTCCTTGACGCGGTAAGCTTTGCCGACCATACCGCTCGATCCCTTGGTATGCGCGTCGACATTACTCTTGGCAGCGGCTGGCCCTACGGCGGTCCCAAGACCACCCTCGCTCTGGCCGCGGGCCGCCTCAAAGTGGTATCCATCCCTATGACCACGGCGAAGGTAACTCCTCCGCAACTGGCGGATGGCGACAGTTTGATCGCCGCATTTGCAGTCTCCGGTACGGCAAACTCCTTTGACCCAGCCTCCGCCAGGCGCATCGATCCAACTGCCAGTTCCATTTCCCCTGCCACCGGAACTCGAACGGCACTATTCTTTATTGCAAGCCACACCCGCCAAACCGTCAAGCGCCCGGCCGCAGGCGCTGAAGGTTATGTGCTTGACCACTTCTCTCGCGCCGCCATCGACGAACATTTGACCGACGTGGCTACACCGCTGCTGAACGCTTTCGGCAATCAGCCGCCCTATTCCGTCTTCTCCGATTCGTTGGAAGTTTACGGTTCCGATTGGACTCTTGACTTACCCGCCGAGTTTCAGAGGCGCCGCGGCTACGACCTGATTCCCCACCTCCCCAAACTGCTCGCCGGGGGCACCCCGGAAGCGGATGCGATCCGGCACGATTGGGGCCGGACGATCTCCGATCTTATCCGCGAAAACTATCTCGCACCCATCACCAGTTTTGCTGAATTCCATCAGACCAGCTTCCGGTCGCAGACTTACGGTGAGCCAGCGGTTACCCTGGCCGACGAAGCCGTTCCCAACTTACCGGAAGGCGAAGGCCCTCAATGGAACGCCTTCTCCTTTACCCGCTGGGCAAGTTCCGCCAGCCATCTCTATAACCGCAACGTCACCTCCGCGGAGACCTGGACATGGCTTCACTCGCCGGCATTTCGCGCCACGCCGCTGGACATGAAAGCTGAGGCGGACCGCATGTTCCTTCTCGGCGTAAATCAGATCGTGGGGCACGGCTACCCCTATTCCCCACCCGCCGCCGGTGAGCCGGGCTGGTCGCTTTATGCCGCCGCGGTCTTCAATTCCCACAACCCTTGGTTTCCTGTGATGCCCGACGTGACACGCTATTTGCAGCGTGTAAGCTGGCTGTTGCGCCAGGGCAAGCCAGACAACGATATCGCCATTCTTCTCCCGGAGGACGATGCCCAAGCGGCCTTCAGTCCAGGGCACGTCTCTGTGACCGACGAAATGAAGAAGCGGATCACACCGGGCCTCATGGCTGCGATTCTCGATGCGGGCTACAACATCGATTACATCGACGCCGCCACCATCGACAAGCTGGACACAATTCCCTACCCCATCTTGATTCTCCCGCCAACAGACCGGATTCCGCTGGCAACCTACAAGAAGATAGAGAGCTACGCCGCCACAACCGGCAAAGTGATCGCTCTCGCAAAGCTCCCATCCCTGGGGCCAGGCCTCCAGGAACAGAACACCTCCGCTGAGGTTGCTTCGCTTTCGCAACGGCTTTTCCGGGGGAGCCGCCACCAGGGCATCTTTGTCGATTCGCTCGGCAATCTCGCCGATGCGCTACACCGCGCACTGCCACCCGACGTGGACGCAACAGGCCAGACATCCGGCCTCGGCTTTATCCATCGCAAGCTTTCCGGCAGCGATGTCTATTTTGTGGCCAACACCGGCAATCGGCCCATCAAGGGGACCATTCAGTTCCGCTCTACTCGCTCTTCCGTTGAATCGTGGGACCCGGATAGTGGTTACATTCTTCAGACCGCTGAGGGGACTCGCCTTGCCTTGGCGCTTGCGCCCTACGAGTCCAGGGTCTTCGTCCTCCAAGATCAGCTCAAGGCCGGGTCCGAAACATTGAGTCAACGCGCTCCGCAATCTGCGAATTTGCGCGAAGTACAACTTGCCGACCTGAGTACCGGCTGGCAGGTTCATTTTTTCGACTCCGCGCTGTCCCAGCCCCTCAACAAATTGACTTCGTGGACCGAACTTCAGGGTAAGAAGTACTATTCAGGCGAAGCCATCTACACGCGGGGCTTCACGATAGACCCCAACCACACTTCGCCCCTCTTCCTCGACTTCGGCACAGGAACCCCCACCACCGACCCCCGGCCGGCCAATGCCCCCGGTATGCGAGCCCTCCTCGATCCACCGGTCCGCGAAGCGGCGATCGTTTTCGTCAACGGTAAGCGGGTCGGCTCGCTCTGGCACCCTCCTTACCGGATCGGCATCTCCAAATCTGTTCATGCAGGCGAGAACCGGATCGAAGTGCATGTCTATAACACCGCCATCAACCTGCTGGCAGGCCAGCCAGTGCGTAACTACTCCGCCTTGAATGCGAAGTATGGCAAGCGCTTCGATCCCCAGGATATGGACAATCTGCAACCGATCCCTTCAGGCCTTCTCGGCCCCATTCACCTTGAAGAACAGAGGAGCAAATGAACACAGTGACTCGATGGATAGCCAGCTTCACTGTTTGTACACTCTTCGCTGCCGGTACAGCCTGCGCCGCACCGAAGACGTTTCTGGCCAATGGCTATGGCGCCAAGGGAGACGGTGTGGCTCTCGACACATCATCCATTCAGAAGGCCATCGATGCGGCTGCCGAGGTGGGCGGCACCGTCACCCTGAAGCCCGGAACCTATCTGACGGGCTCCCTCTTCCTCACATCGGGCGTAACTCTCGAAGTGCCGGAGGGCGTCACCCTGATCGGTTCGGAAAGACTGGACGACTACCCGATGCTGCCCACCCGCATCGCCGGCATCGAGATGACCTGGCCGGCCGCACTCATCAACGTTCGCGGCCAACACAATGTCATAATCACCGGCAAGGGAACCATCGACGGGGACGGCCCCATCTGGTGGAAGTCGTATTGGGATCTTCGGGCGATCTACGAGCCGAAGGGCCTACGCTGGGCCTCGGACTACGATGCCCGCAGACCCCGTCTCATCTTGATTCAGGACTCGTCCGACATTCAACTGGGCGGCGGCATCCTGCTCAAACGTTCCGGTTTCTGGACCGTTCAGATCCTCTACTCTCACGATGTCCACCTGGACGGAGTGACGATCCACAACAACGAAGGCGGTAAGGGTCCCTCCACCGACGGTATCGATATCGACTCATCCCGCAAGGTTCTGGTCGAGCACGCCGACATCGACGTGAACGACGATGCCCTGTGCCTCAAGGCCGGCCGTGATTCCGATGGTCTGCGCGTCAACCGTCCTACCGAGGATATTGTCATCCGCGATTCCATCGTCCGCCGCGGCGCCGCGGCCATTACCATCGGCAGCGAGACCTCGGGAGGCTTCCGCAACATCGAGGTCTAGAATATCACCGCACTCAGCGGCGTCCCTTCCGGCATCCTCTTCAAATCCGCTCACACCCGCGGCGGCTTTGCCCAGAACATTCGCATCCATGACCTCACGCTCCAGGGCGTCGCCATACCCATTCACATCACCATGAACTGGAATCCAAGTTACAGCTACGCAACCCTGCCAACTGGCGTGAAAGACATTCCCCCGTACTGGGTTGTTCTGACGACCAAGGTTCCCGAGCAACAGGGACTGCCCCACTTCAGCGGCGTCCATATATGGAGGATCAAAGCCACTGGCGCCAGGAGCGCCTTTAACGTCAGCGCCTACCCCAACGCCACACTCGACGATTTCCGCCTCGACCATCTCGACATTGAGGCCGCCACCGCAGGCGCCATCGCCAACACCAGGAACTGGATGCTCACCGAGAATAGCATTCGAACGGCAGACGGAAGCAAACCCGTCTTCACAGACTCCACGGGGACCGGCCCGAACGACATACCGTTTGGCGAACCCAAGTAATTCTGCAGTTCACCCGCATGATCGAAAGCAAAAAGGGAGTTTCCAGTAAATGAAGAAGTACATTGCATCGTTCAGTCTTGCGATGGCCTCATTTGTTTGTATGAGCGCAAAGGCCCAAAACACGATCTCAGCGCCAGTTGCGCAAGTGCAACCGCAGGCGGCACGAGACGGCATCGCCGCGAGTCCCAGCCTGGCTACGGATCCAGGAACGGCTGTGAGGCCTCCACTGCCAACCGCAAAGAATCCAAACCTGCCGACACTTTACCTGGTAGGAGACTCGACGGTGCGCAACGGCAAGGCAGATGGCGCAGGCGGACAGTGGGGATGGGGCGAACCCCTGGTCGATTACTTCGACACATCCCGGATCAATGTCGTGAATCGCGCCATCGGCGGGCGCAGCAGCCGCACCTATATCACTGAGGGCCGCTGGGATGAGTTGCTTGCGATGCTCAAGCCGGGGGACTTTGTTGTCCTTCAGTTCGGCCACAATGATTCGTCACCGCTCGACGACACGAGCCGCGCGCGCGGCACCCTGCCCGGCGTGGGCGATGAGAGCAGGGAGATCGACAATCCCCTTACGAAGAAGCATGAGGTGGTGTACACCTACGGCTGGTACATAAGGAAATACATGGCCGAGACTCTCGCCAAAGGCGCGATTCCCATCATGTGCTCACCCATCCCGCGCAAGATATGGAAGGATGGAAAGACCGTGCGCAATGCCGACAGCTATGGTGGCTGGGCGAGGCAGGTTGCGGCGTCGAAGGCAAAGTTGCCTTTGTCGATCTCAATGAGATCATCGCGCGCCGCTACGATGCGCTGGGCGAGGCCCAGGTGGAACCGCTGTTTGCCGACCCGCATACGCACACCAGCCGGGCCGGTGCGGAATTGAACGCGGAGTGTGTGGTAGCCGGCCTCAAGGCGCTCGATGGAAATCCGATTGGACGCTTTCTCTCGGCAAGGGGGCAAGCGGTGGTCCCAGATTCAGCGCGTTGAGTGCGGGAACATCTCATTCGTTTAGGAAGCTCTATGGATAGAGTTACCCGGCGGCAAGTCATTGTCGCCGGGGAGTAAAGGCCAGTTACGGTTTGATGTTATTTCATTGGAGCGGCATGAGCATACATCTGCCGTACCTCGCTGCCTGCCAGCAGAAATGCGCCTACGCCGTAGGTGTAGCTCGCTGAGGCATTGAAGGGCGCCGGCTCCGCGCCCGTCTGCTGGATGCAGCCCAACCGCCCGTCCGCATACACATGATGCACCAGCCCGGCCCAGGCCTTTTCAATCACTGGCCGGTAAACCTTCCTATCCAGTATTCCTTCATTCACACCAGCCGCCAGCGCATAGGTGAACAAGGCTGAGCCCGAGACCTCTGGCAGATCGTAGTCGTCTGGGTCCAGCAGGCCCGCTCTCCAAAGCCCATCCGCGCCTTGAGTCGCGGCTACCCGCACAGCCATTTCACGCAACTGCGCGATGTACTTCGCACGCGCTGGATCGTCCTTGGGAAGGTATTTCAGAGTCCGGATGATTCCCGCCATCACCCATCCATTTCCGCGCGACCAGAACATCTTCTTTCCGTTTGCCTCGGTGCGGGTCAAGTAAGTCGAATCCCGCGCATAGAGATGCTCCTTGGGGTCGTAGAGGCGGTCGGAAGTCTTGGCCCATTCTTCATCGAGGTAATCGACATACTTCCGGTCGCCTGTAGCGGCATACATCCGCGACCACACGGGAGGCGCCATGAAGAGCGCATCGCACCACCACCACGCAATCTCCTTGCCCTGAATCGCCGAAGTTCGTGGCGCAGCCAGTATCGCATCCAGTTCACCCTGGGTTGGCCGCAGCATCGCCGGATCTTTCTTCAGCAGATAGATCTCGAGATAGGTCTGCCCCACGCTCTGATCGTCGGCATTGGGCAGATGCGAGCGCAGTTGCCAGTCGAACTTCTTCCCCATGGACAGCATGGCATTGCGGTATTTTGGGTCGTTGAGCGAGTCGGAAGCTTCCATGAATCCGGTGTAAAGCACGCTCCACGTCCAGATCCGGTCGAAGTAGGGCTGCGCCCTTTCGACTTGCCAGTCGGCCACCTTGCGCATCGCCTTGCCTACTGCAGCGGGTTTGGTCGAGTAAGACAGGTCGGTGGCAATCGGGCCGGGGTTATCCGGGGCGTCGCCAAAATGACGCGCCGCGTTGTTGGCAATGTTCGCCTGCTCTTTCGGCGTAGGCTGATGCTGTGCGTTTGCCAACTGCTGTTGTGTCCCAAACATGCAAATGCTCGCCCCGATGGCGAGCATTTGGATATTCCCTCGCAATGGCATGATTTTCCCCTCGAAAGTACGTCGTGAATTCTCCACCGCCTAACAGGCGGTGGCTTCGGATTACGGCTGGAAGCCGGATTGATCGGCCATGCGGCCGATTACACCACCTTGAAATCATCGTCTGGCTCCGGAGGCTTTTGCTCCTCGATATACCGCTTCCAGACTTCATCGGTCCCGTTGCCGCTCGTCGCCGCCCAATACCCCCGCGCCCACAGATGCTGGCCCCAATACCGCTTCCGCAATCCCGCATATTCGCTCAACAGCTTGTGTGAACTCTTCCCTTTCAAGTACTGCACTGCCCGCGACACGGATATGTACGGCGGGATTCCGATCAGCATATGAACATGATCGCGATTGACCGATCCGGCGTTGATAACCATCTCCTGGCTACGAGCGATTTCGCGAAGCAACTCACGGCATCTCTGACCGACGTCGCCCGCAAGCACCTGATACCGGTTCTTCGTCGTCCACACAAGGTGATACTTGCAGTCCCACACCGTATGGCTGCCACCCTTGTAGTCTTCCATCCCTTCAAGCCTAGCCCCATCCGTCGCCTGAAGGCGAGGGGTTTACCGATCCCCTATCGGGGACTCTAAATGAAACCGGAGCCGGAGGCGCTGAAATTCGCGGCCTCCGGCTCCGGGGTTAGTGAATGATGGAAAGACTACCGCGGTTTCACTTCAGGTCTTTACAAAAACCGGGCAGTCGAGTGGCTTTTTCCTCAAGAAAAAGCCACCTTGCACGCTGATGCAATGGCAATATGTGAAGTGAAACTGCTCTAGTATCTGGCCTGCAGTCTTACCTTCGGCGACGCGCCGCTCGAAGTAGTGCTGCAGCATGCTGATGTAGAGAACGTTATGCTCACCTGCATCCCCAGCTTCAGCGAGTCCTTTTGACTGGGCTACAACAGAGAAATGTTCAGATCTTTATAACTACACACAGCACCCATATCACGTCTGGCGTTCCGCTGTCCGCCCATGTCGTTCTGACTTCGAGTGGCGGAGCTATCTCAACCGTAGTAAAGCCAAGCTCCATTCCCGCACTTGCGCCGGAAGACGTTGCCGACCTCGAAAGGTACCTGGACGCGACTCGCTCCTCCCTGCTTTATGCTCGAAAGGTTCTTCTAGTCGAGGGGCCTGCAGAACAGTTCGTAATACCTGGCTTAGTGAAGGCCGTGATGAATATCGACCTTGATGAGGAATGCATTCCTGGCGCGATGGCGCGGGGTCCGACTCGTCCTCGTCAGCGGGAATATTGGGGTCAGCATCAGAAGGCGTTAGATCGCCATCTGTCAGGATGGCGCACTTCCTTTGAATGCCTCCCGGTCCGAAAAGTTTGGCATAGGAGGCAAAATGAGTGCCAAATATAGGGACAACAGCTCTGGACTCCCTACGTGGACCATACGTTGAGATTTTTGCGTGCGTTAGCACGTTCGAGCGCGAGCATTTAACCAGTCATTGTATGTCCTGCCTGTAAAGTCGCATTTTCGGTAAGTTCCCAAAGTTGAGGATCGAGGTCGGGACTTTACCGATCATCCCGTTTTGCAGGAAGTCGAGGGACTTGGTGAGATCGGAGACGCGGATTGCCACATGCGCAATGCCGGCGAGCAGGGGCGCTTCTGCGATCGCAGAGGCAGGAAAGATAGAAAGTGCCACCGGCAGGAGGCAGCCTAGCCCGCTTCGAAACCACGGGAAACGCGTGAGCAGGAGAATTACTCCCCTCCGGTGCGATCGCCGTTTTTGGCCACTTCAACGGCAAAGACATACGTGGGACCGTACATGTTGGAGCGGAAGATGACCCACTTTTGATCAGGCGTAAAGCTGACATTGGGCTCCAGCCGGTAGTTGTGCTTTGACATGTTCACCAGACGCTCTGCATGGAAAACGCCAGGCTGGATGAAATCGGACGTGTTGATCCCGTCGCCTGGCTTCATCTCCGGACGGAAGAGGTAGAGCCATTCACCATCAGGCGCATGAGCTACCTGACTAGGATCGCCGCCGTCGCCGCAGAAGAGCGTGCCGTCCGCCGAGACGTTGAAGTGGATGGACCATTCGTTGCGCTGCATGTGATACGCGGTGCGCTTTCCGGTCTCGAGGTTGTAGCCGGCAAGCCAGAAATCCTCTCCCTTCGGCGTCTGCCAGTCGTACCAGATGGTTTTGCCGTCATGTCCCCAGAATTCATGACCGGCGATCTCCATGAACATGGTGCGCTTGTGAATTAGAACGTTGTGGGTACCGTCCGTGTGGATGGTCCAGATGCGATCGACCTTTTGCCATGGCCCTTCGTGACAATACATCAGCAATTGGGGATCCGTGGACGAGAAAAGAAGGTGGTTCACCCAGTCTGTGCTGTGCAGCAGCGTTTTCATGGCGCCCGTTCGCAGGTCGATGGTGAACAACACCAGAGGTAGATGCGCTGCCAGACGCTGCTCCATCATCTCTTCCTTATTGTGGGGCTGCAGAAGTGACTGCGCCTGCGGGCCGCGGTGGCCGCCGCCGTAGTCCTGGCCACCCTCGCCTTCAATGTAGGTGCCCGCGGCCAATGTTTCATCTGCGTTGACCGAGTCGATCGAACCGCGCGTAGGGACAGTGGTTAGTTTACGCGTCTCTCCGGTATCGACATTTGTGACGTACAGAGCACGGTCGTTCGCCTTGATATAGAACACACTCGGCGTCTTATGACCGACGACCACGGTACGGACCTTCCCCTGCACAACGGAACGGGTCTTCCATGTCGAGAGGTCGATCACAGAAATGCCATCCGGCGTGGTATACACCATATCCCTGCCATCAGGTGTGTAGCTGTTCACATTGAAGTAGAAGCTGGCCGAGTCCGGCTCGCGCGTGATGCGGACAACCTTGTGACCGGTCGCAGGATCAACCCAGGACGTAGGCGGTTCCTGGGGCTTCATCGCTGCTTGTAAGGCAGCCTGCGCATACCCGGCGAACGGGCACATGAACGTGAATAGCAACACGAAATGGTAGCCCTTCAAGATACGACGAAAATTGCTCACGCTGAGAGCTCCTGCTAAGAAGATAGCGACAGCGGCGAGCTGCCCCGGGTAAGCATTTTCTTTGGGAAAAGCCGCGTCACTGGGTTTACACCAGGAAGTAAAAAACGCTTTACCGCTCATAGGGTTTCTGCGTCGACAAAAATGGATCTACAGGCACAGTCCAGCTCGACGGTGGGTCCGGATGAGCGGGATCGAATCGTGACGCATCGGGGCGAATGTCCTTCGCGATCGGTAGTCGCAGCGTCCGGACGGACTCCACGACGCACTGCGCCAGCTCCACCGCACCGTAGCCGTTGAAATGCGTGTTGTCCTTGAGCTCTGCGGTCTGTTCGGGAAAGGTATTGGCCGGATACTGCACAAAAGCCTTCAGCGTGCCCTCCGGCCCCATCCCTTCGAAGAGCGTCTTGCTCATGGCATTCAGGTCGATGAGAGGAACGTCCTGTTCGCGCGCGACCTGACGCATGGCATTCGGATAGCGGCCCAGCGTCTGCTCGATGGTGCCATCCGGGGCAAAATTGCGGCGGTTCATGGAGGTCACCAGTACGGGGTGTGCGCCCTTGGCACCAGCCAGGGCGATATAGCGTCGAAGCAGATCCTGGTACTCCGGGATAGGCACAAAGCCGAGACCCGGCTTCTGATCGTTATGCGCGAATTGTATGAACAAATAGTCGCCGCTACGAATCGAACTCATAACCTTGTCGAGACGACGTTCCTCAACGAAGCTGCGAATGGTCTCGCCCGATTCGGCATTGTTTGCGATGGCAACCTTGTCCTTGAAGTAGCGAGGCAGCATCTGCCCCCAGGCGGCCCAGGGCTCTTTGTCTTGGTCGACCACTGTGGAATCTCCAGCAAGATAAATCGTCGGCACATTGGCGAGCTCTATTTCGATGGTTCGCACGCTGGGATGAGTGCCCGTGAACTCAAGCGTCAGCTTCTCGTCCCAATCGAGGTTGCCGATCTCGCGGGGTTTCAGTCGTACGCTCTCTTCCGGGCTAATGTAAGGCGTGCGGATGTTGACCACGAAGCTGCGAACCATTGTCTGCCCCGGCCGCGTCGCCAACTGCTCGATCATAAGGCGACGCGCTTCGGCCTTGACCGTCGTGACCGCGCTGTCCCCGCTGCCCAACCTTACTGTGACCCGATAATTGCCCTCCGGCTCGGCTACGGATACAAAAAATGGCGCATCGCTCGTGCAGCCTGAATCGGTCACCTGCGGCGACGCCGTTAGATCGAAACCAAAGCTTTTTGTCTCTCCTCCGGCTCGGTAGCGTGCCCCAGAGAGCGACCGGGACCCGTCACCAGGCTTGCTTTTGCCTGTGCATGCCAGCTTCCATCGAATACCCTGAGCTGCGGCCGACGGGATCGCGATGCAGGCCAGGGCAAGCGTCAGCGCGCTTGTCCCGATCGGCAAACGTCTCCACAAATTGACTGGTTGTCCCCCCGTCGGTGAAGAAGCTTCGTCGCGGCGTGCTGCGCAACCTCGGAACCGCGAAGAAGAAAGGCTTCTAAACCGTAGGGTGTCGTCGCTGCTTGCATGGAGATGCGCCGGAGGTAGATGGGAAAACACGTCAGAATTGTAGTCCTGCACAAGGCCTCTCGTGCAAATGAACCCAAAGCGGCAGTTGTTGCTTGAGCGGCCAGAAACCGTATGCGATACGAGCATTAAGATGTCAATAGACATCGTCTTCGATGGCGAGCCCGCGTCGAAATAAAGCTGCATACTGCCGAGTGGTATCCGCGAGGGAGTTGAGAGATTGAGTCGATGAAGCTTAGCCGTAGAAGCCTTCTGCAGACTATGACCGCCGCATACGTGGGTTATTCGCTAGTACTACTGTGTTACAAAGTTGATTCCTTTTGCGACATAGAGTGTGCTGGTG
>ODAK010006919.1_pt1 | contig 11387 bp, 10 predicted proteins | sample 1539591 | NCBI WGS metagenome assembly ODAK01 (sample SAMEA3539303, study PRJEB22396) | soil metagenome | biome: tundra; feature: field; material: soil | place: USA | collected 2010-05 | depth 0.15 m | reverse complement strand
CCCGCCGCAACCGCGCTGCCGGCCCAGATCAGCGCACCGATGCCGTCGTAAATCACGAACGCCAGCGTGCTCCGGCCCGAAGCTCCAGCGAGCGGCGGAGCGACCGTCGAGAATCCCGGAATGAACTTGGCGATGAGGAGCGACTTCAATCCCCACCTTTCAAACCTCGCCTCGGTATCCCTCACGCACGAATCAGGCGAAAGCGAGATGCGGCAAAGCGTCCGCAGGATTCGATAGCCGAAGCGGCGCCCGAGCAGGAACCAGACGTAGTCGGCGATGAGGGAGGCGAAGAGCGCGGCCAGCAGAACGTGCGTCGACGACAACTTCCCATCGCGCGACAACGCGCCCGCCACGATGAGTGCAGGCACCGCAGGCACCGGCGCACCCAATTGTTCGAGCAGCACGTTGATGAAGATCAGCGGCACGCCGTAGAGCAGGACGTAGTGGACGAGCGAGGTCACGTTACACAGATGTTAATGCGTCAACGCTGCGGCTTGGTCACGCGTCTTTTCTCCAGCAGTCAACCAAACAGTAAGCGGAAGGAGCAAACCATGAAGAAAATCATCGCAGTTGTGTTGCTGGCGGGCGCCACGCTCGCCTCGGGCTGCGCGACGCGAGCGGTACTCGTCGCCCCGCGTCCGCGCGTGGAAGTAATCGGCGTCGCGCCGTATCGCGGCGCAGTCTGGATTCCGGGCCACTACATTCGCGCGCATCGGGACTGGGTCTGGGTGGGCGGGTTCTGGCGGTAGGTTGTACGGCAGAGATCAGAGGAAGCATTTCTGATCTCTGCCTTCTGATCTCTGCCTTTCTGATCCCCGATGCCCACGAAACACACCACAAACGGAAACAATATGAAATCAGATCACATGAATGTGAAATCGGATCATATGAATGTGATCCCGGATCATATGAATGTGAAGCCAGATCACATGAATGTGAAATCGGATCATATGAACGTGAAACCAGATCACATGAATATGAAACCGGATCACATGAACGGGAAGTCGGAACCCGTGAACGGGAAGAGAGAACGGTTCACGCGGAGCCGCGGAGAGCGCGGGGCTTCTTTCTCCGCCCCTCTCCGATATCCCTGATCTGATCTCTGAATCTCTGATCTCTTGTCTCCAGTCGCCCACGCCTAGCCCCTCCCGGCTAACCAAACCGACGTTTTCTAGTCTAATCGGCCGGATGGAGATGACGACCGACCTCGCCGTGGTCAGCAGAGCGCGATCCGGCGACCCGGAAGCGTTCCGGATGCTGGTCGAGAGTCATTCCAAAGCAGCGTTTCGCGTGGCCTATCGAATGACTGGAAACGAACATGATGCCGACGACGTAGTGCGGGAGACCTTCCTCCGCGCTTACCGGCAACTGCGGCATTTCGAGGAACGCGCGGACTTCGGCACCTGGCTGCACCGCATCGCCGTCAACTGTTCGCTCGACCTGCTTCGTGCACGGAGCCGCGCCAACCAACATTACGGAGGCGATCCCGAATCCGCCGAGCTGGCCGGCGCCGCAGGAGCGCGAAGCGAAGCGCAACAGGATCGCCTGATTCTCTCCGCTGAGCTGCAAACACAGGTGGCCACGGCGATGAAGCGGCTCAGCGCCAGCGAGCGGACCGCCTTCATCCTCCGCCACTTCGAAGGGATGCCGGTCGAGGAGATCGGCAAAACGCTCGGCATCCAGGTCAGTGCCACCAAACACACGATTTTTCGCGCGGTGCGGAAGCTTCGGGAGTCGCTCGAGCCGTTCGTGAGGTCAACGCCATGCAACACCTGACAGAAGAACAACTGGTCGCTCATTACTACCACGACGGCGACGCCGTGCCCGCGGAAGAGCACCTGGCGACGTGCGAGGAATGCCGCGCGCAACTGGCCACGCTGCGCAGCGTCCTCGCGCTCATCGATCAGCTTCCGATCCCCGAAAAGAACGCCGCATACGGCGAAGAAGTCTGGACGCGGCTCCGCTGGAAGCTAGGCAGCGAACGGCGCCGTTCCGTCTGGGCGACGATCAGCGCAATCGCAGCGGCTCTGGCGCTTGCCTTCATCGGCGGCATGTTGTGGCACGCGCGGACACAGCAACTGTCTCCCGCGGCAGTCTCCGCAAAAAGCACTCCGTCTCATGCGGCCGCAGCGCAGACGGTAAGCAACTCCTCTTCCGCCGTTTCGCGCGACCGTCTCCTCCTCGTCGTCGTCAGCGATCACCTCGACAGCTCCGAGCGGATGCTGCTCGAACTGTCGAACGCCGATGCCAAACATCCGCTCGACATCACCTCGGAAAGCAGACGAGCCGGTGAGCTCGTAGCATCGAATCGAATCTACCGGCAAACGGCCGCACGGCGAGGCGAGACGCGTATCGCATCGTTGCTGTCGGATCTCGAGCCGGTTCTCCTCGAGCTGTCGCATGCCGGCTCGACTCTCTCGCCTGACGAGATCACATCGCTCCAAAAGCGCATCGACTCGAAAGGCCTCCTCTTCAAAGTGCGCGTCGTCAGCGCACAGGTGAACGGCCAGGACGGCCTCACCAAAGCCCCGCCGAAAGGAATGGACTCGCTATGAAATCGAAATTGCTTTTCGCACTTGCTGCCACGCTGATCGTGCTCACGCCGGCCCTGCGCGCCGACTGGAATCACGATGCCACCGTAACAACCGTCGCCACGGACGATCGAGACGACGACCGCGCCTCTCGCGACCGCGACCGTGCCCAGCAGAAGGCGGACATGGAGGAAGATCTCTACGACTCCGCCACCGACGCGCTCGACGACCACAACTGGCGCAACGCCGCGTCGAAGTTTCAACGCGTCGCCGAGATGCGCATGGCGCACGCCGATGCAGCGCTCTACTGGCTCGCGTACGCCGAAAACAAGATGGGCGCGCGGTCGGAAGCGCTCGACACGCTGCTCAAGCTCCAGAACTCGTATCCGAAATCGAAGTGGGTCGAAGACGGGAAGTCGCTCGAAGTCGAGATCCGGCAGTCAGCCGGCCAGCAGATCGAGCCGGAGCACGTCGTCGACGAAGACGTGAAACTCATGGCCATCAACGGCCTGATGAGCTCCGATCCCGAGCGAGGCATCCCGATCCTCGAAGGCATTCTGAACGGTCATCAACCGATCAAGATGAAAGAACGTGCGCTCTTCGTTCTCAGTCAATCGGGCTCGCCAAAAGCATTCGAGATCGTCGTGCGCACGGCGAAGAGCGGGCCGCCCGATCTTCGCGAGCGCGCCGTTCGCACCCTCGGCATTCTCGGCGGGGAGCGCAGCCGAGGCGTCCTCACCGACATCTACACATCGACGAGCGACATCGCCGTGAAGAAGTCGATCCTCAAGTCGTACATGATCGCCGGCGACCGCGCACGCCTGCTCGCTCTTGCCAAGGGAGAATCGAACACCGAGTTGCGCGCCGACGCCGTGCTGCAACTCGGAGTCATCGGCGCGCGCAACGAGCTGGCCGAGCTATACAGCACCGAGACGGCGGTGCCGGTCCGCAAGAAGATCCTGCAGGCGATGTTCATCGGCGGCAACTCGGAGAAGCTGGCCGATATCGCGCGCAACGAGAAAGTGCTCGAGCTCAAAGTTACCGCCATCCGCAACCTCGGACTCCTCGGCGGCGGCCGCTCCGGCGACCTCCTGCTATCGCTCTACAACTCCGATCCGCGCCGCGAAGTACGCAACGCCGTCATCGAATCGCTCTTCATCCAGAACAATGGCCACGCCCTGGTCAACCTCGCCCGCAGCGAGAAGGACCCCGAGATGAAGCGCTCGATCATCGAGAAGCTATCCGTGATGCGCTCGAAAGAAGCAACGGACTATCTGATGGAGTTTTTGAAGTAGGGTTGCTGGGGTGTGGGGAGTTGGGGGGGGGGGGTGGGGAGTTTCCGGAGCCGCTACCCCGCGCCGCGCTTGCAACTGGAAGGAAACAGCGGCGGACGGCGAAGGATCTCTAACTACGACGCACATGCCACGTGCCTCGAAAAATCCGCGGCACGCGCAATATCAGGATCTGGAAAGTGATGACGATTGCGGCCGCTCAGCGGCTCACGTATGAATTCCCGCGAATGAAAAAGCGCAATGGCCAGTGCGCAGCCTCGCCGGAGTTTTCGACGCCGATGCGGTGACTGACGGCGATGTCGTCCTCGTTGACGGCTTGATTCCGGCCCGTGAGCCAGAGCGCGTTCCCATCAAGCGGCTCGCCGTCGAGCGATTTGTCGACAGCCATCGCCGAGCAGAGTTTGCCCGGTCCGTTCATCAGATCGCGATCGCGCTTTGCTTTCGGCCGGCGCTCGCGCATCGTCTCGATCCCTCGCAGCGGTTCCGCGGCGCGCAACAGTACGGCCTCGGCGATGTCCCCTTCTGCCGTGACCACATTCAGGCACCAGTGCATTCCGTACGTGAAGTAGACGTAGGCGTGACCTCCCTCGAGGTACATCGACTCATTGCGTGCGCTTCGCAGTCCGCGCCGGGCGTGACTGGCGGAATCGTTGGCGCCGAGGTAGGCCTCGACTTCGACGAGCCGGGCTGCCAGCAAGTCGCGCCCAGTGCGGCGCCACAACACGCATCCGAGGAGGGCACGCGCCACGGCCACCGTGTCCTGGAGATAGAACGATCGCGGTAGCTTCGCGGTCATGCCGAGGGAAGCGCCCGATTCGATGAGCAGCGATCGAGTTGATCTTCGCTGACGAATCGATTGATGAGACGAACGAGCTCCGCGTGGACGCCCGGCGGGGCGCCGATGATGTTGCCGCGCTCCAACCAGCGGTTGCCGCCCGAGAAATCGGTGAACACGCCTCCTGCTTCGGTGACGAGCAACGAACCGGCAGCAACATCCCACGGCGAAAGGTGGAGCTCGAAGAAACCGTCGAAGATGCCGGCAGCCGTGTAGGCGAGATCGATCGCCGCCGAGCCAGCGCGCCGCACACCCTTCGAGACGCTGATCACTTCGCGGAAGATTTCTGTGTAGACATCGACAAACTGCTGGGCGCGGAACGGGAAGCCGGTCGCCAGAAATGCGCCTTCAACCGTCGCCTGACTGGAAACGCGCATCCGTTCGCCGTTGCGAAACGCGCCGGCGCCACGCTCGGCAGTGAAGAAGAGATTGCGCAACGGCTCGTGAACGACGCCGGCCGTGATCTCGTCGCCGGTCTTGAGTCCGATCGAGACGGACCAGACGGGAAAGTGCTGGAGGTAGTTCGAGGTGCCGTCGAGCGGATCGATGATCCACGTTCGTCCGCTGGTGCCCTCGGCGCTGATGCCGCCTTCCTCGCCGAGGATGGCGTCATGCGGGAAGTGTTCGCGGATGAAGGCCACGATCGCTGCTTCGCTCTCGCGGTCAGCGCGTGAGACCCAATCATTGCGCGACTTCAGGTCGGCATCGTTCTTCCCGAGGTGTTCCCAATATTTCAGAAGGATTGCCGCGCCGAGCTTAGCTGCCTGCACCGCCAACTCAGCGTCATTACTACAAGTGGTCATCGAGCGATTCTATCCGCGCCGAAGAGACCTTCCGCGCTCACTTTTTTGTCCGTCTCCCCGTCACCGACTGGCCACTCCCTCGGATGTTATGCTCCAAAAGGGTCGATGCAACCGCCACGGATTTCACGATATCGCGTAGGACGTCTCATCGGCGCCGGTGGAATGGGCGAGGTATACCTTGCCGAGGACGAGACGCTCAACCGCAAAGTCGCGCTGAAGTTACTTCCGGTGCGCTTCACGCAGGACGAGGAGCGCGTTCGCCGTTTTCAGCGTGAAGCCCGCGCCGCCTCGGCGCTCAATCATCCGAACATCCTCACGATCTACGAGATCGGCCACACCGAGTCGGTGCACTACATCGCCACCGAGTACATCGAAGGCGAGACGTTGCGGGATCGGATGGCGAAGCAGCGGCTCAAGATCGCCGAGGTCCTCGATGTGGCGACGGGAGTTTCCAGCGCGCTTGCCGCGGCGCACGACGCCGGCATCATCCATCGCGACATCAAGCCGGAAAACATCATGGTCCGGCCCGACGGCGTCGTGAAGGTGCTCGACTTCGGCCTGGCCAAGCTGGCCGATCCGGAGTCCGCGCTCAAAGACAGCTCGAGCGGCGGCGTCATGGGAACGCTGCTCTACATTTCGCCGGAGCAGGCCCGCGGCCTTCAACCGGACGCGCGCTCCGACCTCTACGCACTCGGCGCCGTGATGTACGAGATGATCACTGGCCATGCGCCGTTGCGCGGCGAAAGCTTCATCGACATCGCGTTTGCCATCGCCAACGAAACGCCGAAGGCACCGTCAAGCTCCGTCGATGGCGTGCCGCCGGAGCTCGACAGCATCATTCTGAAGCTGCTGGAAAAGGATCGAGACCGGCGCTACGCCTCGGCGCGTCAACTTCTCGGCGATCTCAATACGCTTCGGAGAGAGCTGGAGTTCGAGAACAAACTCAACTCGCTGGAGATGCAGCGGCACGTCTCCGCGCCCGGGTTCGCGCAGCAACCGACAGCGCAGATGACGTTTCCGATCAACACGCGCCTCGGAATGCGGCACGTGTTTCGCGACAAGCGCGTCGTCGTGCTGCTGTCCTTCGTGGTCCTCGCGCTGCTGGCAGGCGCGGCGTACACAATCGTGAAGAGTGGCATCTTCGCTGACCGGATCGACAGCGTGGCCGTTCTTCCATTCGTGAACGTATCGGGCGATCCGAATAGTGAATATCTGAGCGACGGCCTGACCGACAGCATCATGGATTCTCTTTCGCAGTTGCCGGAGCTCCAGGTCGTCGCTCGCTACAAAGGAAAAGGCAACGATCCACTCATAGTCGGCCGGGAGCTGCACGTGCGCGGCGTCATCACAGGCCGGCTGATACAGCGTGGCAACACGATCGTCGTCCGCGCGTCGCTGACCGACGTGAAGCGCGGCACGCAGGTGTGGGGCCAGCAGTACGACCGCAGTCTCTCCGACGTGGTCGCGCTGCAGAAGGATTTATCCGAGGAGATCTCATCGCAGCTTCAACCACACTTGACCGGTGAAGAGCGGAAGCTGATGAACCGCAGCCGGCCTGAGAGCAACGAGGCCTTTCAGCTCTACTTGAAGGGTCACTATTTCGCGACCAAGTTCAATGACGAGGAATCCATCCGGAAGGGAATCGCCTACTTCAATCAATCGATCGAGCGCGACCCGACGTATGCGCTGGCCTATGCGGGGCTGTCCGCGGCCTACTATCAACTCTCCAACCTCTTCATACCTCCGCGAGAAGCGATGCCGCGCGTGCGCGAGGCCGCCGAGCACGCTCTCGCGCTCGACGAGTCGCTCGCACAAGCCCATATGTGCATGGCGCTCGCCCTCACCTGGTACGACTGGGATTTTGTGAAGGGCGAGAAAGAGTTTCGCCGCGCCATCGCGCTGAACGGCAACGACTCCGAGGCACACAAGGCGTACGGAGATTATCTGGCGGCGATGGGGCGGTTCGATGAGGCAATCGTGGAGAAACGCCGCGCCGAGCAACTCGATCCGTTGGGCGTCTCGACAAGTTGGGACGTCGGCCGCACGCTCTTCTACGCCGGCCGCGATGAGGAGGCCATCGAGCAGGCCAAACGAACCCTCGATCTCGATTCGAGCTTCCCCTACGTGTACTACCTCGAGGCGCAGATCGACTACCGCAAAGGCAACCTTCCTGAAGCACTCACCCTCATGCAGCAAGCAATGCAGCTCGGCGGACACGCACAGCTCCTCATCACCAACTGGGGGATGATCAATGCCCGCGCCGGCAACCGAGACGAAGCAATGCGCGCCATGAACGAGCTGCGAAACCGAGCCACGTACACGCTTCCGCTTTTTCTTGCCAGAATCTTCACCGCCCTCGGCAACAACGACGAAGCGATGAGGAACCTCAAGAAGGTCTACAACGATCGATCGGAGTCGGCGGTCTGGCTGAAGGTGGATCCGTCGCTGGAGACGCTGCGGAAGGATCCCAGGTTCATCGCGTTGATTCGGAAGGTGGGGTTGAGGATGTAGGGTGTGGGGGGTGGAGAATTGATTTCATTCGCTTGCTTTGACACCCAGGGACTTCCAATCGAGCGCTCAACCCTTCGGGCTTTCTCGCTTTCTCCTCCACCCACCCCCGACACCAGGCGTGTCGCCCGCGGCGAACCTCTCGCGAATGACGCCGCCTGCCTCGATATCGAAACCGCTCCCCTCGACATCGGAGACGCTCCGCTTCACATCGGAAACGTTCCGTTTGACATTGGAGATGTTCCGTTTCGAAACGGAGCTGTTCCGTTTGATATCGGAGACGCTCCGTTTCGAATTGGACGCGTTCCGTTTCGAATTGGAGTGGCTCCGTTTCGAATTGGAGAGGGTTCGTTTCGAAACGGCGAAGGACCGTTTCGAAACGGAGGCGCTCCGTTTGACATTCGGAAATCTCCAATGTCGAGCGACGCGTCGCGACCTCGAGACATCCTTTTCCAATACCAGAGCACCGAAACGGGTCAACACCGACAATTTTTGTCACTTCACTCGACCACACACCCCACACCCCACCCCCGGGTAGGGAAATCCCCTTTTTGATCATCACCTATGTACATGTCCATGCGTGGCACGGCACGGCGCGCGCGGCCGTCAATCACGATCGATCTTCGGGAGTTCGGGTGGGACCGCGCGCTGATCGCTACGATGCGTCATTCGACGCTGCCGTGGCTCGACGACTGCGCGCCCGTCACTTCGCTCGATGCCACGCCTCTCGCCGATGTGGCAGAGCTCGGGCCGCGTGACCGGCTGTCTCTGGTCGCGCAGTTTTCGGCCCATCAGGCGCTCCTTCACTTCGCCGGATTCTCTGACGCCGAGCTCGATCCGGCGGAGTGGGCCGTCGTGCGAAAGCGTGGCAATGACTGCCGCCTCGTACGCACCGCCGCGCGCACGACGGCGGACGAAGCACCCGCTCTCACGGTGATCCAGCAATTCGCGGAAGCGGTTACGGCGCCGCCGCTCGATTCGTTGCGACAATCGTGGGGACGTGCCGAGTCGGTCTACATCGAGGCGGAAGCCCGGCTTCGCGGCGACGCGGCTGCTGACCTCCAGTGGATGCGCCGTTCCGCGCTCGGAGCGATTGGCGCACCCGGTGCCGACGCGCTGCGGGAGATGCTGCGGAGCGGGACCGGGCGGTTTCGCGCATCGGATGCCATCGACAGCATCCGCGCCGCCGCCGCACTCGGCAGCGAAAAGATCATCGAGCTCGGTCCCGGCGCCTCGCCTCTTCAACGATACTCGGCGCTTCGCGCGCTTGCGCCAATCACTGGTGCGATCGAGCGATGTGGAGAAAGTGAGATCGTCGAACGAGTCGTCGAGGCCGCCTCGCGGCAACACCTCATCTTCTTCCTGACGAATCGCGATTCTTTCGACTCCTCCTCGGCGCGCGTCATCGAGATGCTCGCGGCCACGGACGCCGGCATCTGGATTGTCGACGACGGCAACGAACCGGACCTCCCTCATTCTCGCTTCTTCGTCGTGGCTCCGTTCCTGGCCGCGCGCCGCGATATCGAGGAGCGAATCGCCGCGCTCACTGCGGCGGACGCGCGATCCTGGCTCGAGCACTTCGTGGAGTCCGAAGACCTTGGCCGTTTCCTCGACACCGGCACGCTGCCCGAGGAGGAGCGTGCGTCGTCCGTGAGCTCCCTTCGCGAGCCGGCTCGCTCGTATATCGCCGCGCTGGCACTCCTCGGCACGCGCGTTCGTATCGATGTCGCGTCGGCGTTTTTTCAAGAGCTCATGTTCGGCGGTGTCGCAGAAGAACTGGCCATCGAAGGAATTACCTCGATCGAGGACGGCCACATCGTTTTTTCTTCTGATGCCATCCGTGTTGCTGCGAAAAACCTGATCCCTTCCTCGTCGCGGCCGATGCTTTCCCGCGTCGCCGCCGGCGTGATGGTCGGAACTGCGGGCGAGCTTTCCGGCGCCGCCGCCCTTCTGATCGACGCCGGCGATCCGCGCGCAGCCGCGGAACTTCTCGAACAAGTGACGTTCGCGAATGACAAGCATCTCCTGCTGCTTCAGTCGATCCCTCGCCAGGCGTTGACACCAAAACTGGCCCAGACGCTCGCCTCGGTGTTGATCGAAAAGGGACGCTACCGCGACGCCCGCGACATCGTGTTGCTGCTCCCCGAAGACGTGCGTGAGCTGTTCCTGGCCCGCATCGAGCGCCGCCTCGGTGACTACAGCCCCGCACGATCCCGTCTTGAACGAGTTACCAACCGAACGTTTGATCATGACGCGCTGCGCATCGAGCTCCTTCACCTGGAGAGCCGCTACGACGACATGCGCAATGCGCTGGAGGTATGCACGCCTCCGGACAGCGAGGAGGAGCGTGCGCGCCTTGCCTACCTCCGCGCGCTTCATGCGCACGAGACAGGCGAGCAGATCGATGCGGACAACGACGCGGAGCTGCCTGCCGATCACTACTTCACCTCGCGCCTGGCAACGTATCGCGCCACTTCACGTCAGGACTTTGACGACGCGGCCGGCCACGCGGCGAAATCGTTCGCGCGCGCTCGTGACGCCGCCGAGCGAATCGATGCAGCGCTCGACCGCGTCTACATCCTCTTCACCGCCGGAGCATGGCAGGAGGCGCGTGAGGAAGCCTTGCGGACTCTGGCGCTTGTGGAGGAGACACAAGGGGACCTTGCCGCTGGCGGCATTCTCTTCATCCTGGCCTACCTTGCCGCGGACGATGGCCAGTGGGCTCACGCGGCGCAGCATATCCACCGCCTGAGAAACTTCTATCGAGGGACGAGCGATACCCGGCGGCTCCTCGAGACCGAGCTTCTTGCGGCACACCTCGAATTCTCACGCGGACGTTTCAGCGACGCAATGCGCTCCGCCCAGTTCATCGCCGATTCCAATTTTACGGCTCAGATGCGCGAAGCGGCCGGGCTGATCCTCGATGAGATCGACTGGATGGAGAGGCGCGACACGCCGTTGCGCTCGACCGGAACATCGGGAAATGTCGAGCTGACGAGACGGCACGAGAGGATGCGCATCCGCCGCTCCGGCGGGCAAGTTGATCTGAGCGCCGCAACAACCCGCTCACAACGACTGCAACTCTTCCGCGATGCGATCGGATGCGGGCGGAGCGAAGAAGCCGCGCGTATCGCAGCAGAAATGGGAGTCGAGCTCCCCGCGGAGGAAGGGAACGCTTCGTCGCTGGAGCTGAGGATGCTGCGCGACGCGGCCCTGCGCGAGTTTCCATTCGGGCCGCGCGACTTTGTCCCGACACCCTGGCGGTTTGCCACACGCAACCGACTCGGCCAATGGCACGAGATCGGATCGCTCCCTTCCGCTCACGCCGCGGAGCTCGATCGTGTTCTGGCGGTGGCGGAGACCGACTGGATCATCTGCAGCGATCGCGAGCAGATCGGAAGAGCACACGTCTGAACTC
>ODAK010006917.1_pt1 | contig 11388 bp, 11 predicted proteins | sample 1539591 | NCBI WGS metagenome assembly ODAK01 (sample SAMEA3539303, study PRJEB22396) | soil metagenome | biome: tundra; feature: field; material: soil | place: USA | collected 2010-05 | depth 0.15 m | reverse complement strand
AGGACCTGACGCTCTAGCCGGCCCGTCTCGCCGTTCTCCGAGCCGACCCGGCGCGTTGGTCGTAGCCTGGTCGCCATGGGCTTCCATCACGTGGCGCTGGCGACCACCGACCTCGACGCAACCCACCGCTTCTACACCGAGTCGATGGGGTTCACCCTGGTGCGGACGGTGGTGGCACCCACGGGGTCACCCGGCGGAGGCTGGGCCAAGCACGTCTTCTACGACACCGGCGGCGGCGGAATGCTGGCGGTATGGGAGCTCCACGACGACACCATCCCGACCTCATTCGATCCCGCCATCTCCACGGGTCTCGGCCTCCCCGCCTGGGTCAACCACATCGCCTTCGACGCGACCGACCTCGACGACTTCTCGGCCCGGCGACGGCACTGGCAGGAACACGGCATCGAGGTGGTCGAGATCGACCACGGCTGGTGCCGCTCGATCTATGCCACCGACCCCAACGGGATCATGGTGGAGTTCTGCGTGACCCTGATCGCCTTCACCGCCACAGACGCCACCGACGCGCAACGCCTTCTGACCGTCGAGCAGCCGCCGCTCGAGGCTATGCCCGACATCACCTTCCACCCCGCCCTGGCACCGGACCCGGCTCGCTGAGGGCAGCCCAGCGCCCTACGCAGCAGCGAGGCGGTGGTGTCGGAAGAAGTTCCAGATGAGGTCGGTGGCGCTGATCTCGGACGTCGACGGTCCTTTGATGGCGCTGAATTGGCTTCCCGGCCAGGCGTGGCCGCCGCCCAGGACGATGGTGAACTCCACGGCCGCGCCCGGAGGGCAGCGGTAGGTCCTCAGGATCACGTGGGCGGTGACCTGGGTGTCGGTCGAGGTGGGGTTACAGCCGTCCTTCACCGCCCAGGCCTGGACGTTGGCCGGGTAGCCGGGCCCATGGAGATCGAGTGGCTGTGACGGTGCGGTCGCCGGGCCGCCGTTGAAGGGCAGGATGGGATCGGCCGTGCCGTGGAAGGCGAGGATGGCCACCGGGCGCCGGGGACGACACGGCGTGGGCATGACGATCCCGGCCACGGGGGCGAAGGCGGCGAAACGCGTGGTCATCGTGCAGGCCAGCAGCGACGTGAACAGGGCACCGTCGGACAGGCCCGTGGCGTAGACCCGCGTGGTGTCGACACACATCGCTTTCTCGAGCTTGTCGAGGATGGCGTTCATGAAGTCGATGTCGTGATTGCGATGCTTGGTGGTGCTGGGATCGATGTCCCACCCGACGGGATTGCCGGTGCCCTGGGGGAACACCACGATGAACCCGTCGGCGACGGCCTTGGGGCTGAATTGGCTCGTGATCGCCTCCAGCGTGGCCCCGTCGGACAGGCCGTGCAGGTCGACGACGACGGGGATGGCGACGCCCTTGTGCGTCGGAGGCGTGGTCAGCAGGTACCAACGAGCCACCCCGTCGACGGTGACGTTCTGACGCAGCTCGGTCACCGAGACCGGCGCGGGCGACGAGCCCCCTGCCGATGCCACCGGTGCACTCGAGCCTGTCGCGCCGGCGGCGACCTCGGTCGACGGGGAGCTCTGGTGCGCGGCGGTCGAGGAGCAGGCCCCGACGCCGATGGACAGCACCACGGTGGCGACGAGGGAGCGACGGCGAGAGGAGTCAGACAAGGAGACGAAAGACGGGGCTGTCGGGTGGGAGCAACTGCACGTCGAGGCCCGAGGTGGCGATGCGCTCGAGCAGTGACGCCAGGTCGGTGCGCTCGGCGAGCTGCACCCCGACCACGGCGGGGCCGAACTCCCGGTCGTTCTTCTTGATGTACTCGAAGAGCACGATGTCGTCGCTGGGGCCGAGGCACTCGTCGAGGAACTGACGCAGCGCTCCGGGGCGCTGGGGGAAGTCCACGATGAAGTAGTGCTTGAGCCCCTGGTGCACCAGGGACCGCTCGATGATCTCGTCGTAACGGGCCACGTCGTTGTTGCCACCACTGAGCACGCACACGACGGTCTTGCCGGCCACGTCGGGGGCCATGGCGTCGAGGGCGGCGCTCGCCAACGCACCGGCGGGCTCGGCCACGATGCCGTCCACCTGGTAGAGATCGAGCTGCTCGGTGCACACCCGTCCCTCTTCGACCACCTCGAGGTGCTTCACGAGGTCCCGCACGATGGAGAAGGTGAGCTCTCCGGGTGTGCGCACCACGGCGCCGTCGACGAAGTCGTCCTCGATGTCGATCGTGACGAGACGCCCCGCCTCGAGGGACCGCACCATGGCCGGAGCCCCGGCGGGCTGGACCCCCACCACCTCGGAGTCGGCGCCGAGCCCGTCGAGGACGACGGCCATGCCCGAGATGAGCCCACCGCCGCCCACCGGCACGACCACGATGTCGGGGGTGCCGTCGAGCTGCTCCACAATCTCCAGGGCGACGGTGCCCTGTCCGGCGATGGTGGCGGGGTGGTCGAAGGTGGGGACGACCGTCGCTCCGGTCTCTGTCGCGTAGGCACCCGCGGCGGCGAGGGCGTCGTCGAAGCTCTCCCCGGCGAAGTGCAGGTCGATGAGGTCGCCGGCCAACGCCCCGATGCGGGCCACCTTCTGGCGCGGTGTGCGCTCGGGCAGGAACACCGCGCCGCGCACGCCGAGATGGCGACAGCTCCAGGCCACACCCTGGGCGTGGTTCCCCGCACTGGCACACACCACGCCGACGGCTAGGGCCTCCGGGGAGAGACCGGCGATGAAGTTGTAGGCGCCGCGGATCTTGTAGGAGCGGACCACCTGGAGGTCCTCGCGCTTCAGGTACACCGTGGCGCCGTAGCGCTGCGAGAGCCGCTCGTTGAGTTGCAGCGGGGTCAGGACTTCGAGGGGAGCGAGGCGCTGCGCGGCGGAGAGGACGTCGTCGATACCGACCTGCGCACGCCACACGCCTGAGACCTTACGGGTCACCTGGCCGACCCGGTGCCCTTGTGCCTACCCGAGCGCGTCGACGAGGAGCGGGACGACCTCGCGCCAGTCGCCCACGATGGCGACGTCGGCCCAGTCGAGGATCTTGGCCTCGGGGTCGTTGTTGATGACGACGATGGTCCCCGCACCTCGTGCCCCCACGATGTGGTTGAACTTGCCCGACACGCCGATGGCGACATAGAGCGCCGGAGCCACGCTGTGCCCGGTGATGCCGATCTGGCGCGCCCGGGGCAGCCAACCCTTGTCGGTCACCTTGCGCGAGGCACCCAGCTCCGCGCCGAGCACCTTGAGCAGCGGGTCGAGGTCGCCGTACTCGTCGGGCGGCACGCCCTGGCCCACCGCCACCACGGAGCGGGCCGCCAGGAGGGCCTCGACCTCGTCGTCACGTCCGGCGTCGACCACCTCGACCCTGCCCCGGGTGGAACCGGTGACGGTGTCGAGGGGAGGCGCGGCGTCAACCGGGCGCGGGGCGCGCAGGGAAAGGACCCCGGGTCGCACCGTCGCCATCTGCACCTCGGAACGACAGGTGATGGCCGCCACCAGGCTGCCCCCGAAGGCGGGCTTCCACGCCACCAGGCGGCCGTCCTCGACGCCGAATCCCACCGCATCACCGGTGAGCCCGGCGCCGAGGCGCGCCGCGGCCCGCGCCGCCACCTCGCGTCCCCACAGGGTCCCCGGCACCAGGACTGCCCACGGCGGCGTCTTCTGACACCACCGCGTGAGCGCCAGCGCCACGTCCTCTTCCACCGCCGTGCCCTGCACGGACACGACGCGATCGGCCCCCCAGGATCCGAGCTCGAGGGTGTCGGGCAACTCGGGTCCGATGGCCACCACGGTGCCGGACATGCTCCGGGCGATGTGCACCGCCTCGCCGAGCAGCTCGCGCGCCACGCGGGGCCGATCCCGCTCGATCACCACCGCCACCACGGGGGCGGCGGCGGCGCCGAGCGCGGCGGGGTCCGGAGCCGGAACGGCGTCGACGTCGGGCTCGGCGCTGCCGTCGGCCTCCGCGTCCGAGCTCCCGGGCACGTGGTGATGGTGCACGGCATCGAGCGCGCCCCACGTCCGGAGCAACTCGACCGCCTTGTCCACCTGGCCGGCCACGTCCCCCGACAGCACCACGCGGTGCCGGGCCACGTCCAAGGTGCGCACGGCGCCGACCGACGTGGGGCTCCCGGCCGAGCCCCAGGGACCGGCGCCGAGATCCGAAGCCGTCAGTCGTCGGATACGGGTCACGTCGACCGCGGCCCGGCCCTCGGGGTCCACCTTGCACGGCTCGGTGAGGCGTTCCGCCGTCGACAGAACGGCCGGGAGCTGCACGCGGACGTCGCGCCAGCCGTCGTCGAGCTCACAGCGGACTAGAGCCCCCTGTGCGGAGAGCGTCAGCTCCTTGATCCCCCCGGCAAAGGGGAGATCGAGCAGCTCCGCCACTTCGGGGCCGACCTGGCCGGTGTCGGCGTCGATGGAATTGCGGCCCACGAGCACGAGGTCGAAGGGGCCCTCTCGTCGCAAGGCAGCCACCAGGGCCGAGGCGGTGGCGAGCGTGTCGGACCCGGCGAAGGCGGCGTCGGTGACGAGCACGCCTTCGTCCGCCCCCCAGGCCACCGCCTCGCGCAACGAGTCCTCGGCGACGGGGGGGCCGAGGGTGAACACGGTGCAGCTGCCCCCCCTGTCCCGGGCGATCTCGACGCCCTTGCTCACGGCACGACGGCAATAGGCGTTCATCTCGAGCTCGATGCCGTCGCGCTTCAAACGCCCGTCGGGGAGCAGCTCCATCTCCTCGGCACGCGGCACCTGCTTCACGAGCACCGCCACCCTCATGGCCGGTGTCCTCGTCGGCGTTGGTCGTGTCCCCGAAAGACCCCACCATTCGCTGACGCGGGCGTCAGATTCATCGTCGTAGCGTAGCCAGGCGTCACGTCGGCGAAGCCAAGCCGATACGGGCCGCGACCTCGGACATCTCGTCCTGGGCGGCCCCGAGCTCGGCCTTCCCGCACGTCACCACGAGGCGGTCGACGCCCAGGTCGGCGAGCTTGCCCAGCGTCTCGGGCGTGGCCTGGGTGGACATGGCGCTGATGGTCAGCTCCAACGCGTCACGGTCGCGGCCCGCCGCCTCGGTCGCGGCGTGGAGGCGGTCGAGCGCCTGGGCCAGCTCGTCTCCCCACAGGCCCAGCGGCTGCCACCCGTCGCCGCGTGTCGCGGCGCGCCTGATCGAGGGCGGGGTGTGGCCTCCGATGTGGATGGGCACGCCACCGGATTGGAAGGGCTTGGGATGGGTGTGCGCGTGCGAGAAGGAGAAGAACTCGCCATCGAAGGACGCCCCGTCAGGTTCGGTGTCGGCCCACAGGACGCGCATCACGTCGATGCACTCGTCGGTGCGGCGTCCCCGGCTGGCGAAGTCCACCCCACACGCCTCGAGCTCTTCGCGCATCCACCCCACCCCGATGCACAACCGCACCCGACCTTTCGAGAGTCGATCCACCGTGGCCAGGCGCTTGGCCATGATCACGGGATGGTGCGCAGGCAGGACGAGCACGCCGGTGGAGAGCCCGAGCGTGGAGGTCACCCCGGCCAGGAATCCCAGAAGGTCGATGGGATCGGGGATGGCGCAGTCGTCGGGCAGGGGCATGCGCCCCGACGGCGCGTACGGATAGCGGCTCGTGTAGTCCCCGATCACGAGGGGGTGCTCGACGACCACCACGGACTCGAATCCGATTGCCTCGATGTGCCGACAGAAGCCCGCCATCCAATCGGGGTCGGCACACACGCCCGAGCGCACGGGCGGCAGCGCCGCCACCTTGATCGTGGTCACGTCCCTCGACCTCCTCGTCGCACCGATGTGCGCCTGGTCAACGCTCGGCCATGGGGTGGTCGTCGCGCCAGTCGAGACGGAGTTGGCGCTCGGCGAAGCGCCACGTGCCGGCCTCGCACACGAAGTCGTCCTGGTAGCGCACGGCCATGACGAGCAGGCGCCGCTCGTCGTGACGCTCGTAGACGTGATAGGCGAGACACACCGTCTCGCCGCTGGCGCGGTCCCCGTCGACATCGAGCACCTGACCGCCCACGACGTGCGTCGTCCCGAGGTACCGCTCCAGGCCCGCCACCAGCGCGGCGGTGATCTCGCCGCGTCCGGTGCGAACGTTGGGTGCACCGTCGGGCCCGGTGTAGAAGTGGGCCACGAGCCGGCCGTCCTCGGTGAACAACTGCGCCACGGCGTCGGTGTCGCGTCGGTCGACGAGGCGCGCGTAGGTGTCCACCAGCAGGCGCAGGGCCAGACGGGCGGCGGTGTCGCGCTCGGCCTCGTCCACGCGTTGCATGGTATTCCCGGCGAGCGGCTCCGGCCCCGGTGCCACCCCCTCCTCGTAGCATGACGACGGTGGGACCCGGGGCACTCGATGGCACTGACCGCAATGAGCTCGAAATAGCCCCGCAGGGTGGGTACCTGGCCAAACGGTGCCCCGAGGCGGTGCAACTCGACATCCTCCAACCGACCGAACCCCTGGCGAAATCCGAGTTCATGGGCATGCTCGGAGGGGCGGGGATCACGTACGAGGGCGAGGTCTTCGAGACCCTGGGAGCGACGATCGCAGGGGCCGTCGTGGTGGACCGCGCCATCGACCGCGACGTTCGTGAGGAGCTCACGGCCGCTGCCATGCTCGACGGCGCCACGCTCGTGATCGGGGGGCGGCTCCCGGTGGACAGAGCGGAACACCGCGTCGGTGAGCCGGACGTCCTTCTGCGGGTGAGAGACCGACCCAAGAGCGACGGGCGATGGGCCTATGTGCCGGTGGACGTCAAACACCACATCGTGCGGGACGATGAGGACGACGACGAGGTGAGCATCGCCGAGCTCCTGATGCTCGCGCCGTGGGTGGAGACGGGCGGTGCCAGTGCCAGTGCATCAGCTCGCTGCAGCTACGCGGACCTGATCCAACTGGCGCACTACCAGCGCCTCCTCGAGGCATGCGGTCATGAGATCGACGAGGGGCGTTGGGGCGGGATCATCGGAGCCCGGGAGCGACTGGCCTGGTACGACCTCGACACAGCGCGCTGGGAACCGTCGGCGTACTTCGACGACCTCGTGGAAGTGCCCTTGTCGACGATGGAGTCCTACGACAGAGCCTTCGGGCACCGGCTCGCAGTCATCGACGCCGCTCAACGCCCCCTTCACGATCCCGCCGTTGCCCTGCGAGCCGAACCCGTGGCCATCCCCGACTGCCCCGAATGCGGCTGGCGGGTGTGGTGCTTTCCGATCCTCGAAGCAGCGTCGGACCTGAGCATTCTTCCCGGCATGAACCTGCGGAAGCGCCGTTGGCATCACGAACGCGGCGTCGCCGATCTCCAGGGTCTCGCCCACCTCGACGAAAGGACGGCCCGTCTGCTCACGAGTCGGGTCGACCTCGTCGACCTGGTCGAACGCGCCGACGGACTCGAGCCACAGACCCCCATCGCCGAGATCATTCCCCGCCGGTCCCGGCAGATCTCCCACTTGTCGGCAGAGGGCGTCCACGTCGTCGCCGATCTGGGAGCTCTGCTCGGTCAGACCCTCACGTACCACGACGTCGTCATGGGCGACCTGCCCTCGCAGATCGACCGGGCCCGGGCACGACTCGGACCGTGTCCCGCCTACCGGCAGCGGGGCATCGACGCGTTGGACGTGCCTCGCGGCGACATCGAGGTCGACGTGGACATGGAGAACGCCAAAGAAGGCACCTACCTCTGGGGCGTGCTCCAGACCGAGCGCGGCCACAGGGGCCCTCCTTCGGTCGCCTACCTGCCCTTCGTGTCCTGGGACGCATCGCCCTCAACCGCTGAGCTCGACGCCTTCGCCCGCTTCTGGGAGTGGCTGCGCGACCAGCGGGTGGCGGCCGACGGCGCGGGGACGACGCTGCGCGCCTATTGCTACAACAGGGGTGCCGAGGGCACCCAGATGCGACGCCTGGGCGCTCTGTTGGGTCTTGAGGACGAGGTCGAGGAATTCCTCGCCTCGGATGTCTTGATCGACCTCCTCGAAGTGGTGCGCCGACAATTGGTCACCGGCACCCCCATGGGACTGAAGACGGTGGCGAAGCTGGCCGGCTTCGCGTGGCACGGCGAGGACGGTGGTGGGGCGCTGGCGATGGTCCGCTACGCCGAGGCCGTCGGTGACCCCCACGCGGCGGTCCGCTCCGCCGCCAGGCGCTGGATCCTCGAGTACAACGAGGACGACGTGCGCGCCACTGCGGCGCTGCGGGAGTGGCTCGACGGCGACGCCAGGCTCCTGCCCTCGGTGGCGGACATCGAACGCTGACGGGGCGTCAGGCCCGCGACGGCCTCCACTGCCTGGGGAAACGCGATCTCCGGGAAAACCTCTTGCTCTCGATGACGAACAGGTGTTCGATGACTCCCTTGGACCGGGCAGGGAGCCCGGGACATGACGACAAGGGAGCGACCATGGGCACGATGCGCATCCTCGACCACACCGGGGACACGGCGGTCACCTGGGATCTCGACGATGAATCGACCATCCGAGCCGCCGAGGAGATCTTCGAACGCGAGGCGGCGCAGGCCAAGATGGCCTTCGCCCGTTCGATGGGCGCCCCCGTCGAGGAGGCGGAGCGGATCAGGCGTTTCGACCCGTCGGCCGAAGAGATCATCTGGGTGCGACCGATCCAAGGTGGATGATCCCGTCGCTCCGTCTCGTCGAGGACATCCCCGAGTGGGGAATCCTCGTGGCGCTGGTGGGAGGGGAGCACCACGGCGCCAACGTCCTGCTCGTCCCCGCGGCGCGCATCCTGCCCGGAGACTCCCGGCGACAGGGGAGCCGACCACCCGAGAGACGGCGCTGGCGCCTGATCGACGACGATCTCGCCACGCCGGACGTGACACGGGTCGAAGCCTCAAGTCGGGCCGAAGCGCTGCTCGAGTCGCTTCTGGATGACGAACAGCGGGCGCAGTGGCGGAGCCGCCGGGGGTTCTGGGTCCCGACTCCGTTCGGCGACGTGGAGCTGGGCCGGATCAGTCACCTTCGTTTCAACGGCGTCGACGGGGCCCAGCTCGTCCTGTGCGTCTTACCCACACGGTTTTCCGAGCTCCCCGACGCAGACATCTGGACGAACCTGCTACTCGTCCTGCACGCCGAGCCCCGGCGCTTCTTCGACGTCGCCAACTACCGCACGCCCCGTGGCGCATGGCAAGCGGGGCCGGTCCCGCTTCCCACGAGGTGACCTCACCCCGCGGCGATCTGTGTCGCCACGCTCCGCGGCTGATCGACCCACACCCAAAGTGGGCATGTCGTTCCCCGCAGGCACCTCGGCCTTCGTCCTGCTTCAGCGGGCACCGGGACGGGCCGATGGACACCGCAGAAGGGAGGGGTCACCCATGGGTCTCGGAGAGCGTTGCGACGAGATCGTTCGACTCATCGACGAGACCCTGGCCGCGTTCGAGGCCGAGCCCGTCGACACCGTGACGAACCCTCCGGCGTCCGGCCCGACCGTGACGACCTTCCCGCCCCGCCGAACACGAACGGACGGGACGGCATCGGGCTTCTGAGGGCGGAGAGACACTCCACCCCGAGGACCGGCTGTCTCACAGAAAATCCACAGGATCAAGGCGCAGGCTAGGGCCAATTCCTATGGCCGAGCCCAGCCGCATCCTGGTCGTCGACGACGAGCCCAGCATCACCGACCTCCTGTCCATGGCCCTGCGCTACGAGGGCATGGAGGTCGAGGTGTCGCACCTGGGCCGCCAGGCACTCGAGGCCATGACGAAGTTCCGCCCCCACCTCGTCGTCCTCGACGTCATGCTCCCCGACCTCAGCGGTTTCGAGGTCCTCGAGCGCATGGGCCGGGACCGCATCGGCGGGCGCCTACCCGTGCTCTTCCTCACCGCCCGCGACACCCTCGACGACAAGCTGCGTGGTTTCACCCTGGGCGGGGACGACTACATGACCAAGCCCTTCAGCGTGGAGGAGCTCATCGTGCGGGTGCGGGCCATCTTGCGGCGTGCCCACGGGGAGGGTGACGACGGCCGTCTCAACGTCAGCGACCTGCGCATGGACGAGGAGAGCCACGAGGTCTTCCGGGGCTCGACCTCGATCGAGCTCACCCCCACCGAGTTCAAGCTGCTGCACTACCTCCTGCTCAACAGTGGGCGCGTGGTGTCGAAGTCTCAGATCCTCGACCGGGTCTGGAACTACGACTTCGACGGCAACGCCAATGTGGTCGAGATCTACATCAGCTATCTGCGCAAGAAGATCGACACCTTGGGCCCCCGATTGATCCACACCGTGCGCGGTGTGGGCTACTCCTTGCGCCCCACGCCGGAGTAGTCCCGTGACACTGCGGCTGCGACTGCTCCTCGTCCTGGTCGGGATCGTGGCCGTCGGGCTGCTGTCGGCCGATGTGGCCACCTACGCATCGTTGCGGTCCTATCTCTTCTCGCAGGTCGACAACGAGCTCCGCGACGACGCCATCCCGATCGGCACCCAGGTGGCCGATGCCATCAGTCGACCGTTCGGACGCGACGGGGTGGCCCGGGTGTTCCCGCCCCCGGGTCTGTGGATCGAGCTGCGCGATCAGAGCGGCACCAACCTGGGCCCGGTCGAGGCCTACCCGCTGGCGCCTCCCATCCTCCCGCTGTCGCTCCCGGGATCGGGCAGCGCGTCCTCGAGCCCGGTCCGGTTCAACGCCACCAGCGGCGGAACGAGCAAAGTCGCCTACCGGGTCCTGGCCGAGCCGATCCAGGTGGACGGCAGCGCGATCGGCACCGTGATCGTCGCCATCCCGCTCAACGACCTCCATCACACCTTGGGCCGGCTCTTGGTCATCGAGTTGCTCGTATCGGCCGCGGTGCTCATCGTCCTCGGGTTCCTGGCGTGGTGGATCGTGCGCCGCAACCTGCGACCACTCGACCAGATGGCCACCACCGCCGAGGCCATCGCCGGGGGTGACCTGTCGCAACGTGTGGCGACCACCGACCAGCGCACCGAGGTGGGCCAGCTCGGCAACGCCCTCAACGTCATGCTGACCGGCATCGAGGGGGCGTTCGCGGCCCGAGCTGCGTCAGAAGAACGACTGCGGAGGTTCCTCGCCGACGCGTCGCACGAGTTGCGCACGCCCCTGACGTCGATCCGCGGGTACTCCGAGCTCTTCGACCGCGGTGCGCGTGACCGTCCCGAGGACCTCGCCACCTCGATGCGACACATCCGCGAAGAGGCCAATCGCATGAGCGTGCTCGTGGACGACCTGTTGCTGCTCGCCCGACTCGACCACGAGCGGCCTGTCGAGCTCGAACACGTCGACCTGACCGCCGTCGTCACCGCGGCGGTGGACGCGGCCCGGCTGCGGGCGCCGGGGCGCGTCATCAGTCTCCGGGCACCCGGGGCCGTCACCGTCATGGGAGACGCCGATCGTCTGCGCCAGGTCGTCGACAACCTCCTCTCCAACGCCGTGCAACACACTCCGGACGGCTTGCCCGTCGACGTTCGCGTG
>ODAK010006916.1_pt1 | contig 11390 bp, 13 predicted proteins | sample 1539591 | NCBI WGS metagenome assembly ODAK01 (sample SAMEA3539303, study PRJEB22396) | soil metagenome | biome: tundra; feature: field; material: soil | place: USA | collected 2010-05 | depth 0.15 m | reverse complement strand
GACCCACGCGACGGCGAGGGCGGCCAGGAGTCCCGCCAGTGTCAGCCCGAACACGAGCGGTTGACCCCATCGTCGAAGTCTCGGAGTGGTGCTGCGGGCCGGAGCCACGTCAGGTCCTGGCAAGCAGGTGCTGCTCGAGAGCTCGCATGGAGGTCTCTTCGCCAGGTTCGGCGTGGTCCCAGCCGCAGACGTGGAGCGTGCCGTGGGTCACGAGCAGGCGCAGTTCGTCGGCCGCCGACCAATGTACGTCGCCGGTCTGGCCGCCGCGGCCGGCCTCGGCCTGGTCGATCGCGCGTTCGACTGACACGACGATGTCACCGAGGTGAGGACGCCGGCCCGGGGGTAGGGCGAAGTCAACTGCGCCGGACCGCCCGCGGCCACTGACGCCCGGGGAACCTCCGGCGTGGGTCGGGAATGCACCGGGCGGGAAGAGCGGAAACGACAGGACGTCGGTCGGACCGTCCTTGCCCATGTGGGCCGCGTTCAGGCCGGCGAGTTCCGCGTCGTCGGCCAGGATCAGGCCGATCGAGGCCGGGCTGGGAGCCCCACAAGCCTCGAGGGCCGCCCGGATCGTTCGAGCCAGCACGATCGTCGCCACGAGCCGGGGCACGCCCGGCCGAATCGTGGGATCGATTCGCCACGGTCCCAGGTAGATCGCCCGCGCGGCTGCCGTCTCGGGTGCGACGCCTTCATCGAACACGTAGGCGCCCGGCCTATGCCCCATCGCGGGTCGAGCCGTCGCTGCCTGCCGAGCCGGCACTCCCCCCGAAGCTGCCGCTGCCCGCCGAAGCGCCGCCACCCGCGCCGGACCCGCCGGCTGCCGCACGCCGAGCCTCGAGCTCGACGATCTTCGATTGCGGATAGGCGATCCGCTGGTGATACATGCCCAGGAGCTGCGAGACGAAGGCCTCGCGGATCCGCTCGAGGTCGCGCAGGGTCAGGTCGCATTCGTCGAACTGGCCGTCCTTCAGGCGCTCGTCGATGATCCGGTTGACCATCGCCCGGATCGCCGGCTCGTCGCGTGACGAGAGCGATCGAACCGACGCCTCCACGCCATCCGCGAGCATCAGCAAAGCCGCCTCGCGGCTCTGTGGCTTGGGGCCGTTGTGGCGGTACGTCCGCTGGTCGATTGCATCGGCGGCCTTCTCGCCATCAGCCGTCTCGAGGCCGCCGTATGGTGCGGCGGCTTCCTCGCGGGCCTTGGCGTGGAAGTAGCTGAGCAGGGCGGTCCCGTGGTGCTGCGGGATGAAGGCGATGAGCGGCTTGGGCAGGTGGGCGCGATAGGCGATCTCGATGCCGTCGCCGACATGCTCCTTGAGGATCGCGGCCGAGACGTCGGGGTCGAGGTCGTCGTGGACGTTGTCGCCGCTCGCCTGGTTCTCGATGAAGGCGGTCGGGTTCGCCAGCTTTCCGACGTCGTGGTAGTAGGCAGCCACCCTCGTGATCAGCGGGTCGGCCCCGATCGCCTCGGCCGCCCGCTCGGCGAGGTTGCCGACCATGATCGAGTGGTGGTAGGTGCCGGGTGTCTCGATCAGCAGCCGGCGCAGGAGCGGCTGGGACGGATTGGCCAGCTCGAGCAGCTGGAAGACCGTCAGGATCCCGAACAGGTTGCCGATCACGGCGAAGCTGCCGACCGCCGCCACGGCCGATCCGGTGGCCGACGCCGCCGATGCGCCATACAGCTGGAGCACGCCGGTGATGTCCCGTTCGCCGAGCAGCGAGAAGGTCGACACGACCAGGGCGTTGACCACGAAGATCGCCACGGCAGCCTGGACGAACGCGTTCAGCCGGTCACCCCGCCGGACCGCCACGATGCCCGCCATGCCGCCCAGGAAGATGTACGCGGTGACCTCGAGCGAGTTGCCGTTGACCGCGCCACCGATCACCGCGATCACGGCCGTGAGCATGACCGCTGCGCTGGCGTCGAGCAGGATCGCGATCAGGATGCCGGCCGCTGCGGTGGGCACGAAGAACGGCAGCACCGAGCGCCCCGCGGTGAGCTTCAGGGCAAGCGTGGTGAAGACGAGCAGGAGCCCGATCAGCAGGAGCACGTTGGTCCGATGCCAGAGGGTCGGCCGGAAGCGCCAGATCCAGGCCAGGACGAGGCCGACGATGAGGATCGCCAGGAGCGCCCAGCCGGCCAGTCGGGCGAAGTCGAGTCGGGCATCGGTCAGCCCGAACGCCTGGATCTTCTCGAGCTCGAGCGCGCCGATCGGGTCACCCTTGCGCACGATCGTCTGGCCCTGGCTGAGCGTGACGCTGACCACGGCCACCCCCGCAGCGGCCTGCAGGCGGGCCTCGGTCGTAAGGGCGGCGCTGTAGGACGAGTTCGCGGTGAGAACCGGGGCGACGAGCTCGGCGACGAGCTGGCGCTCGGAGGCCTGCAGGCCGCCGAGAACTAGGCCCGCCAGGTTCGCCTTGGTCGAGGCCAGGTCGGAGTCGCGGAGCTCCGAACGCTCGAGTTGATCGAGCAGCCGGCGCGCCTCGTCGCGGACGGTCGGCCAGCGATCGGGCGCCATCGCCAGGAGGGTCGCCAGCGACTCGTCGGACAACCCCGGGATCGCGTTCTTCAGGAGGGCCTTGCGGGCCGTATCGGTCAGCGCAGCGGAAAAGGCCGCGTCGACCGGGGTGATCGCCGTGTTGAGCACGACGGTCGCGGCCTGGGCAACCGTGTCGCCCTTGGCCGGCGTGTAGTCGTATTGGGGCGCCACCGCCTGGCTGGCCGTATCGCGGGCCTGCTGAGTGAGCGTCTCGCTGACGTAGGTGGTCGCCCGGGGCGCGACGATGTCGGCCGTGGCAACCTGGCCAACGGTCGCGTTGAGCTTGCTCGGAATGATGTCTGAAGCAAGCACGGTCGTGAGCGCGATGATCAGCAGGATCGACGAGATCAGGAGCCGGACGAGGTCACGCCGGGTAAAAGGCGTTGCCCGGGCAGGTCGCTGGACCAGCATGCCGTTCACTCCGGGTCAGCCAGGCCCGGCCAATCGGGCCGCCACGAGCTCGCTGACCCGCTTGCCATCGACCCGCCCACGGGTGTGCGGCGTGAGCCAACCCATCACCTTGCCAAGATCGCGCGGCGTCGCGGCTCCGGTCGCGCCGATGGCCTGCTCGATCAGGCCGGCCAGGGCCGCCTCGCTGAGCGGTTCGGGCAGGAAGCCGGCGAGGATGGCGATCTCCGCCTCTTCTTTCGCGGCGAGATCCTCGCGGCCGCCCTTGCGGAAGGCCTCGACCGACTCACGGCGGGTCTTCACCTCGCGCGAGAAGACAGCCAGCATCTCCTCGTCGGTGAGCGGCTGGCCGCTCTTCTTCTCGAGGTTATAGGCCGTGTTGTGGACCATCCGAAGGGTATCGCGGCGCAGCGCGTCACCCGACCGCATCGCGGCGGTCGTCTCGGCCTGGAGGCGTTCCTTGAGCGTCACCGGTTGCTGGCACCTCGGGCGGGTCGCCCGGTGCGGGATCGGGTCTGGATGACCTAACCCTGCGACGTGCGGGCGGCCTTCTTGCGCTTGGCTTCCTTGCGCTTGCGCTTCACGCTCGGCTTCTCGTAGTGCTCGCGACGGCGAGCCTCGGCAAGGATTCCACTCTGCTGGATCTTCTTGTTGAAGCGGCGGAGCGCGCTCTCGAAGGTCTCGTTTTCACCCACGCGGACTTCTGCCAATTTCCGGATCACCTCCCACGGCCAGGGTCTCGATGCACTCGTCGGGCTCGTGGCCGGTGGGGCCCGAGGAGGCTTCGGCGGCGTGCATGCCACGCTCGTCGAACAGCTGGCGGAGCATAGACGAGGCCTTCCGGTCGGTCAACCGATGGTCAGCGGCGGCCTGAGGCACCGCGACGGCGGCCAGGCGCGATGGCGGCGCGATGGCGGCGTGCTCGGGCGCCGCGCTCGGGCGCCAACCCTGGCCGTCGCTCGGGCGCCGCGCTCGGGCGCCAACCCTGGCCGTCGCTCGGCCTCCAGTTCTTCTTGATTATTGGCCCACGTAATACAAGAGAAGAATCCGACCGGTTGGAGCGCCTCGGCGTGGTCCTCGCGCCGTGCTCTACGCACGAATCCGGTCGTCAGGCGTGACGCGCGGGCCCGAATCGGGCCGAATCGTTCTCGACGATTGCCCCGGCCAATAATCGAGAAGAACGTGTGGCCCCCGACCAGCCGGCGGCCCAACCAGCCGGCCCCCTCCCTGCCGTTCGGCCTGCCGGCCGGCCCACTGCCGGCCGGCAGGCCGAACGGCGGGCGGACCGTCGAGAAGCGGACCTGGAACGTGCCCGCCCCCTATCCTTGGCGCTCGAACCATCGCGAGCTCGGAGGCAGGCACGGCGCGTCGCGATCCGACGCTGGTGTACGTCCACGGCGCCGGGGCGCAGCCGCCAGAAGCGGACTGGGTCAGGATCCACAACCAGATCCTGTTCGCGGACCGACCGGCGCCACCGACCGACCTGGCCTACTACGCCGACCTGATCCAGCAGTTCGACGATCCGGGCGCGGGCTCGCCGGTCGCCGAGCCCGCCACTGCCAAGGACGTCCTCCAGGACTCAATCCACCTACGGTGGCCGGCGAGGGCCGGACCCATGAAGGCCACCTCTTCCTGCTCCGGCTCGCCGCCGCGATGGGCCCCACCGACCATCGCTCGCGTTTCGCCCTGCCCGGACACATCGTCCCGCCGGCCGTGCACAACTTCTACCGGGAAGTGTCCGACTACCTCCCTCCGCGTCCACGCCACCGAAGTCCGCAACGAGGCCGAGTGGCATCACGCCTTCAGCGGCTATCTCGAGACGCCCGAGGTCCGCGACGCGATCTACGCCCGCCTCTCCGAGCGAGCGCGCCGCCGGCTCAACCCGGCCGGCGACCTGGCGGGCCGAACCTAGCCCTCAACCGGCTTGGCGGCGCGACTCGACGGCTTCGGCGACTGCCGAGCGGACGACCGCGGTGAACTCCGCCGGACGGTCCAGGCTCGAGAGGTGATAGGCCCCCGGCAGGGTGACCAGCCGCCCCCGCCGCGAGGTCGCCAGGAAGCGCCGCTCGCCCGGCCGCATCGCCACGTCGCGCTGTCCGTTGACCAGCACGACCGTGCCCGGATACGCCGCAAGGCGGGGCAGGAAGGGCTCGCCCGCCAGCGACCGGAGGGCGTCCGAGCCGCCGCGGGAGGCGAAACCCGAGGTGACCAGGAGGTCGCCCAGGCCGCCCGGATAGCGCCGCCGGACGAAGGCCGCAGTGAGCCGGTCGAATGCGAGGTGGTGGGTTCGGTCGTAGGCGAGGGCGAGGACCCGGAACGGATGTGCCCGCCGCCCGGTCGGTTCGGCAGTCGAGCCTGCCAGCACCAGGGTATCGGCGATTCCCGGCGCTTCGGCGGCCAGGGCCATGGCGACATAACCGCCGAGCGAGAGGCCCACGATCACCGTCGGCACGGCCTCGTCCATCGAGGCGCGCTCGGAGTCGATCGCCGCCTGGACCACGGCCACGGCCCCGGCCAGCGTGAAGCGCTCCGGCTCGAGCCGGCCGTGTCCGGGCAGGTCCACCGCGAGGACCCGGATCGACGGCGCAAGGGCCTCGAGCTGGGGCGTCCAGAACGTCCGGTTCATCCGGGTCGGATGGATGAACACCACGAGCGGGGCGCCGACCGGCCCCAGCACCGTCCAGCGTGGATCGGTCCCGGTCGCTGCAGGTTCCATCCGGGCGAGTCTAGGCCGGGCGCGACCGGCCTGCGACGGCCTGGGCCCGAGCAACGGCGCGGCCCGCTACGCTGTCCAGCGTGACCTCCACATCGCCCAGCTGGTCGACCCTGCTCGACATCCTCGACGACGCCGCCCAGCGCTACGGTGACAAGCCCGCCCTCGGCCTGCGCCGGGACGACGGCAGCTCGATGCGCTGGAGTTTCCGCGAGCTCGACCGGCGAACCCGGATCGTCGCCTGGCGGCTGCGCTCGCTCGGCCTGCAACCCGGCGATCGACTGCTCACCTGGTCGCCCTCGACACCCGAGCTGCCCGCCGTCTACTACGGTTCGATCCGGGCGGGCGTGGTCGTCGTGCCCCTCGACCTGCGGATGGCGCCCGATGCGATCGAGAAGATCGCCGAGCGCGCGGAGGCTTCCCGGCTGGCGATCGGGACAGGGCGCGATGCGCCGGACCCCCGTGACGCACGCCTCGAGCACTTTCCCACCTCGACCGTCGAGGAACTGGCGGCCGAGCCCGGCGAAGGCGACTCCCGGGTGGTCTTCCCACCCGACTGGGAGGCACAGGTGCTGGCCTGGCCCAGGCCCCGACCGGAAGACCTCTTCGAGATCATCTTCACGAGCGGCACGACCGGCAATCCCAAGGGCGTGATGCTCACCCACCATTGCATCGCCGAGACGATCGGGGCGATCCACGACGTGATCCCACCCCAGGAGCACCGTGTCGTCTCGCTCCTGCCGCTCTCCCACCTGATGGAGCAGGTCGCCGCGCTCTTCTACGCGCTGACCGTGGGCGGCGACATCCTGTACGTCCGGAGCCGGAACCCGCGGGTGATCTTCGAGGCAATCCGCGACCACCGGGTGACGACGATGCTCGTCGTCCCGCAGGTCCTCGACCTGTTCTGGAGCGCCGTCGAGCGCGAGGTGGAGGCATCCGGCCGGACGGCCGCCTTCGACCGGCTGCGCTCGATCGCCCGCCGGCTGCCGTACCGCGCCCGGCGGCTCATCTTCCGGTCCGTCCACAAACGCCTGGGCGGCAGCCTCAACCTGCTCGTCTGCGCGGCCGCGTTCCTGCCGCCCCAGCTCCAGCAGGCGTGGGAGGACCTTGGCGTCGTCGTCATGCAGGGCTACGGCGCGACCGAGTGCGGGATGGCCTCGGTGACGACCAAGGACGACCACGGCCTGGGGACGGTCGGCCGAACGATCCCGCCGATCGAGGTCCGGCTGGCCGACGATGGCGAGATCCAGGTCAGCGGGCCGACCCTCTTCTCGGGCTACTGGCGCGACCCGGAGGCTACCGCCGCCGCGTTCACGCCCGACGGCTGGTATCGGACCGGCGATATCGGCCGGCACGACTCCGCCGGTCACCTGATCCTGATGGGCCGAACGAAGGACATCATCGTCCTGCCCAACGGCCGGAACGTCTATCCGGAAGACATCGAGAACGCGCTCCGGGTCGCCGGCATTCGCGACAGTGTGGTCGTCGAGACACAGCCTGGCCGGATCGAGGCGGTCGTGCTCGCTCCGGGATCCCACGCGCTCCCCCAGGGCGGTGACATTCCCGTCCGCAATGCCAGCGGCCCGCTCAGCGCGGGCGTCGATCCGGCGGTCGTCCGGGCCCAGATCGACGCGGTCGTGCGGGCCGCCAATGCCACCCTCGCGACCAACCAGCGCGTCGTTTCGTGGCGCCTGTGGCCCGAGGCCGACTTCCCCCGGACCCACACGTTCAAGGTGAAGCGCGACCTTGTCCGCGCCTGGGCGGCCGTCGACGAACCGATCCCGGTCCGCCAGGGCTGAGGCTCAGCGCGGGATCGGGATCCCCACGCCGAACGTGGCCAGGGCGGTCTCGATTGCCGGCGAACGGGGATCGGTCGAGGCCGACGGCGACCAGTTGTAGAAGAGCACGCAGGAGCCGTCCTGGCGCAGGGTGAACTTCGTGTCCGGCACGAACTGGATCCGGCCCTCGCCCCCGCCGAGGTAGGCCGCCTGCTGCTGGCCGGCGGCGTAGGCGCTGGCCGGATCGGGGAACTCGTACAGGACGATGAAGCCGTGGTCCGGGTCTCCCGGCAGGAGTACCTGGCCAACCGTGCGCGGGGCCGCGGTCAACAACGGCGATTCGCCGGGCCGGACGGCCGACGAGGGCTGGACCAGGCTGAAACCTGCCGCGCCGAGCGTGGCGACGAGCCCGTTCCGGCAGACCTGGAGAGTGGTGCTGAGGCTGACCTGCGGGGTGATCGCGACGCTCGGCTGAACGCCCCCATTCGCGGCGATGCCGCATCCGGCCAGAACGCCGGGCAGCAGGACGATGGCGAGGAAGACGCCGCGCCCGGTCATCCCGGCGGCCAGGTCATCGACCGCCCGCCGAGCAGGTGGACGTGAAGATGACCGACGGTCTGGCCGCCCCACTCGCCGACATTCGTGACCATCCGATAGCCGGCGTCGGTCAGGCCCTCGGCCCGGGCGAATGCCGCTGCCGCGCCGAACAGCCGGCCGAGCATCGGACCGTCGGCCGGGGTCAGCTCGGCGGCCGAGGCGATGTGCTCGCGGGGCAGGAACAGGACGTGGGTCGGGGCGCGTGGAGCGATGTCCCGGATCGCGATCACCACGTCGTCCTCGTGGACCCGCGCGGCCGGAATCTCGCCGGCCACGATCCGGCAGAAGAGGCAGGCCGGATCGGCGGCGCGGCTGGAAACGGCTTCGGACTGGTCGTTCATCCGGTTACCCGAGCACCGGTTTCGTGCTCATCAGGAAGCCGATCGTCGCAACCAGCCCGGCCATCGCGTAGGACACGTAGCGCTGGCGGCGCGCTCGGGCTCGCCAGACCTCGTCGTCCCACGCCGCCCGGATGCTGATCAGCCGATGGAGATTGGGGCGCTGGACAAAGAACGCGAGGAGGAGATCCACGGCGTAGATCGCCAGGGCAACGAGCAACCAGGTCTGGGCGGCCAGCCGATAGCCGAGGGCGGCGATCAGGGTGACGATGGTCGCGGCCACTCCGACGCCGATGATCAGGGTCCCGCTGCTCTGCATCCGGAGGAGCAGCTGGACCAGGCGGTTGCCCGACTCGACGGTCGCCCGGCGGGTCCGCAGTGCGAACGGCAGGAGCAACGACGGCAGGAGCAGCGTGATCGCCAGGACGATGTGGGTGACGAGCAGGATCGGCAACCAGGGCACGGTCGGGATTGTAGCCGGGCCGCCGCTGCCGGCTCGCCCGGATGGGCCATGCCGCTGCCGGCCCCTGCCTCGCCCCAGGTGCCGCCGGCCCGGTCAGCCGGACAGGCGCTCGAATTCGAGGGCGACCCACTCGCCTTCGGCGGTCCGCTGCAGTGCTCGCAAGCCCACGGACTCGAAGGCGCTCCGGACGTCGGCCTCCCGGTCGATGAAGATCCCCGAGGCGAGCAGCCGGCCGCCCGGTCGCAGCTCGGCCCGCAGGTCGCCGGCGAGGGTGATCAGCAGGCTCGCAATCAGGTTGGCGACGACGAGGTCGAACGGTCCGCTCCGGCTGGGCAGGCTGCCGCTTCGGACCTCGACCTGGAGGTGGTTCCGGGCGGCGTTGGCCGCGCTCGCCTCGACGGCGATCGGATCGGTGTCAAGCCCGACGAGGTGGCCGGCTCCGAACAGGCCGGCGGCGATCATCAGGATTCCCGACCCGCAGCCGACATCGAGCACGCGCGCGGCCGCGAACCGGCCCTCATCCGCCCAGCTCTCGATGCCGGCCAGGCACAACCGGGTCGTCGGGTGGAGGCCCGTCCCGAAGGCCATCCCTGGATCCAGGGCGAGGACCACGTCGGTGGGGCGGCGGCGGTGACGCCGCCACGTCGGCCGGATGACCAGGCGGCGGCCGATCCGCAGGACCGGGAAGTGAGCCTTCCAGGCCTGGGCCCAGTCGGCCTCGTGGACGACCGACACCTCGAGCTCACCGATCGGCCGCAGGTTGAATGCCTGGAGGTGGCCGAGCGCCGTGCGGGCCTGGCGCACGGCCAGCCGGGCGGCGGTCCGGTCGCGGCCGGGCAGGTAGGCCCGGACGATCGCCGGCTCGTTCGGGTCGATCCGCGCGCCAAGGCCCTCGTCGATCAGCTCGAAGCCGGGCTGGACACTGGTCCCGCCCGGGGCGAACCGCGTCAGGATCTCGCTGACCGCCTCGACCGCCTCGAGGTCGGCCCGGACCGACAGCTCGATCCAGGTGTCGCCGGCGGTCAGGCCCTCGTCGTCAGGAGGGCCGCCATCGTCCTCGCCGGCGGTCAGGGCTTGGTCAACCAAGCGCGTCCTTCACCCGGTCGAGGATCCCGCTCCCGCTGGTGACCGACTCGCCCGAGGCGGCGGCCAGGGCCTCGAGCAGCTCGCGCTGCTTCTTGTTGAGCCTGGTCGGCACGGCCACCTTGATGAAGACGTGGAGGTCGCCCCGGGCGTTGGCTCGGCGGAGATGCGGCACGCCCTTGCCGCGCAGCCGGATCTCGGCGCCGGGCTGCGTGCCGGCCTTGATCTCGACCTGCTCATCGCCCTCCATCGTGGGGATCGTCAGCCGTGTCCCGAGGGCCGCCTGGGCGATGGAGATCTCACGCTCGAGGAATAGCTCGGTGCCCTCCCGCTTGAGCGTCTTGTGGGGCTGGATGTGGACGGCGACGTAGAGACTGCCGGCCGGGCCGCCGTGCGGGCCGACCTCGCCCTCGCCCGACAGCCGGATCTGGTGGCCCTCGTCGATCCCGGCCGGGACCGTCACCCTGATCTTCTTGCGCCGCTCCAGGCGGCCCTCGCCCCGACAGGTCTCGCAGGGCGTGTCGACGGTTCGGCCCTCGCCGTGGCAGCGGGGGCAGGGCTGGACGTTGACCATCTGGCCGAGCATCGTCTGGCGCACGCTGCGGATCTCGCCCCGGCCCTCGCACTGGGTGCAGGTCGTGACGCTCGTGCCCGGCTTGGCCCCCGTGCCGCTGCATGTTGCGCAGCGGTCGAGCACCGGGAACTCGATCTCCTTGTCGCTCCCGAGGACCGCTTCGGCGAACGTGATCCGGAGGTCGTAGCGGAGGTCGGAGCCGGTGTTCGCCCGGCCGGTCCGTCGCCCTCCGGCGGCGGCGCCGCCGAAGAACGCATCGAAGATGTCGCCCAATCCGCCGAAGCCCTGGGCAAAGCCGGCGCCGGCGGCCCCGCCGTCAACGCCGGCCCGGCCGAACATGTCGTAGGCCTGCTTCTTGGTGGGATCGGACAGGACCTGGTAGGCCTCGTTGATCTCCTTGAAGCGCAGCTCGGAACCGGCATCCGCGTTCACATCCGGGTGCCACTTCTGGGCCAGCCGGCGGAACGATCGCTTGATCTCCGCGTCGTCGGCCGTTCTGTCGATCTCGAGGATCTCGTAGTAGTCGCGTTCAGTCACCATTCGACCGCAAAGGATACGAGAGGTGACCGCGCGACGGGTCCCGGGTGGGTCACGGACCCACCCTCACCCCGCGTTCGCTCAGACGGTCGGCGGATTGCTGTCCGTGGGCACGTCACCGAGGACCGAGCGAATGGCAGCGGCCGCACCGAGCAGCGCCGAGGACTCCACCGGGATGATCAGCTTCGCGTTCGGGCTGGTGGCGAACTTCGAGAGCGTATCGAGTTGGAGGATCGCGACCAGGGTTGGACTCGGGTTGGCCGTGGTGATCGCGGTGTAGACCGTGGCGATCGCCTGGGCCCGGCCCTCGGCCTCGAGGATGGCCGCCTGCCGGTTGCCCTCGGCCCGCAGGATCGCCG